>Ga0247770_1001544_pt1 | contig 17074 bp, 10 predicted proteins | sample UWRJL136409B6_FD_179943 | JGI IMG/M metagenome (GOLD analysis project Ga0247770, IMG submission 179943) | Plant litter microbial communities from Arlington Agricultural Research Station in Wisconsin, United States - UWRJ-L136-409B-6 | ecosystem: Environmental > Terrestrial > Plant litter >... | reverse complement strand
CTTTTTGCAGGAAGCCAATACAACCATTCCCATTAAGAGGAAGGCGATTTTTTTATTTATAATCCTGGAGTTCATAATATAAATTTAATAAGATTAATAGTTTTAGAAACCAACATTTATACCTGCAGTGATAGACCTGATCTGTGGTATGGTATTGTTATCGATACCCAGTTCAGAAAAATTCTCAGGATCAATTCCTTTGTATTTTGTCCAGGTATAAAGATTCTGGCCCTGTACAAAGAAACGGAATGTTTTTACATAGCCATTGGTCCTTTGCTCCAGCAACTTATCATCGAGGCGATAAGAGAAAGTTACATTCTGCAGTTTCAGGAATTTGCCATCTTCCAGGAACCTGGAGTTCATGTTCTGCGTGAGGTTGATCTGCGCATCCCTTCCGATCCACAATTTAGGCACGTTGGTAACCTGTCCCGGTGTGGTCCACCTGTCCAGTATTTCGCGGCTGTTGTTGATAAAACCATTGCTCATCAACGCTTCCTGCGCAGTCAGGTTGTAAATTTTATTACCGCCTGAATAACGGAAAAATATTTCAGCCGAAAATCTTTTGTAAGTAAACGTATTGTTGAATCCACCAAACCAGGTTGGCAAAGCGTTGCCAAGAATAACCCTGTCGGTGCTGGCTAATGCGCCGCCATTATATAAAGTACCAAGGTTTGGATCGTTTTTACTAAGTGCATAATAGTAACCACCGCCGGCAGTAACGCTGTATTGTACCAACGCACCACCATTTACATAATACATCGGGTTGCCGTTTGCAGCGTTCACGCCTGCATAATTATAGCCATAAAAACCATTTATAGGTTCGCCCACCCGCAGGATATTAAAGGTTGCGTTGTTGGTAACACCTACCGTTGTTTCATTTAAACCAGGGGCAAGCGACAATACTTTATTCTGTACACTGGTATAGTTCAGGTCCATGGTCCAGGTAAAGTCTTTCTTCTTCACGATTTCCAGTCCCAAAGCGATTTCCACACCTTTGTTTTCCATGGTACCGATGTTTTTGGCAATCGAATTGAACGGGATGCCTAAACTAGGCGCCATAGGTACATTGAAAACCTGTTCGTCATTTTTGTTCTTGAAATAATCGAATGTCAGGTTGATCCTGCTCCTCGCAAAACTTACATCAAAACCTACGTCGATCTTTTTATTGGTTTCCCACCTCAGGCCCGGGTTTCCTACGATATCCACTGAAAGCCCGTTGGTAGCAGCGTATGGATAAGAAGCATAAGTACTCAGGTATGGAAAACCACTGAGGGTATTACCAACAACGGCGTAAGAACCACGGAATTTAAGTTCGTTGACCCACCTGGAGAAGCCGGTACGGTTCCAGAATTTTTCGTTGCTGATCCTCCAGCCTGCCGACACGCCGGGGAAATTACCATAACGGGTAGACGGGGCAAGGGATGATTGTCCGTCGCGACGTACACTACCCTGGATGAAATACCTGTTGTCGAAATCATAATTCAACCTTCCAAAGAATGACTGGAAGCCGAATTTGCTGATATTACCGGTAGACAACTGGGTGCCGAAAGAGCTGCTGATTAGGTTCTCCTGGATAAAGAAAATGTCGGAAACGTTGGTACCTGCGGCGCCAAAGTTTTTACTTACATCCCGCTGCATTTCGGTACCTGCAACTGCAGTAACGCTGTGCTTGGCGAAAGTCCTGTTGTAGGTAGCATAGTTTTGCCATACATACCTCGATGTAGTGAAATAGGTATTGGAAACGCGGCCATTAGGCAAACCATCTCCATGCCTGTTGTCCCAGGAAAGGAAGTCAACGGAATTCAGGTAATCAACAGACGCCTGTGTCCTGAAAGTAAATCCTTTAAAAAGATTCAATTCGAAGAACGCATTGGCGATGATCCTGTATTTATCGTTATTCAATTTGTTCTTGTCCAGCAGGAAGGCTACGTTGGTGTAGTTGTTATCGATGTACTTAAGATTTGCGCCCTTACCCAATACGCCCTGGTTGGCAAAATCGATATTATAACCTGCAACGCCCGCCGGGTTGTAGATGGACACATTCGGCAGCGCGCGGATAGAAGAAGCGATAGAACCGCCCAAAGCGTTACCACCGTTGTTCTGGTCATTATCCGTACTGCGCGTAACACCCAGGTTGATACCAAATTTACCCTTTGGTGTAACCTTGGCTTCCATATTGGCCCTTAAAGCATACCTTTTTGCAATATTGGTCCTTACCACGCCTTCCTGTGAAAGGTAATTGGCAGAAATATAAAAACTTGCTTTGTCTGTACCACCGCTTGCGCTGATGGTATGGCTTTGGGAAAATGCATTTTTGGCAAACACATTGTCCTGCCAGTCTGTATTAGTCCTGTTCGCATCCAGGAAAGCCTGCGGCGCCTGGCCGGCATTGGTATGTTTTTCATTGGCGATCTGTACAAATTCTTCCGCATTGAGCAGGTTGAATTTTCTTGTGGGGTTGTTGAAACCGATGTACATATCGTAATTAACGTTCAGTTTACCGGCTTTACCTTTTTTGGTCGTGATGAGGATAACACCGTTGGCCGCCCTGGAGCCATAGATGGCCGTTGCGGCACCATCTTTCAATACATCGTAAGATTCGATGTCTGCAGGGTTTATATCAGATAATACGTTTGTATTGGCTACGCCGGAGTTACCACCGCTGAAGGTAGGCACCCCGTCGATAACGAACAACGGCGTACGGCCCTGCGTAATGGAGTTGGCACCACGGATTCTGATCCTGGGCGCTGCATTGAGCAAACCACTGGTAGTGGTTACCTGCACACCGGCCGCCCTGCCTGCCAGTTGTTTATCAAAACTGGTAGTGGAAAGATTGGCAACGGTAGCGCCATCTATTTTACTGATAGAAGAGGTCGCTTTTCTTTTTTGCTGAACACCATAACCTACTACCACTACTTCCTCCAGCCGGGTATCGATGGCTTTCAACGTAATGTTCATGGCGCCGGTCCTGCTGATCGAGCGGGTCTGGCTTTCGAAATTTACGAAGCTGAATGTGAGGTTCCTTACGGAAGCCGGAACGGAGATGCTGTAAATGCCCTCCTTGTTGGTTTGGGTACCTTGCTTTCCGTCGGCACTTGTAACAGAAACACCTTCAACGGGAGCTCCTTTTTCATCTGTTACCTTACCGGTAATAGTACGATCCTGGGCAACTGCACTTAGTATAAATACAAATACAGCCGACAGGGTTAGCATCAATTTTCTCATTTGCATGTTAGTTTATGGCGACAAATATAAATCACATTATGTGAGATTGTCAAATAACTGACAATTTTATTATGGGATATGCTGCATTTACAGCCACTGGCGCGTTTTTGAAGCGCAGAGCCGTTCAAAATGCAGCCTGTACAAAATCTGTCTTCCCGGGGTCGTTTTTAACCCGCGATCCCCGCTTTTTTATCTTTTTTGCCACGGGGCGCAAAGGCCAGCAAAAGCACGGGCAACAAAATAAGGTTGGTGAGCGTGGCCACGAGCAGGGTAACCGAAGTAAGCCAGCCGAGCGCACGGGTGCCGCCAAAATCGCTCCTGCAAAAAATAACGAAGCCGGCGATGAGTACCAGTGAAGTATATACGATGCTGAGGCCGGTATGCCGGATGGTGGCGCGCACAGTGTCGGGTACGCTGTAGTTGTACAGGGCCAGTTCCTGCTTGTAATTAACGAGGAAACGGATGGTGATGTCGATGGCTATCCCCAACGCCACGCTGAACACCAGTACCGATGAAGGTTTGATGGCAACGCCCGCCCAGCCCATGATGCCGGCCGTAATGATCAACGGGATGAGGTTGGGAATAAGGGAGCAAAGGAGGATGCGGGCCGACCGGAAAAGGTAGAGCATACACACCGAAATGAGCAGGAAAGCCCAAAAGATACTTTCCCTGAGCCCGTTGATGATGAAACGGCTGCCTTCGAGGAAGGTGGAACTGGTGCCCGTTACCGTTACTGCGTAAACAGCATTGGCCGTGTCTTTTATTTCCACGCTGTCCTTATCGTTGAGTATAAGGTTTGCATGGCGCTTGATGCTGTCCATCACCGGCACCAACTCCTTCGTGCCGATGTCGGCCATGCTCATGCTGATGCGCAGGTATTGCTCGGTGGAATCAATGAAGGAACCCACCAGTTTCAGCATCGCCGAATCGCGGCCGTTCATTTCCCCGCTTTCTTTTTTCAGGCTGATCTCGCGGAGCGATTTGTGCAGTTCGGCCAGCGGGTTGCCCATCGCCGGTAAGGTATAGGTAGAATCGCCGAGGCCACCGCTGAGACCCTGGTAGCTGAATTTGATGCCGTCCACTACCGACAACGGCTGGGCGATATTGGGTTGCTTTGCCAAAAACGAGTCCTGGAAATAAGCGAGTTTATTGATGTCCACTGCCGACCGCAATATGCCTTTGGGCTTTTTGGTATCGATCATGATCTCCAGCGGCATCACGCCTTTGAAATGCTGTTCAAAGAATTTAAGATCCGTATATACCTTATCGGTTTTCGGCAGGTCGTCCACGATGTAGGCCACATTTTTCAGTTTGAAAATACCGGCCACCGATACCGCTACTATGACCAGGGTACCTGCCACCACTGCTTTTTTATGGTGTTCCACCCAATGTTCGATGTGCAGCAAGAGTGCCGTGATCCATTTGTTGTTGAGGTATTTCGTTTGCGCGGCTTTGGGCGGCGCCAGGTAACTCAGTGCAGCCGGCAGCAGGATGAAAGAAATGACGAAGATCATCATGATGCTGATGCCCGCCACTACGCCAAACTCTTTCAGGATGGCGCTTTTCGTCAGTGCAAATACGGCGAAGCCAATGGCCGCCGTAATGTTGCAGAACAGGGTGACCACGCCCATCTTGCTCACCATGTCGACCAGCGACTGGTTCTTATCGCCGCTTTTTATAAAGGACGTATGGTATTTGTTGATGAAGTAAATGCAGTTGGGCACACCGATCACCACGACCAGCGGCGGTGTTAAGGCCGTGAGTAAGGTGATCTGGTAGCCACAGAGGTACAACAGCCCTACACTCCACACTACGCCCATGATCACCACCAGCAGCGACAACAGTGCCGTGCTGAAGGACCGGAAGAAAAGCAGCAGGATAAAAGCGCTGAGCAACAGCGAACCCAGGAGGAAGAATTTCATTTCCTGCTGGATCCTGTCCGCCACTACCGTACGGATCAGCGGCAGCCCGCTGATGTGCGTATCGGCCTGGATGGTTTTGCCGAAGGTTTCTACCGCCGCGCTGATGCCCGCAACGATCTTCGTTCTTTTGGGCGAGTTCAGCGAATCCTTGTTGATGCGGATGGCCATCAGCCAGGCATTGGTTTGCGGGTTGTACAGCCTGTACCGGTAAAAGGGCAGGCCGAGGAATGTATTTTTTACGCTGTCGAGTTCCGCCTGGGTGGACAATCCCTCGTAAAATATCTTTTGGGTGCCCAGCTTTTCGGTCTCCGTATCTTTTACCAGTCCAATGGCATTGGGTACGCTGAGGATGTCTTCCACATCGGCTACGTTCCTGATCTCCCGCTGCATTCTGGTGTAGGCCTGGTACACGGGCAGTTGAAAGAACTTATCGGTTTGCACACCTACCACCAGCGTATTGCCGTCGTCGCCGAAGCGCTTGCGGAATTCCTGGTATTCTTTGTATTTGGGATTATCGGTAGGGATGGACTTGGCAAATTCATAGCTCAGTTTCACCTTCGTAGCAAAAAAAGCCATCACCGCCGTTACAGCGAACAATAAAACAAGCAGCGGTAACCGGTACCGGATAACAAATTTGCCCAAACGTTGCCACATATATATACGATCTTAAGGATGAATGCGCTAGCGGTTGCAAAAGTAATGCCTTTAATGCAGGTAACGGTTGACAGGAGGGGTTTAGAGGATTAGAAGCGGGTTTATATTGTTGAATATTGTTGAACGTAGTTTAAAGGTTGAAGCTGGTTGCCGGTCCCAATACCTGTTTTTTGCCGTGCATACGTTAATCGTACAGTACTATGCCGGGCCTGTAAAGTTTGTTATTCGGGCTTTCGCCATAGATTTACCACACATTTACCACACTTTACCACATATTTAGTGGTGAAGTACCTGGTAATAATTAAGTAAATGTTTCTTATTACCAAACCGGGCCCGGGCAGGGCGTTAACCATTCCCGGCGCAGTTGCCCTGGTCTGTGCGTTACGAATCGAAAAAGAAAATACATTTCCCGGTTTGCGGGGCTTCGTAATTCGTAATTTGTAACCTGACCGGCGGTAGCCAGGTTCGTAATCACTACCATGACGCACAAAACCAAAGGCATTGTACTCCGCAGCATCAAATACGGCGAAACCAGCCTGGTGGTGAATATTTACACGGAACTGTTCGGGTTGCAGGCCTATATGGTCAACGGCGTTCGCTCGGCGAAGAAAGGTGCCGCCAAAGCCAACCTCTTCCAGGTGGGTGCGATGCTGGACCTCCTGGTGTACCACAGCGATACCAAACCTATGCAGCGCCTTAAAGAATTTACCTGGCTGCATTTATACAACAACGTATTGAGCGACGTGATCAAAAACAGCATCGCTTTGTACATGATGGAACTGCTGCAGAAATGCCTGAAGCAGCCGGAGCCCAACACCGACCTGTATCATTTTTGCGAAGAAGCGCTGTTGCAACTCGACCAGTCGGGTAAAACGGCGACCGCCAATTTCACCTTGTTCTTTACCCTTCAACTGCCTTATTTTTTTGGGTTCCGCATCACCGATAATTACGATGAAACGCATACCGTACTCGACCTCGCCGAAGGTATTTTTGTAGAACAGCCGCCCAATCATTTACATTTTATCGAAGGAGCACCCGCTGCGCTTACTTCGCAGCTATTGAGAGTAATGCAGCCTTACGAACTGGACCAGTTCAAACTTAACCAGCAAACGCGGCGTGCGCTGTTGCTGCGCTACCTCGATTATTATGCACTGCACATCCAGGAATTCGGGCAGTTGAAGACGATTGCGGTATTGCATGAAGTCTTATAACAATCACGAATGTCGAATTACGTTGGCTCTTTGTATTATCATGGTCTCAACAGCAAACAACCAAACAGCAAAATGTGAATGCTCAGCAAACCGCCAACTGCCCACTACCACCGCTTCAAATCAACCTCCTCGCCGCAGAATCTCCCGTAAGTTTTAATCCATCTACTGCATCGATCAGCACAATGCCCGGCGTTTTTCCTTTTTCAAAACTACCCAGTTGCTCCTGCATGTCCAGCGCTTTTGCGCCGTTGAGGGTGGCCCATGTAAGTATCTCTTGCAGGGGAATTCCGTAAGCCGTTTCCTGTTGTATGGTCTTGATCTCTTCCAGCATATTCAAATGCGTATTGCTGGCATAGCTGTCCGTACCGATCACCATTTGTGCGCCGCTGTTGCGCAACAATTCAAAAGGGGGGATCCTGTTTTCAATGTATTGATTGGCCTTGATGCAAATGCAGTAATAAGCAGTAGTTTGGTTCGCCTTCAACCATTCCATGTCTTCCTTGCCGGTAAAGGTATCGTGCACCAGCAGCAGCGTTTGTTGCCGGTCGAAGTAAGGCCCCCAGCTTTGCAGGCTTGTTTTGCCCGTAGCAGTAAAACTGCTAATATCGATCCCGAAATTTTTATACAGGTTTAAGAAAGCGCCCGTTTTACTGAGGTACAATTCATCTTCGGCGGCACATTCCTGGTTGTGGATGGAAATTAATTTGCCGGCGGTGGCAGCATTGATCATTTCAAACAAAGCCCGGCTTACGGAGTAAGGTGCGTGCGGCGTTACTGTATTATCCATCAGCGGCAGGCTTTGGTCGAACCCCGCTTTTACTAAAAGCCCGTCGTTGAAACGCTTCTCCGCACCCGCTTCCACGAAACCGCTCAGTTCAATGAAATTCCGCCAGCGCAGTTTGCTATTGGTCTTAACCGCAATGGAACCTGTCGTATTGCAAATATCGCCTACAGCCACGGTGCCGCTGTTGTACAATGCTTCGGCAGCTTGTAGCATGGCTTCCAGTTTCAATGCTTCCGTTGCGCCGCGGCGGCCCATCACCTGTTGTACAAAATCGACCAGGCCCGTATGTTGGGGAATGGCGCCTTTGAGGTGACTAAGTTCGAGGTGGCAATGCGCATTGATAAAACCGGGACAGAGAAGTCCTTCGTAATGTTGTATCGCGTCACCAGCTTCGGAACTTTTCACAAGCTCTACTACTTTACCTTCCGGCGTGGTAATGATCACGCTGTCGCGCAACCATTCGTACCCGTTAAAAATCTGATCGGCAGCGAATTTTCTGTACAAATTGATTGATTGATATATTGTAATTTTGCCGCCCTCGCTGTTGGTTGACCTGTCAACACCGGCCGGGAAAATAAAATTACACTATGTTAGATAAACTGGATGCCATAAAAGCAAGATTCGACCAGTTGGGCGTTGCGCTCACCAATCCCGAGATCGTGAGCGATAATAAGAAGTTCAGTGCGCTGAGCAAGGAATACCGCAGCGTTGAAAAGATCGTGCAGGCCAGCAACGCCTACACTAAACTGGTAGAAGATATCGCTTTTAACAAGGAAGTGCTGGATGGCGACGACGAGGAAATGCGCGACATGGCCAAGATGGAACTGCCGGCCCTGGAGGAAAAGAAAACCCAGGCGGAAGCCGCTTTGCGCAACCTGCTGATCCCGAAAGACCCTTATGACGAAAAGAACGCCATCCTGGAGATCAGGGCGGGCACGGGTGGCGACGAGGCCTCGCTTTTTGCCGGCGACCTGTTGCGGATGTACATTAAATACTGCGAGAAAAAAGGCTGGAAAACGGCCTTGTTGAGCGAAAGCGAAGGCACTGCCGGCGGCTACAAGGAAGTACAGGTAGAAGTGGTGGGCGACGATGTATACGGCACCCTGAAGTTTGAAAGCGGCGTACACCGCGTACAACGCGTACCCGATACCGAAGCCAGCGGGCGCGTACACACGAGCGCCGCTACCGTGGCCGTAATGCCCGAAGCGGAAGAGATAGATTTTGAACTGAAGGAAAGCGATGTGAAAATGGAAACGGCACGCAGCGGTGGTGCGGGCGGACAAAATGTAAACAAGGTAGAAACAAAAGTATTCCTTACGCACAAACCTACGGGCATCGTGGTGGTATGCCAGACGGAAAGAAGCCAGTTGGGCAACAGGGAAAAAGCGATGGACATGCTGCGGACGAAATTATACGATGAAGAAGTGCGCAAGGCAGAAGAAGCCATTGCACATAAAAGGAAAAGCCTGGTAAGTACGGGCGACCGGAGTGCGAAGATCCGTACTTATAATTTTCCGCAGGGGCGGGTAACCGATCACCGCATCGGGCTTACCGTTTACAACCTCGATAATGTACTGAACGGCGAGGTACAGGAATTCATCGACGCCCTGCAATTTGCCGAAAATGCAGAAAAGCTCACCACCGAAAATTAATGTAGATTATACCTCAGCTTTCCATAACTTGTTCATCTAACCTAAGCCTCTATTTTACAGGGGCTTATTTTATTTAACCGCAAAAACTATTGTATGCTGGAAGAATTATTCAACCTTGTAAAAGGCACGGCCAATAAAACCGTGGTCAACAACCCCGAAGTACCCAACGAGCACAACGATGAAGTAGTTGCAGAAGCCACCAACACCGTTGCCTCGGGATTGCGTAATATGGTGGCGGGTGGCGGACTGGAAAGTATCTTATCGCTGTTCGGGAATAAAGAGAACCAGCCGGGCGGCAAAGGCCTCATGAGCAACCCGGTCGTGAACATGATGATCGGCCATTTTGCAGGAAAGCTGATGAGTAAATTCAACCTGGGCGGCAACCAGGCGAGCAGCGTTGCCAACAACCTGATCCCGGATGTGCTGAAGGGGTTGATCAATAAAACAAACGACCCGAACGACAGCAGTTTTTCGCTGGATAAATTATTGAATTCCATTACCGGCGGAAAGGTAAACGAGGTACAGCAACAAAGCGGTGGTGGGTTCGACCTGCAAAACCTGGTTAGCCAGTTTACCGGTGGCGGCCAGGGCGGTAGTGGAAACGCTGGCGGCTTGATGGATATCATTTCACAATTTGCCGGCGGCGCCCAGGCCCAGCAGCAACGGAATGGCGGTGGAGGGTTGATGGACCTGATCAAAGGATTTATAAAATAACCCTCCTGAGCTTTCAATTTGTTAAAGCATTCTTAAAGCAGGAATGCTTTTTTATTTATGCTTAAACCCGGCACTCCATTTCCGATCTTATAAAGGAGAAAAAGCGGGAAAAGCTTACTCAACAAAGTTCTTTAAATCAACAGATCGGGAAAAAAAACCACAAACCGTGGATTGTATATTTCTTAACAACCGCGGTGAAACTTTTGGCACCCCATTTGCGTTTATACAAATAACAACAACGAAATTTTTAAATTTTCTCATAAGCAGTTAGTTTTGGTAACGGCCCCTGTTTCTACAGGGGCTTTTCTTTTATCAGGATCCTGGATCAGGATTTTCAGAATTTGAGAATTTTCAGAATTAGCTTTTAAAAAGGCTGCTCTTCAAATCATTAATAAGACAAAACCAGAATCTTACAGATTCATATTTGTAGCATTTCAATCTGCGTAATCCGCCTAATCCGTTGAATAAGAAATTCGTGGAATTCGTGCCTAAAAATCCGTGTTATAAAATCATTTCATTTCCTCCAGTTCTTTCTTCAACCTGAACATTTCATCGCGCAGCCTGGCCGCTTCCATAAAATCAAGGTCGCGGGCGGCTTTTTCCATGGTCTTTTTAATGCGGGCAATGGCTTTTTCCATTTGGGGAATGGTCTTGTAGGTTTCCTGTTCTTCGGCGGCAACGGTAAGCAGTCCTTCGTTGGGTGCAATGGAATACGGGTTGGCAGGGTCATATCCCTTTACATCCAGTACCGATCCCTGCGCCATGATCTGCTCATGGCTTTTGATCACCGTTTTGGGCGTTATGTTGTGTTCTATGTTGTAGGCGCGTTGCTTATCGCGGCGGCGGTCTGTTTCATCAATTGTTTTTTGCATGCTCTCCGTCATCTTGTCCGCATAAAAAATAACGAGCCCATCCACGTTACGGGCAGCCCGGCCGGCGGTCTGCGTCAGGCTTTTTTCATTGCGTAAAAACCCTTCCTTATCGGCATCTAAAATAGCCACCAGCGAAACCTCCGGCAGGTCAAGTCCTTCCCGCAGCAGGTTTACGCCCACCAGCACATCGATCACGCCCAGGCGCAGTTCGCGCAATATCTCCACCCTTTCCAGGGCATCTACTTCGCTGTGTATGTACTTGCTTTTTATGTTGATGCGTTGCAGGTATTTATCCATCTCTTCGGCCATGCGCTTGGTGAGGGTCGTTACCAGTACGCGGTCGCCCTTGGTCACGCGTTTGTCGATCTCATCCAGCAGGTCGTCAATCTGGTTCACGGAAGGACGGATCTCTATCGGCGGGTCGAGCAGGCCGGTAGGACGAACCACCTGTTCCACCACGATGCCTTCCGATTTTTCCAGTTCGTAATCCCCGGGCGTTGCAGATACGAAGATGGTCTGCCCCGTCATGCGTTCAAATTCGTGGAAATTGAGCGGCCGGTTGTCCAACGCGCTGGGCAGGCGGAAGCCATAGTCCACCAGGATGAGTTTCCGGCTCCGGTCGCCGCCGTACATACCGCTTACCTGCGGGATGGTCTGGTGACTTTCATCGATCATCATGATGAAATCTTTGGGAAAATAATCCAGCAGGCAGAAAGGGCGGGTGCCGGGGAGGCGCCTGTCGAAGAACCGGGAGTAATTCTCGATGCCATTGCAATAGCCCAGTTCGCGGATCATTTCCAGGTCGTAGTTCACCCGTTCGCTGATGCGTTGGGCTTCGATGTATTTGCCGCTTTCTTTAAAATATTCTGTTTGTGCATTGCATTCGTCCTGTATCTCGTGGATCACGTTCTGCAACTGGTCCTTGGGTGCCACGTACAGGTTGGCCGGGAAGATGGCGGCATTTTCCACGCTGCTGATGCGTTTGCCGCTGCTGAGTTCCAGGGTTTCGATGGTTTCTATTTCATCTCCAAAAAAAGCGATGCGGTAGCCGAAGTCCACGTAAGGCAGGTTGATGTCAATGGTATCTCCTTTTACGCGGAAGGTACCCCGGTTGAAGTCGCCCTCGCTCCGGCTGTACAAAGAATTCACGAGGCTGTGCAGGAAGCCCTGCCGGGAAATGACCTGCCCGCGGCTGATGCGGATGATGCCATTTTCATAATCGGTGGGGTTGCCCATGCCATAGATGCAGCTAACGCTCGCTACGATGATGATGTCGCGGCGGCCGCTGAGCAACTGTGCCGTGGCCTGCAACCGTAGTTTGTCCAGTTCTTCGTTGATGCTGAGGTCTTTTTCGATGTAGGTATTGCTTACGGGCATGTAGGCCTCGGGCTGGTAGTAATCATAATAGCTTACAAAATAACCGACCGCGTTCTCCGGGAAGAATTGTTTGAACTCGCCGTACAATTGCGCCACCAGGGTTTTGTTGTGCGTCAACACCAGCGTAGGCCGTTGAACGTTGTTGATCACGTTGGCCATGGTAAAAGTTTTACCGCTGCCCGTTACGCCCAGCAACGTTTGGTATCGTTCGCCGTTCAGCAGGCCCTCGGTAAGTTGTTGAATGGCAGCGGGCTGGTCACCGGAGGGTTGATAGGGAGAATGGAGTTTGAACAAGGGAAATTATGAATTATGAGTTATGAATTATGAATGGACAGGGCTTTTAAAATGAAGCAATATTAATATAGCAAATGTTATGCAATACTTGATAAACAAAGATCGCGCTCTTTGGAACGCGATCTGTATTTAATCCGTGTAATGGCCTCACCCCCAACCTCCCGAAATTCTTCGGGACAGGCTCTCTCCTGCAGAGAGGGGAGATAGCAACTTTTCGTTCGTTCAATAAAAATTCGTGTAATAAATTACTTTGAAGCCAGTTCCACCATCGTGCTCACTTCATCCACCAGCGCATCATCGTTACCGCTGAAGCCAATTGCTTTGAAACGGATGTTCCCTTTTTTATCCAGGATGAACTTGGTAGGGATGCCGCTTACTTTAAAATTGGCAACTACTTCGCTTTCATCATCCATCAGCACGTGGAAGGGATAGTTGTTCTTCTTCATAAAATCCATGGCGTTCTGCTTTTTGTTCTCTACGTTTTCCCATGTATCAACGAACAGGAATTCCACGTCGCCGCGGGCTTTTAATTTTTCCTGCGCCTTTTGCATGGCGGGCATGGAAGCAATGCAGGGTCCGCACCAGGTAGCCCAGAAATCAACGATCACCACTTTGCCCTGCAGGCTGGCGAGGCTAACTTCCTTACCGTCAAAATCCTTGAGTGTAAAGGCCGGCGCTTTTTCGTTGATCATCGTTTTAGCGACCTCTTTTTCTTTATTGACTTTCGCGGTCGTTTCCAGTTTTGCGAGGTAAGCATCAAAACCTTTGTCGCTGCCCTTTTCTTTTACATACAATGTCTTAAGGTCTTCCTTTGTTTTTGTGGAAGCCGCGCCGTCTTTCACCAGTTTTTCAATGACCAGCCTGGAAGCAGGCGTTGGGGCAGCTTTTACCAACAGGGAGGTATAGCGTTCGTTATATTGTGCGTCTTTAAATTCTTTGATGGCCGTTGCTTCTTTCGCGTATTTTAATCCTTCCTGGTATTGCCCTGTTTTGTGCAGGATAAAGGCATAGGTATCGCCATACATCGCGTAATTATTCCTGCGCTGTTCTGCCCATTGTTTTTTTGTGGAGGATTCGGGTTGCTTTCCTGCAGGGGCAGTAATCTCTTTCTTTGCCCAGGTAGTGGCTTCCATGGACATTTTTTTTGCTTCCGCCATTTGATCATCTTTTTCGGCCATGTTCCACGCAAGGTTGTTGTAGAGCGACGCCCTTGCCGGTGCTTTCATGTCTTTGGTTAGTGCATAAAATGCATCCCAGTTCTTTTCTGCGGCATAAGCAGATGCGAGGCCGCCGTTCATACTGGCAACAGTAGCGTCCATCGCTTCTTTTTCAGCGGCTGTATTAGGCACCATCACCATTTTATAATGCTCTATGGCTTCTTTCTTTTTAGCGGCTTCTTTCGAGCTGTAAAATTTATTGACAACCTCATTGATCTTCCATTTCCCATCGGGATACTTTGTTTTCATGATGTTGGTAAAGGAATCCGCCACCGGCTTCATTTTATATGTGTTATACCAGCGGGACAGGAAATTGTATTCTGCTTCGGTGAGGACCGGTTTTGCAGCCAGGCTGGTCAATGTTTCACGGATCACCGGTTCCGCTTCTTTTTTGTTTATGCTATTTCTTACGGCCAGGTAATTGCCATACCAGGCAATGTCATTCTTTGATTCGGGATAGGCTTTCATCCCTTCTTCGAGGGATGAAAGGTTTTTTGCCGGATCGCTGTTCATATCGAAAAAATATTCCCCGTAGTTGCCATACACCCTGCCCGCGGCGGCATAGTATTCCTTAACCGGCTGGTTGTTGCTGTTGTATACGGGCACCAGGAATCCTTTACCGGAGTTATTGTCCTTTAATTTACCCGCTTCAAACAGGAAGCCCAATGCTGCGGCATCATCGCTTATCACAAAACTGCCCGAATATGTTTTCCCTTTCTGGGTGATGGCGGGTTCGGCCACTTTGATCTTTGCATCTCCAAAATAATAAACGGCGATGTCCACCTTCTTCGCATCGATGAGCGGCGAAGTTTCTGCATTAAAAGTGAAAGTTACCTTGTCGCCTTTTTTGGGATAGGCGGGAGAGAACTGCAGCGCATCGAATTTCACCTGTGCGTAACCGTTAGCGGCGCATGCGATCAGCAGCAGGTAAAGGAATGTTTTCTTCATACGAGTTGTTTTAGTGTATGAAAATAAAACTAATCGCTTCGATAAACAATTTCCAACTGTTAAATTCCAACCTTTAGTTTGCCGGCCTCCTTTTTACGGATGAACCAGGCGATGGTAAAGCTGGGAATAAAGTCGGTCAGGGGCAACAACTCTTCCAGGAAACTGAGGCCGCCACCGAATATACCGAGCCGCCCGCCAAAGGTCTTATAAAAGATGAAAGCGGAGAACGGCGCCCAGATGATGTCGCCGAATTCGCCCAGGAAGGGGATGGAATAGGTAGCCATGCCCACGAGGTCCATAAAAATACAGAGCGCGATATTGGGTACGAAACTGGTATTGTTGTTCATGCGTGCAGGTTGATGGTTTAGTGCATCAATTCTCCTGCCATTCTGCTTTATGGCTTGTATTTTAACGAAAACGGCCACCGCTGTTAACGATGGCTGAATTCCTATTATGCGTAAACAACTATTATTTAACGGAGGCAACGGTTTTATCGGTCCCGATGAATTTATAAACCGATTCTTTGATCTTTTCATCAATCTCCGTTTTGCTTACCTTACCGGCAGCGTATTCTTTTGCCAGTGCGAAAAGGTATTCGTTCAACACTTTGCCATCTACCTTGGTTTTTAACTGTACCGTGGTATGGCTGGCAAAATAATCGTCCCATACGGCCCTTACCTTCGCCCAGTAATCTTTGTTCTTTTCCCAAAAGGCTTTGGCGGCAGCGCATTTGCTTTCTTCCACCCTTTTGTAGGTATTGTATCCTTTCTCTTCCACCAGCAATTTATCCGTACCGTCTTCGCGGATGATCTTCTTATTGTCCTGTTCGTGCAGGTAACCGTCTTTGGTAAAGCTGATCCTGTTGGTCCTTTTTAAAATATTGTAATCGCTGCGCACGCTGTATTCGCGGCGCGGCAAAGGCGCATCGGTGGTATTTTGCCAGGTCAGTTTGCCATCTAGCATTACCCAGTCGCTGCTGCCCTGGTAGCGCGGTTCGTCGCTCACTTCCCATACGGATTGTGTCCAGCGGCCTTTCACCTGTTCGGGTTTCAGTATTTCTTTAACCCATGTTTTATTGCCGGTGTATTTATATTGAACGGGATTCTCATAGCTCCAGTCTTCCCGCCAATGTTTGATGATCATGGAATCCGTTACCACCAGCAAATGCTGCATCACTATCTTTTTATCGCTGTTGATGATCGGCATTACATATTCCAGGCCGGCGCTGATCTCTTCGCGGTCGTGGTACTTATATTTCGGATCGGGTGAAAAAGTTTCAGCATATTTAAATTCCACTTCAAAGCAGCCACAAAGGTTGTCGATGTTCTTTTTCCCGTTCTGCTGGGCCTGTGCCCCGCCTATAGCCAATACTGCCAGCGCAGTCAATACAGTTTTTATCATGAGTTTTACAATTTGCTGACAAAGTGAAGGCTTTAACGGCACAATGACTTACGGAAGAGGGAAAGGCGTTTACGCGATAAGGAAAGAAAACAAATGTGACAATTTGAAGATGTGACAATGTGATAATAGAATGCAGAATTTTGATAATTCTTAAATTATCCCAATCCGGGTAAGAAAAAACCGCCGGCTAAAACCGGCGGCCTGTCAAACATATTCAAAAAAAATTATCAGCCTTTCTTCACGAGCACGGTTTCAAAGGCAGGATAGCCCCTGTCGCCGTTTTGTGTCATGGCTGTGAAGCGCAGCTTGTAATAGTTATTATCTGCGTCTTTAATGATGTAGTAACGATCCGTGCGTACGGAAGGAGCGGTGCTTGGTCCGCCGCCGGCACGCCAGTCGGAACCGATCGCATTTTGTGCTGTCAGCCAGGTTTGCGCAGCCAGGTCGGCTTCTGCAAAATCAGCGAATGCCTTTGTGGCTACCAATACCCTGGCAACAGATACGTTCCTGTTCTGGATGATCATGTCCTGGAACAGGTAAGGCACTTCCCCGCCGCCGAAATTGGTTACGTTTGAAAAATAGGTCCAGGCAATGTCCCATTTCTTCTTTTGTGGTTCAACGCTTACCGCGCCGTTCTCAAAAGAAATGTATTTAAAGAAATAAGTGTCGTCTTTGGGTATGTCGATCGAAGTAAAAGTGGTAGCAGCAATATCAGCATGTTGCAGGGTATAACCACCGGAAGCATTGCGGATGATGCGTATCTTTTTCCAGCCCCTTGCCGGTGCAGGATTGCCGATGCCGGT
>Ga0247770_1001542_pt1 | contig 17123 bp, 16 predicted proteins | sample UWRJL136409B6_FD_179943 | JGI IMG/M metagenome (GOLD analysis project Ga0247770, IMG submission 179943) | Plant litter microbial communities from Arlington Agricultural Research Station in Wisconsin, United States - UWRJ-L136-409B-6 | ecosystem: Environmental > Terrestrial > Plant litter >... | reverse complement strand
GGGGGGTGTCGGTCTGCTTCTGGGGGGGGGTGTGGGGGGGGGGTGGGAGGGTGTGGGGGGGGGGGGGGGGGGGGGGGTTGCGCTTCTGGCCCACGCAGCGGAATCGTGGCTCCGTGTCCAGATGCAACGCTCAGATCACACAAGCGCTGCCGACACGTGTGATAGTTGAACAACTCTAAGTGTTCTTCCACCGCATGCCAGCCTCTTCGCTCCTGATACGCGGCAAAGGCAAACAACGTTGGCGGGCGAGGGAACACCAAGGAACCGTGGCAGGAAGGCTGGGCGGGAGGCCAAGCTTTGCGGTGTGGCACCCACTATAATCGGTGACCCACAGGGCAGTTGCCCTGCCGTTACTCCGGACTTTTTGCTCCCACCCGCGGGACTTTGGTGTTCCAGAAGGCCCAAGCCGGCCCCCCTCGGGCCTCCCGGTCCCTTTGCTGGGGGCTCAGATCCCAAGGCAATTGCCGCGCCGTCACAATGCGTCTTTCAGCAACTCCTCCATCCTGCTGCAGCGCCGTTCGATCTGAAAACCGGCACAATGCGCATTGTGTTACCCAACTGGTTTTTGGTGTCAAGGATGCCAAGGATCGCTGGAAGAGGCGGAATGGATGCATTGGCCAACCGAAACGTTCGCTATGCGTGCCAGACGACAATGCGATGCTTTCCGGGTTTTCAGCATGCCCATCCCGTTTGAGACGGAGATTATCATGGTCTAGCCCGGATTGACTTGCGCGTCTTCTCGTCACGCTCACTCGCACGAATACGAGCGAAAACGGAGCTGGGAGAGCGAGCGACAACCCTCGCCTCCTTGATCATCAAGTCCACTCTCCAGAGTTTCTTCAGCAAGAGTAACTTAAACAGCAAGTTCCACAATCATTCGACCTCACGGCAGGCATGGAGGATAGGGGAGCCCGAAAACATCGCCTTCGATGCCGTCTTCGATTCGTACAGCATCGCCCGATGGCAGCAATTCTGAAATGGACAGGGCGCTGATCCCAGTTCTATTCGCATGAACTTTTCCTGTCCGCCAAATGAGGGTATTATGCCGATGGGTAGTTTCACATGGAGAGTCAAGACCTTCGAGTTCAACTTCGATAGTATAGTGGGCGAGGAAACGGCAACGAACATTGAGTATGAATAAGGTGCACGAGGTTGATCCCGGGTACCACGCACTGAGATATGAAGAAAATTCCGTGGGTCAAGGGACACTGCGAGAACACGCATTTGGCATTATCCAGATTTGACAATCGATCGTCACGTTCAAGCCGCTGCGAGTCTCCACAAGAGTTCCTCTGGCTTCACCCTGTCCAAGCATTCTTCAGCCTCTTTCGGTTCCAATACCTGACGCTCATACTCAGGTCTGTCCAAATACATCGGGATCTGTCGAATCTGTTCCGAAGCTCTCACCTCCGTTCACTTTCATTATGCGTGCTGGTTTGGCACCCAAACCTTGACTCACCATATGTGCAAAGGGTTCAGGACTCGAATAGAGGTGACTCGAATACAGGTCTGATTAAACGGGGGCACAGTATGCTTTGCCATATAAAGCTTTTACTACTATATTTTTATCATTGAATCTACGGTATGTCGTTCAGGGGCTCCGTGGTATCAGACTTGGCGTTGGTTGCCCCCTTTTTGCGCCAAGCCGGCGATATAACTGACTAACCGGGCCTAGTCCCGAGCAGCTGAGGTGGGCTCACTGAACGGGCCTAGACCAAAAGCCCTAGCTCAACAGAAATTGATCACGCCGCCACCTGCGCAGTCGCCGCAACGTCGATGCGCACAAGACGGTTCAATTCCCAATTTTGCAACGTTGGGACTTCTCAGCACACCATGGCAGAAAGTTCTGTGTTTGGCTGAAAGCACCTGGGGATTTTGTTCTCGGACTGGCTGAGAACCTTTAACAGATGTCTTAGATTACGAACACAGCTGAATCGCCGTGGCCTCACCGGTCGCGGGGTCAACTGTTGACTGTCACCCTCCCTACTATTGCTTCGTCGCCGGGACGCCAGAGGCTGCGCTTTGCGATGTTATTTCAAGTATCGGATGTCTGGCGAGCGCCAGCCGTGAATCCGGTGAACCGAAAGGCGCGGTTTGTGCCTGTCCTCAACGTCGTCGACCCACATGGACGGGTGTTCTTCTTCTCCTGGATGGGCTTCATGATCGCATTCTGGGCGTGGTATACCTTTCCCCCACTAGTAAAGACCCCACGGACCCTTCTCAGTCATCGCTATTTCAAAGACAGACTGACAAGGTGATAGCTTACTGTCACGATCAGGGCGGACCTCGCGCTCACACCCGCCGAGATCGCCAATTCGAATATCGTGTCACTCGTATCCACGCTGTTCATCCGGCTAGTTGCCGGGCCTCTTTGCGACCAGCTAGGGCCACGCATGGTCTTTAGCCTTATACTTCTCGTCGGAAGCATCCCAATAGGCCTGGCGCCGCTGATCAAGGACGCAACGGGTCTTTACATCAGCCGCTTCTTCATCGGCATCCTGGGAGGGTCCTTCGTGCCATGTCAGGTGTGGTGCACTGGGTGGTTCGATAAAAATGTCGTCGGTACAGCCAACGCCCTTGCTGGAGGCTGGGGCAACGCCGGAGGCGGCATCACGTATTTCATCATGCCTGCCATCTACGACTCGCTCAAGCACCACTTTGGCCGCAGCTCCAGCGAGGCATGGCGCATCACCTTTGTCGTCCCCCTGATCTGCCTCATCGTCTGCGGCCTCGGCATGCTCCTCCTCTGCGAAGACACCCCAATGGGTGCCTGGAAAGACCGGCACCGCCACATCCAACAAAACCTCGTATCCCACGGCCTCCTAGTCGACACCCCCTCCCCGCTCCCTCCCCCTGACGAGAAAGATAAATCCCGTCCTACCACCCGCAACATCTCCTCGTCCTCCTTCGACGACAGCATCCTACAACCCTTCGACCACGAAATACCCATCTCCCGCACCGAAGCCCTCTCCACCGCTCACGGCGAGACCATCCTCCCCCCCACCCTCGCTGAAACCCTCTCCATCACCTTCAGCCTCCACGGCCTCTTCCACGCCGCAACCTACGCCTGCTCCTTTGGCTCCGAACTTGCCATAAACTCCATCCTCGCCGCCTACTACCTCAAAAACTTCCCCTCTCAGCTCAACCAGACCTCCGCAAGTAACTACGCCGCCGCCTTCGGCTTCCTCAACGTCGTCACCCGCCCTCTCGGCGGCATCGTCGGCGACTACCTCTACTCCGGCTTCGGCGGCACCCTCTGGGGCAAGAAGATCTGGATCCACATCTGCGGCATCCTCACGGGCATCCTCCTAATCATCATCGGCGTCCTAGATCCACACCACCTACCCACCATGATCGGACTAGTATCCCTCATGGCCGTATTTCATGAGGCGGGCAACGGGGCGAATTTCGCGCTGTTGCCCCATGTGTATCCGTATGCGAATGGGGTTCTGTCGGGGCTGACGGGGGCGGGGGGGAATCTGGGTGGGGTGGTGTTTGCGGTGGTGTTTAGGTTTATGGATGGGGGGACGAACTATGCGAAGGGGTTTTGGGTTATTGGAGTCGTGCATGTGGTGGTTAATTTGGCGGTGGGGTGGATTGGGCCGTTGCCTAGGGGGCAGGTTGGGGGGAGGTGAGGGAGGAGGTGTTGAGGGGGAGGGACGAGGGGAGGTGGTTGTGGGGAGTTTGGAGGTGTTCATGTTGGTTATCTGGTGTGCAAGGGATCATGGAATTCCATGTCTGGCAGGAGTCTGGTCTATTTGTAAACGAGCGGCTGTGTCTGAAAGTATGACTGATGACACAAAGAAGTGGGAAGATAATATCTAAAAAGAAGAAGAAAAGCCCAAGTTCCACTCTCGGGGGCGGGATATGCCACTGTCCGTTCTATCCGCCACCTGGAGCCCGTGTAGCCCACGTATGCATGCAAACTTCCCAAAGATGTCTTAACGAGAGTCGAGAAGCGAAAAACCCTCAAGGCTACCACACAAGATCCGAAACCCCCTGTCACCCAACATAGACCTTGCGTACCTATGTAAACTCCTCACCCACCAACTCAGATCTTGTCAATAATAGCAAACGTCGCATTCCTCGGCTCAATCCGTTCCAAAACCTGCTTCGCAAGAACCTCCTTGTCAACCACCCCAACCTGCGCCTTGCAATAAAACGACAACCGCCCCTGACTCGAATGCAACGGGGCCGAATGATCTCTCACGACCTCACTCACAGTCGTAATGTTAAACCCCGGCCCCTGTCCCGGCGTCCACTTGACATCAGCCACCTCGGCACTACCCCCATCCTCCCCCCCAACGGCAGGACAAACCACCGCCCTGGCCGAGAAGGTGTACGCATTGCCGAGGAAGTCACCGATGGCGCAGAAGACGGCGTAGGGGTGGCAGGTGACGTCCCAGGTGGAGGCGTAGATGTAGAAGAGGGCGTAGCCGTCGTTGTAGAGGCTGAGTTCGGTGAGGAGGGTGGTCTTTTGCGCGGGGAAGGTGAGGTCGGCGCGGAAGAAGAGGTCGTTGAGGTCCGGGCCGGGGTCTGGCTGGAAGATGGTTCCGGAGGGGAAGGTTGGGGTGGGGATAGAGACGGTGGCGGCGAGGGTGGAGGAGGTGAGGAGGAAGGGGGTGAGGAGGGGGAGGAGCTTCATGGTGAGTGTTTGGTTGCGTAAGAGGCTGGTGGGAGGAGTGAGTTGGATGGGATTGTTGTCTTGTGGGTTTCGACTGTGATGTCACTGCGAGGTTGTCTCCATTTTTGAGAGAGGAGATGAGAAGGTTTACTTATAAAACAACTAACCACAGCCTCAGATAAGGTGCCAAAGACCCCCTTCCCGTACACTCAGAGGAAAGTGCTGTTATGCAAGCAATTCGAAACGCAAGATTCTCGTATTCTATCTCTCCTATGTGATGATGATGTTCGGCATTGCGACGCCTTCCAGCTGCACAACTCAGGCCGCTTGGCTTTCCATTGGCTCCCCTACAAGACTGAAAGTCGGCTGTGTCAAATCCCTACAAGCCTTTAGTTGAGCCAAGACAGCTTAGGTTTTCTTTGATACCTTATGCAGACGCCGGGCTCTCAGCCTTGGTACGAGGGGAAAGCTCCGAAGCCGCCTCGGTAGGGGTAAGACGAAGTAGTTTACCTATGGGCTCCTGTTCTTCAGCACTGAATGTCGGCTTGCCACTACAGGTCCCTGGTTTAGACATCACTGCCACACAACCATTGGTACTTATACGGGTACCTAGCTAGGGGAAAGTTCAAGTTATCAATCATCAGCACGGACTGCAATTGGAAGAAATTCCCATCTCCTCGCCTAAAGCGGCCGACAATGTCTTTTTTGCAGTCCGGGCTGTATCAAGATGCGGTTGCCTGGGCAGGTAATTACCACCGTGACGAATGGCGTTTTCTCGTAGCCAGTAACAACTAGTTAACACACGTAGGGCGAGTTTCGTGACAGAGTTCAGCTAACCCCCCTTTTCTTGGCGTTTTGGTATCTCAGCCGCTGGAACTCGGGGAACCACGCAACCAATCATCACCTTTTTGTCATGACGTGCGTCACCCGCTCGAGCGGCTTGGCCCGCCAGCTTCAGCTTGGGAAATCAGAAATGACAGAGGTTATTTGATTCAACTTGGAGAAACGTCTACTGCATCTCGGTTACGGCATCATTCCAAGGAAATGCTTAAAGTCAATGCCTATTATCGCCTCAGGCAGGCTTTGTTAGCCGATGGTAGAACAATCATCTTATTTCACGTTGCAAAAGGGGCTCGAAGCGAGCGAGTATTCATGCGAAATAGCTCATGGCTGTTTCGTGCCGTGCCAGTCTTTGAATTGTCTGCTGTGATTATACAAAAGGGAGAAAATACCGGCTCGAGTCCAAAGCCGGAGCCCCCAAAATTGATACCGCAAACCCTCTTGCCCTGCCCAAATTCACCCCCATCCATGATATCTGCCCCCTCAATCACTCCAGGCACGTCGCATATAATACACTGCCACCCCACCCCGACCGCTCCTTGTACCTCGCTCAGCTTACCGAAGACGACCTCTCCCTCTTCCCTTCCGACCTTGATTCCCGCCGAGACCCCGTCGTAGCCACCCCATTTTCACCGCCCCGCTCGCCTTCCACACTCCTCCGATGACCCCTCCTCTCGCTCCGCCTCTGCCGATGATGCAAAGGCGTCGAATGCCTCTTACTCCCATCCGACTCCACCTCGCTCACCCCAATTTCAACTCCATCCCTTTTCACCAGCTCCCCCCCCGACTTACCCCCCTCATCAATCATCGCCAATGCATCCTCATCCTCCGCAGACTCCTGCCTCGTTCCCAGTGTCCGCGGATTCCCTAGCATAGGCAGGCGTTTCGTCAAGCCAACTCGCGAGAGCACCCCGTCCCACCAGCTGAGCGGCGTGGGATCCCACTGGCCGATTCCCGAGGCGTAATGCCGCTGGTCCTCGGGTAGGTTGAGCCAAACGAAGGGCTTGTTGCTGTTGGTTCGGGCTTCCATGACGAAATCTCCAATCTCCTCCGGGACACGCAGCGCTTCGGCGATCAGAATGGGTTGATATGCCGGTATCAGCAGGTGCAACCTCACAGGGCGGGCGGAGCGGGACTCGCGCGCCCGGGATTCAATGTGGCGACGGGCAGCGAGCATGAAGACGAAGATGGTGTCGATCTGGTTGGTGTACCCGCAGAAAGCGGGGCCGACAGGCTTCTTTTCGAGGAGGTGGTAGAACTTGGGGTACCAGTCGTCGTCCGGGTGGTAGAGAAAAAACCAGTGGTCGCAGGCTGGGTTGTTGGCGGTTTGGCCGAGGCGCTCGCGGATCATGTCGTGCACGTATTCCGGGAAGTCACGCTGGGCGGTCAGGGCAGTTTGGGCGGCTAGGGCGACGGAGATGTCCTCGAGCTTAGCGGCGATGAGATGGAGGGCCTTTACGCCTTGGTACGTCAGGACGAGGTTGGCACCGATGCCGACGGTGGAGGCGACGGTCTGGAAGCGCGTGGCGATTTTGACGGTGTCGCAGACGGATAGTGCCATGATTTGCATGGTTGGGATGAACTGGTTGGCGCTGTCGACGAGTTTGGTGACCTTGGGGATGAAGCCGTTGATGCTCTGGGATACTTCGTTGACGGATCTGATTGTCTCGCCCATCTTGAAGAGGCCGCTGACGGCCTGCACCGTCTTCATGACCGGCGCTTGTTTTCCAGCCGTCATCACGGCAGCGGCCATGACCTTATTCCTCCCCTTCATCTTGTCGCCTCGTATCCACGAAACCAAGTCTGTCGACATGATCATTCAAGACAACCGAGACAGTTGCAGTGCTCTGATTGTCGCTGGAAATTCTTATCAAAATTGGTTGAAATCAAGGATCGGAACGTTAGGCAGCTGCTGCTCTTATGGCCCCGGTTACGGTGTGGATCTTGCATGTTGGGTACTGTCAACTGACGTGGCATCGTTGCCGTCAAGACTGTGTTGTCTCCTGACGTTGATTGGACCGACGTGGAGACGGCCACCGATGCATGCCAGTAAACGCGGAGAGGATCCACTTCGCCTGTCGACCGGCCTGAATCGGGGCGCCCAAAGACTGCACATCTGTGCTGCTCGATTGGCAACCGGATTTCTTGAGAAAAGAACGGGAAATAGCCAGGGGCAGGCTTGGTGTCGAAGGCACGTGGTTAGTGCCCGATTGAAGCCCATGAGGTTGAGGTGGGACCTGTCCGGGGACGAATAAACCGCGCCGTCCAGACGTCGAGAAACGACACACCGCTGCCGTAAGAAGGCATCCATAAAAACACCGGAATCGATACATACCATACAGAATGAGATGTCAAAAGGTTGGGCTGGATGTTTTCCGCGTCTCGATCCATAACTCTTCTGTATCCGGTGATCGTGATATTGTCTCAATCATCTTCTGCTTCACACCCATCGCTGTTGACCATCGACCAAAAGAAGGAGGCTGGACCTCTGTCATTTTGGCTGGAAGAGTATTGAAGTTCGATGACGGATGGCTGTGGAAGTTGATGTGCCTATGGGGGCGCTGATATCGGGGAAATGCTGCACGAAGACGCGACCAGGACGGCCAGGTTTTCCAAGAGATTGTGAAGTTAATGCCATTCTTTGGGCCGGGATCAGGTACTTGGCATGTCGGATCAAGAAGCATGAGCAGAGCGGTTGCAGCCTTGACCCCGGTCTAGAGGAGCGCCAATAACTGCGGTCTAAGAGGCACGGAGAGTATTGCGTTCGAGACATTGCACTGGGAGTGATTTTCCCTTGCACTGGAGGATGTCTCGCAAAACTGCCAGCTCCAGCACTGAGGGTACGATCGTGCTTGCCTGCTAATAAGTTGCCCTGCAATCGGGTTCGGGCGCCTGCCAATCACGGTCCGGCATCTCACACCCAACTCCTTGGGTCTTATCTCTCACGACCCATTCCTTATCTCCCACGACACGCGGGATGAGCTTGCCAGTGATGTCAGTCGGCAGCACCTCTTATCGTGTCTAATTCTCAAGGACGAAGCGGCGGCGTTCAACTCTAGTCCTGATGTTCCCTCTCACCTTTGTCAATGTGTTGTGATTTTGCCATTGCAAGTTGGCGAGCGGAGCCGTAAGACACGACCGCGAATCCTCGGCGGCACCACACAACACGCGCCTAGATAGCTTCACCCGCCCTCAACTAGCAACGACGTGCCAAAATGGCCACAGACACCCCACCTCCATCCGAGTCCTCCCCCTTGATCACCCACCACAACCACCGCCAAAGCCACAGTTCTACCAGACGAAGACCCAGCCACCATTACGACGGTGACGTCGAATCCCTCCACTCCTCCAGTCGTTCCATGATATCCCACAGTCTAGTCCCGCAGGTCGGCGAGCGCCTCCCGTACAACGACTACACAACCATCGACTGGCTGCACGATCTCGTCGAGGACTCGGCGCGGCACCGCCGCATCCACCTGTACGACCACACGCACGCCCGAGGCGCGCAAGCCGTTTTATCTCGCCTTAGCGCGTGGTGGGATTCCGCTCAGGGCTGGGTGGCAGCGTTTCTTATTGGAGCTGTGACAGCGTGTGTAGCATTTGTTGTGGATGTCAGTGTCGCGACTGTTGCGGACTGGAAAGTGGGGTACTGTGTGTCGAAGCCGTGGCTGGATCGGACGGCGTGTTGTGCTTCTTCGACAGGGGGTGGTGGGGATGCGGAGGGGGTTTGCTCGGGGTGGAGGCCATGGGCGACCGATGGGGAGGACTCGGTGATGGCGTATGTAGTGTATGTGGCGTTTGCATTGCTTTTTGGTGTCGTTGCCGGGGGCGTGACGATGGCAACGCGGACGAATCTGCCTTCGGTCAGACCAGAGGAAGCCGAGGACGTGGGCAAAGGCAAGGGATGTGATGTTCAGGGCGACCAGTTCACGGAGAATACTGTCGGCAAGACGATGTACATGGCTGCAGGCAGTGGCATCCCGGAGATCAAAACCATCCTGTCCGGTTTTGTCATCCCGCACTTCCTTGACTTTAAAGTGCTGGCTGTCAAGGCGGTGGGCGCAACGTTTGCTGTGGCGACCGGCATGTGTCTTGGGAAGGAAGGGCCCTTTGTGCATATCTCAACTTGCGTCGGTTACTTGGTGTCCAGGTGTTTCCCCAAGTACCGCGACAGCGAGCGCAAGATGAGAGAGATGCTGAGCGTCGCATGCTCAGCTGGGCTTTCGGTGGCCTTTGGTGCCCCAATCGGAGGCGTTCTCTTCAGCTATGAGGTAAGGATTTTGAGGAGAGGAGTTCGAAGCTATCAGCGGTTCTAATCTACCCGTGAACAGGAGATTAGCACGTATTTCCCTCGGCGGATCATGTGGCGGTCCTTCCTCTGCTCGTTGGTTGCAGCAGCGACACTCAAGCAGCTCAACCCAACGGGTACCGGAAAGCTGGTGCTGTTTGAAACGAACTATGGCGTCGACTATGACCTTGTGCACTATCTGGTATTCATCCTGCTCGGCGTTTGCGGCGGGTTATTCGGCGGTGTGTTCTGTCAGGCCAACTTCAGGTGGTCTAAGTTCTTCCGTACGCTTCCTCTCATCAAGAACAACCCGGTGCTGGAACTGTCCCTGGTAGTTCTGGCGACCGCTTTGCTTCAGTTCCCAAACAGGCTGATTCGCGATACCGGCGATATCGTCATGGCGAAACTTCTGGTCGACTGCAAACAGCCCGAGAAGTCTTGGCTTTGCAGACAAGAGGCAGAGCTTGGGGGCGCAGGCACTTACTACGCGTGGCTGATATCCGGGACCTTGGTCAAACTGTTCCTGACCATCATCACGTTCGGGTGCAAGGTTCCGTCAGGAGTCATCATTCCCGCGCTGGACGCTGGCGCTCTCTTTGGCCGAATGATCGGGCAGCTTGTTCCTGGTATCTCGCCTGGAATCTTCGCAATGGTAGGCGCCGCAGCCTTTCTCGCAGGGGTCAGCCGGATGACCGTTAGCCTGGCCGTGATCATGTTTGAGCTAACCGGCGAGGTGAACTTCATCCCACCATTCATGATTGCAATCCTTACCGCGAAATGGGTTGCTGATGCCATCAGCGCTGATGGTGTGTATGACTTGTCCCAACATTTATTGGGCCACCCGTTTCTGGATACGGAGCACGCACTGGCTAGGGTGCGTAGTCTGCGACCAGACAGTGGAAAAGAGGGGGTCATGGCAGACCTGATACCGCCGGGGAACACGATGGAAGAAATCACCTTGTACACGGGGTCGGACTACCGAGTCCGGAAATCCACGCTGCGGGACAAACTTGCAAAGCTCAAGTCACGGGGGCTGCTTGATGCCGGCCTCGTGCTTGTCAACTCGAACTGCATCTGCCACGGGTATCTCCCACAGGCCGAGCTCGAATATGCCCTCGATGTACTTGACGAGAAACAGGAGGGTGGCGTGGAGGATGAAGACGTTGACCTAGTTGACGGTGTCGTCTCCGAGTTTGTTGACCGCAGCCCATTGACTGTAACCGCCCAAGCACCGGTCGAGTATGCGGTTGAGCTGTTCGGGAAGCTCGGGTTACGGTATTTGATCGTCGTCGAGGAAGAGACCGCGCGAGTTGTCGGTGTGGTGATAAAGAAGCGACTGGTAAGTTATCTGGACGGGCTGCGATAGCCTGCCGAAATTCGTGGGGTCTGTATCCTGCACAATGTCATCTTGTATTCCAAATCTTGTATCCCGAACATCACTGCCTCTAGTATAGGGCAGCTCCCCTCCACCAATGAACCATCTCTTTGTTCGTGTTCGCGGTAGTACGCAGACCCTCGTGATCGATAGATATGTAGAAATGGATGGTGTATTGCCGTCGTTTACTGCTTCATAGCTCGTTCGGCGCCACCTCCCCGCGATATGTACACGGCCGTTAGATCGCCTGCCTGCCTGCCCTTGTTCCAGCCCGGTCTAGTTGCTCCGCTCACCGCCCTTGGCTTCCCTGAGCTCGTTCATCTTGGCCACTCGCTTCTTGAACTCGACGTATTGGCACTTCTCGTAGCTGTGTCTCTCGTCCTGCGGGGATTCCCAAGTCAGCACTCGGGGGGGCTCCAACAGCGACCGGCGCAAGGAGACGGAGCGCTCATACCTCGCACTTCCACGGCAGGAAGTAGGTGTCGGACCGGCATCGATTGAGGGGGATGAGCAGGTGTGCGCAGCTATCTCGGTATGCCAGCGGGAGTTTGGCGGCCGACATCTCCTCGCGCGTCGCCACTGTTGGCCGGGTTAGCAAGCCCTCGCGCCGCAAAGTCTGGGGGGTCCCTACGCCGCGGAGTCTCGGAGCTTGATCCTAGCGCCATTTTGAGTGCAATTGGGGCGGCTCGCGGCGACAATTGCAATTGCTGGTGGAGGGTGTGGTTTGACGTCTCGATCTCCCGGCACAGGTTGAATGGTGGAGCTGCCCAAGCTGGAAGCTGGCTGCAGCACATGTGACCAGGCACGTGCGGCTCGCTGAAGCCCCTGGTCTGTGCGTCCCTTGACCGCGAGATTGCTTGGCGCCAGAGTTGTTCAGCGCTCAATGCCAACGCACCCGCAACACTCAAAGACAGACATTCGCAACAAGGCTGTTTCGACGTCAAGATTGCAATTTGGGGCTGTTACACACCGCTATCTCACCTTCTCTATGTTGTATTGATGCTGTTATTTTTGTATTTTTTTTTAATTCTGCACTATACCTAGGTCACCGGCCACCGATGCCAGCGCCATCGCCAATTGGCATCACATTAATCACGATTGTCGCCAGGATGGTGCACGTGCTGTATTGCCTGCCTTCGAGCTGCCGTTGGGAGCCAAGTCCAGCGCCGGGAGAATTCTCTCCGGGCATTTGTATAATAACCGGCGTACGCAGCAGCCATCGCATATACCGCCCGGGTGATAAGCCGAGGCCCTCTATCTTTATTACCTGCCCGTTCCAGAGCGGCATGGTTGCAGTCGCCAGCGTCGTGGCTCACGGGAGCAGATCTCATATATTGCTTTGCGCCATGTTTTTTCTATTCTTAAGATCCTCTTCACCAGCGTGGATTGGGGTCTTTGCGTCTGTGCAAGGCTTCTGAAACCTGGAAAACCTTCACGATGAGGAAATCCAGCTTTTCTCGTCTTCTCGTTTCCTGTGTGGCCCTCTTCCACGGCCAAGCCCAGGCGTTTCTTCCGACGCCACCGCTGCCGCCCCCTATTCGTGCCCTGTTTGCGGTAGGGTCCGATGGCGGTAATGGCTCGTTCGAGCAGTACATCGACCATGCCAATCCAAGCCTAGGGACCTTCTCGCAGAAGTTCTGGTGGAACTCAACCTATTGGGCTGGGCCGGGATCTCCTGTACGGATGGCGAAAGAAATCCCGCTGCATTGCTCCGGACCTCTGCTAATTCGCGGGATTTAAGATCGTGCTCTTCACCCCTGGGGAGACTGAAGCCGCACCGTACACAGGATGGCTCACGAACCGCACGATGGTGGGGCGGTATGCCCAAGAGCTCGGTGGTGCTATGATTATGATTGAGCGTATGGGCTTCAGAAAACCGAACGGTCGAGTGACAGGCTGACAGTTCTGATAGACCGATATTGGGGAGATTCTTCTCCTTTCAGTGTGCTCGACACCCAGAATCTCACTTACCTGACGTTGGAGAATTCCGTCAAGGACTTGGGTCACTTTACTCGAAACGTCAAGCTCCCGTTTGATACTTCGGGGGCTAGCAACTCTCAAAAAGCGGTAGGGAAACACCTTGGTATTGTGAATGTGCAGCTAGCTAACGCAGTCCGCAGCCGTGGGTCATGGTCGGCGGTAGCTACGCGGGAGCTTTGGCTGCCTGGACCCAGAAGCTCGACCCAGACGCGTTTTGGGCCTATCACTCGAGCAGTGCTCCTGTCCACGCAATCTACAACTTCTGGGCTTATTTCCTCCCGATTCAACGCGGGATGCCCCAGAACTGCAGCACCGACCTGTTACGCATCTCGAAGCACGTCGATGAAGTCTTGGGCCGGAAGAACCGAACCGAGATTCACCACCTGAAGGATATGTTTGGGCTGGCCGAGGTGGAGTATGACGACGACTTTGCAATGTAAGGCACTTCCAGCCCGGAGATATTCGGCGCATGCAAGCTGACCGAGACAACAGCTCCATTGGGGGTATCACGGCGAAATGGCAAGGCATTCAGCGGTACTCGAACTACTCGCAGTTCTACCAGATGTGCGACAGCATTGAGGGCGTCAGGCCTGTGAATATGAGCGACATAACGAGGACTACGAATAGCAGCACGATAGGCGGCAAACAGCCCAGCGCCATCGGCGGGGATGTCCTGCCATCAAACATCTCTGCCGACGGGGTAGGGCTGGAGAAGGCACTCGCGAACTTTGCCATGTACTACAAGCACGAGGAGATGCCCGGATGTAAGTATCCCGTGCATTTGGAAAGTTGTTTGTCGACCCCTGGGACTGACACTGGTTGCAGCATGCCAGGAGTATGGCTACGATGACTGGAATGATACGTATTCGATCCAGTGCTATGAGTCGCACAATGCGACGAACAGCGCCGTTCTAGATTACAGAGTCGACAATTTTGTCAATCGGCAGTGGTTCTGGATGCTGTGCAACGAGCCTTTTGCGTACTGGCAGGTGTGAGTATACCCTCAACCGCTCGCAACATCTCATAGTGCCTAGCTGACACTGCAACTAGGAATCCCCCGCCTGGCGGACAGCCCTCATTCATGCCGCTCTCCGTCGGTGAAAACTACTACCAACTACAATGCGATCTCTACTTCCCGAAGCAGGGAAATGCTACCTACGGCTCTGCAGATGGGAGGACCACAGACTTGCTCAACACCATCACGGATGGCTGGAACCTGAAAAACACAACCAGGCTTCTTTGGGCAAACGGGTAAGTTTATTTTCGGACAGCTTGGCCGCTGGCAGTAAGAACCGTGCATCACGATGCTAATTCGTGTCAACACAGTGAACATGACCCGTGGAGGTCTGCATCTGTATCGAGCGAAATCCGCCCTGGTGGCCCAATGCAAAGCACACCAGAAGCGCCGGTGTTTCTTATCCCAGAGGCAATCCACTGCAACGACCTATCCGTGAAGAATGCAGAAGTAAACCAGGGCATCCGCACGGCGCAGACTGAGATGATTCGCCTGGTGAAGAAATGGGTTGCAGACTTTCCCCAGAAGGAGGGGCACCCTGTGCGACAAAAGAGTGAAGGAACCGTCCAGCCCGTAACTTATAGATAGCCCTCCTACTTATCAGTTCGGAATACAGCATCTGAATGGCTGATGTAACCCAAAATAAGCGTGATAGGTGTTGGTGGCGGTGGTAGCTGTGACGCTGTCGTCCCAAAACATGCGATGCAAATCGCCTGTGCCGCTCGCTTGCGTTACTTTGCCCCCTTTTCAGGAACTTTCACCCCAACTTGAGCTTTTTTAGAGTCTTGGCTCCCTCCGATGTCAGCATGCCGTCATTGACTCCATCACCACTTCCATTTTTGTTATCGCCGGCACTCAGAAGGAGGTCCGGAGCAAAAAGTGGGGTTTGTCCGGGGATTGAACCCGCAGGTTGACTCACCATAAATTTTTGCGGGCAATGCAATTTGTGACACAAATGTTGTAACTCAGGGTTGAGACCCTAAGGGAGAATCGTACGTCTAGACCGCTGAACCGATCAATGAACTTTGTTGACTTGATGTCGAGAGTGTCCGCTGATTTGGTTTTTGCTGTGTAGAGCGGTGATGGAGTGGTGTGCAGAGTCTGCATGGCCTGGGTGCTGGGAAGCGGTGGGGCCACACCACCAAGGAGCCCAGCGCGCCGCGCCCTCGCAGGAAAGAGGAGGAGGCGGAGGGCAACTGGGTTGGCGGGTTGAGTTAGAGATAAGGTGAAGAGGATGGAGCCGCAAAGAAAGCGCTAAAACGAGGTACGCACTTCGGAGGGAATGTGGTGGTCTCACGTCAGAACCGAGATTGGAGCTTCGCACCTTAATGCGGCTGCTAATATGTCGTCATATGGAGTTCGGAGTTTGTAGATGGAAGGAACGCCTTTCAATCGGCAAGTCAGGACTACCAAAACTTTGCGCGGGTGGGCACTTCGTTCTGGCTGTTCTGGGGAAGTGGACTTGAAGAACAGGCGGGGTAGGCTTTCGCCGTGGGAAGGAGCGTGACAAATTTGTCCATCACCGCATTTTCGTGATGTTCGGGTGTTTGCTAGGTTGCCTTCGAAATTGTAATGTCAGTCCGCCTTTACTAAGGACTGAGATTGGTTGATACCCGCCGACATGGTCACACGAATACGTTTTCCCCCCAAGGGAAACGCTAGCCAAGAGGCTGGTGCTGACTTAAACGCCTCGTGCGGAATCGCCCCAAGCGCGAGTAATCCGGCCCGGCCCGATCAACTCAATGGCGCGGAAGCCTTTGAAGCTGTCAACCGGAAGCTGGTAATCCGAGTGAGCCGGGTGAGGTCCGTCTAAATTGTATCACGAGCCATCAAAGATGCATGCAAGGCAGCTAATGCAAGGGCCTTGTTAGAACAGACAAGCTCACGACATGAGACTGTTGACGTTTGCGCCATAGCCGAGAAGTTCGTCCCACCTTACCGGACGAACGTACTCAGCAATTTCCAATGCTAGAGAATGCCCAGACGCTATCAGGCGGGCTGTTCGCCTTATGTCCCCGAACCACCGGTTTGTGGCAGGAGCTCGCAAACATCGCTCCCTTACGATCCAGGATTGCTAGAACGCACGGCCGTAACACTACTAGTACCTGCATCCATGGCCACGGGCATCCCTAAGCCTATGTTGAATTTGGAATCCGACAGAACAATGTATTCAAGTTGACAGTCGGATGCGCTTTCTTTCATCGGGTCGTGCTTTGGCGTCCAAGATCGGCCCGCCGCGATGGAGACAGAACGCGCCAAGCCACCTAACGGCGAACTAAACGAGCTCCAGAAGACCGTCGATTCCGACCGATTGGGATCGAGTTTCGGATCTAGCGTCCAAGTCGGATGTGTGAGGCTTGTAGCTGCAAAAAATAGGTTGCTGACTACCCCTGTCCCCGACCCGATTTGGCGGCTGTTGTTTGCTACAGATCTGCTGGTTGGGACATACCGTCTGCAAGCGGCATCCACCCACCAGGGTAGTTCGTAATTCCACATGCCGCGACGCACCCCACGACATCCACACCCCCAATGTCACAGCACTGGAATTGGGATTTCCATCTGCAGCCGCAGCCAGAAAGATAGCGGAACAGCCCGGAGAGCCGCGCTATTGTTCGGCCGGTTTCCATAATGCCACGGCTATCAGTTTTACATAGGGAGGTACCTGGTAGCTTGCCGCAGCGACTATTTCGGGGTGGGCTTCGACTGTCTTTGCCAGAACCACACATCTTGGCACACGGCTCGAGCCCTTCGGTTCGTTCACCCAGGAAAGCGAATCAATAATGTTGTATTTCGAGACCAGGTGCTTGGCATGGCGTCTGTCTTCCATGGGAACTGACCACGGCTCTCGCAGCTGTTTCTAATGTGAGACAGACGCCAGTGCCTCTATGGGCTCGAGAGACTCGGCTCCGCACCGATGGAGCAACAGAGATCCCCGTTCCCTACCAGACCATACCCGTCTGTGTCACACAATGCTTCGAACACAGCCATAAGAATATCTACC
>Ga0247770_1001541_pt1 | contig 17123 bp, 17 predicted proteins | sample UWRJL136409B6_FD_179943 | JGI IMG/M metagenome (GOLD analysis project Ga0247770, IMG submission 179943) | Plant litter microbial communities from Arlington Agricultural Research Station in Wisconsin, United States - UWRJ-L136-409B-6 | ecosystem: Environmental > Terrestrial > Plant litter >... | reverse complement strand
CAGGAGCGGCGCCAGCTCCACCGATCCGGAGATGCGGATCAGCTCCACCTGCATCCCCCGCCCGGCGAAGAAGCGTCGCGCCGACTCCACGTACTTGGTGGCCACGCGCGCCATCCCGCCGCCGGCCACCTCCGGGTACGGCGCCCCCGCCGGCCCCGCCACCGCCAGCCGGCACCCGCCGAACCCCAGGTCCAGCGGCCGCAGCACGTCCGGCTCGCTCTCCCAGAGCACGTCCAGCCCCGCCACCCCCGCGTCCGCCACCCCGGCCTCCACGTAGACCGGCACGTCGCCGCTCTTCACCGGGAGGAACTCGAAGCGCCCGTCCGCCGAGGGAAGGATCAGCCGCCGCGAGTCGCGCGCGGAGGGGTCCACGTCGGCGCCCATGGTGGCGAAGAGCGCCAGCGCCTGGTCCATCATCCGCCCCTTGGGAAGGGCGATGCGCAGCGGGCGGCTCACGAGCCCTCCTCGCGGAGGAGGTCGGCCAGCGCGTCCGTCTCCAGCGCGAAGCCCACGGCCGGGCGGTCGGCGCCGTACATCGCCAGCAGCGAGTCGTACCGCCCGCCGTACCCCACCGCGCGCCCCACGCCGGCCACGAACACCTCGAACTGGATCCCCGTGTAGTACCCCAGCCCGCGGATCTCCCCCAGGTCGTAGACCACGTGCGCGCGCTCCTCGGGCGTCAGCAGCGCGTCCACGGCGCGGAGGCGCTCGATGGCCTCCTCGGCCTCGCGCCCCGACGCCAGCGTGCGCGCCCGCCCCAGCACGTCGCCGCGGCCGATCAGCTCCGGGAGCTCGACCAGCGCGCGGGCCACGGCGGCCGGCGCGCCCACCTCGCGGGCGATGGCCGTGAGCGCCGCGCGGTCCTTGCGGTCGATGGCCGCGCGCAGCGCCTCGGCCGCCTCGGGGGCCAGGCCGGCCAGGAGCGGGCGGATGAAGCGGATGTCGCCCAGGTTGATCTGGAAGTCGCGCACCCCCAGCTCGCGGAGCAGCGAGACCACCAGCCGCAGCGACTCCACGTCCGCCTCGGCCGAGGGGTCGCCGATCAGCTCGGCGCCCAGCTGGAAGAGCTCGCGGCGGCGGCCGCCGCCCTCGGGCTCCTGGCGGTACACCTTGCCGGCGTAGCTCAGCCGCAGCGGGAGCGGCGCCCCGGCCAGCCGCGTGGCCACCACCCGCGCGATGGCCGAGGTGAAGTCCGCGCGCAGCGCCACCAGCCGCCCGTCGCGGTCGACGAAGCGGATCAGGCGCGCGGCCAGCTCGGGCCCGCCGCTGCGCGTGAACACCTCCTCGTACTCGAAGGTGGGAGGGATCACCTCCTGGTATCCGCGCGCCTCGGCCTGGGCGAACCACGCGCCCTGGATGCGGCGCCGGCGGCTGACGTCGCCCGCGAGGAGGTCCTGCGACCCGGGGGGCACGTTGGAGATTCGGCTCATCGGCATGGGCGCGGAAGATACAGGCGCCACCCCCGCCGGGCAACGCGAGGCGGGGGCGAACGTTGAACAGGGAACAGCGGTTACAGGCAGTGGCACACGAGTTGCCCTGCTACGACTTCGAATGGGAGGCAGTATCGGCATATCACCCCTGTAGGGGAGGAACTCATGGACCTGATTCTAATTATCGCGATTGTGCTGCTGCTGCTTGGCCTGCTGGGCGTGGGTGGCGTCATCAACGCCCTGGGGAGCATCGCGTGGGTGCTGGTGGTCATCGCGATCATCGTGATCGCCTGGCGCGTCATCACCGGCCGCCGCCCGGTCTGATCCCGGACGGCTCGGCAGGATAAAACGCGGGGCCCCTCGGAGGATCGAGGGGCCCCGCGCCTCGTTTGGGATCCACCAGTCCGGTCCCTTCGTCCCCGTGACTTCCACCCGCCGCACCGCTGCCGTTCATCTCCCTTCCGGTTGCGGCCGTTCCGACGCACTATAGGAATCGACCGGCCGGGCGCCTCCACGTCCGACCCCGTGACCCGACGAGCCTGCCTCGGGCTCCCCGCGCGAGAGGATGTTCGATGCCCCGCCTGCGCCGTCCGCTCCCACATCGACTCCTGGCCGCCGTTCCGCTCTTCGCGGCCTGCGCCTTCGCCGGCGCGCTCCAGGCGCAGCATGTCCACGGCGCGGCGGCGCCGCGGGACTTTGCGCGGAGCGTACCCCTGGCATCCGCGGAGTACCAGGGCTTCCTGGCTGGCCTGGACAGCATGTGGATCGCCTTCGACCGCGGGAGCGACACGCTGTCCAGCCTGGACCGGCTAGTGCTGGACGACCTGGCCGAGATCCTGGCGGTGAACCACGGGCTGGAGCTGCGGCTGTGGGCGAGCGCGCCCGACGCCGTGGACCCGCGCGGGTCGGGGGCGCGCCGGACCGGGTCCGCCACCCCGCTAGCGCGGCGCCGACGCGAGGCGGTGCGCGCGTACCTCAGCGGACGCGGCGTGGACGCGCACCAGCTTCGGCTCCAGGCGGCCGATCCCCCGCGGTTTCCGTCGGGGTTCAAGTGGAACGAGACCGGCGGCGCCTTCGTCTTCGTCGCCAGGCGCGCGAACGTGCTGAACGCACCGCCGCGCTTTGCCCGGGTCCGCGTGCGGGCCCACCCCGAGGCCGAGGTGTACTTCATCCCCCGCGCCATCGCCGACCGCGACTCCACCCGCGTGCTCTGCGCGCCTCCGCAGGTGGCGCTGCAGGACCGGGTGGGGCTCGACTCCATCATCGAGCGCCCCTACCCGGCGCGCCCCATCGTGGGCGTGTCCCGCGACCGCGCCGGGGTGGTCCGCACCCGCCGGCACGAGGTGGACCCGCGCAAGAGCCCCGACGTGCTGGACCTGACCACGGCCGCCCCGGAGCCGCGATGCCGCCCGTAGCCGCCGCGGAGGCCGCCGGGTGGCAGGAGCGGCTGATCCCGGCTGTCCCCGGCCTCGCGGCCCTGGCCTACGGCTTCGTCCTCCCGGACGAGTTGCAGCCGCTGTTCAGCGCGGTGCTGGCGGTGGTGTGCTTCGCGGCGTTCGCCGTGGTGCTGCTGTCGCGGGGAAAGATCCGTCGATGGTCCATCAGGCGCGCGGTGCGCTGGGTGGCGGCGCTCGCCGCGGGGGCGCTGCTGTCGCTCTTCCTCTTCTTCGTGGCGCAGAGCAGCCTGGTCCGCGGGTACCGGTATCCCCTCGGCTCCGATTCGACGGTGGTGGTGCTGATGCCCACGCGCGTGAGCCTCTTCCCTCCGGGCGTCACCTTCCCGTTCCGCGACTGCCGCGAGGCGATGGGCTCCGACTGCGCGTCCCCCGTGATGCGCGAGGCCGAGTCCGGCGACCAACTGGAAGACCTGCTCGCGCGCCACGGATCGTTCGACATCCAACTTCCGCAGGGCGCGCGGATCACCTCCACGCTGATCCTGCTCCTCCTCTACGCCGCCGCCGCCGTCCAGCTCGTGGCCCTCTTCGGCGTGGCCGCCATGCGCCGCGTGACCCCCAAGGTGATCATCGAGGACTTCGGCCAGACCTAGCTCCGCCGCGGCGGCGTGATCGGCGTCATGAAGAGCGTCGCGTGGATTCTGCTGCTCGTCGCCCCGTAGTGATCGCGTGGCGCGTCATCGCCGGCCGCAGTCCGGTCCGATACCAGGTGCCGCGTCGGATTGTGCGATCGGGCTCACCCACGATCTCGTGCTCGCCCGGACAGTGCCAACTGCGTCATCGTGGGGATGTGGAGCAGGAGCCGCGCCGACCCTCCTGGTGACCTGGTTTGCGATACTTGAAGGCGCGGACGCGGAATCCAGGAGAGGGCAGCCCGAAAGGCGCGTCTTCATAACATCTCGATGCTCATCTCGGCCGAGGGCTCCACGGCGGGACGCGGGCTTTCTCTCCCGGATGCGACTGCCTCTCAGCGCCTGGCTCTGCACATCCCGTCCAGGGAAGCCGCTCTGACGCCGGATGGCTCCGTAGCAGCAATGACGCGGGGCCCCTCGAGTATCGAGGGGCCCCGCGTCGCGTTCGGGGCGGTCCAACCCCTTAAGGAAAGTTGTACAAGGATCGCAATCTCTGACGCTCCGCGTCAGACAGCCAGCGCTCATAATATGTAACCACCTCGTTGAGAGGTGGCGCAAGAACTGTTACATGAAAAACAGCCTCGTCATTGTCTTGCGATATCAGTGCTTCTCTGAGCCGAGAAACCTCCTCCGGTGTTAGATACAAGCCGGTGGCGATAAACAAGGCTTTACCGAGTTCGATTTCTTTCCCCAGCAGAGATATGGTTTCGGACTCTTGACTCTTAAGGAAAAACGCCTGATCTGGGTCGCCAAGATTTTCGAGAAGGTTACTCGCCAGCTGCCTGCCGGCGGGAATCTGCAACGACGCAACGGAGCCTTTAAGATGACCATGCTCGATAATTTGAGCACACGAAAACACCTCCTCGATCTCTTCCGATGACATAGAATCAGGCATGCTAAATAAAAGCCCCGTCCGGCGCTGAATGAGCAGGAGCTTTCGAAGGCATGTGATAACAGCGTCGACAGGAGAAGGGAAAACCCCCGGGTCTATCGGACCGCCGACTAGTATCTGTTCATCTGACCGCCGTACGAACTTGATCATCCCTCCACCCGCAAGGGCTTTCTGAAACTCAGCTGCTTCAAGCTGTTGTTTTACATTCATTTCGAGCAGATCATAGCTAGATTGCAGACGAAACACCTGCTCTACAAAGTCTACAACGATGGTGAACTTCCACGGAACTTTTTGATGACTGTTCGTGAGGGTGAGTTGCTCCGATCCTGCTTGTGGTACACGCAACTCGACACCTGACAATAATGCAGCGTCGGCTCCGACCTGCTCGACAATCACATCGCAGAAGTAGACATGGTCTAATGCATTAGGTCCCATCATAATCCCAAATGATCTCAAGCTTGCCAGAACAGGCTTGAGGAAGTCCGGCATTATGATCTCAGATACGAACTGTGGAGGGATATGGACAGGAGCGCCTGTTTTGACGTGAGCTTCGAATGCAGCCTTGGCTTCATGACCTTCCGGTGTCTCGGGAAACTTAAAAACCGGAGTGATTTCGGCGGGCTCGTCTTGCTTAGCTCCGGGATACTTTGGCACGAGATCGAGTGTGACCACTGGTCCACCCAAACCGGCGATGACATGATAGTGCTCACTGGCAGACCCAAGCCCCTCATGCACATCGACCATCTTTCCGGAAATCAAAAAGGGCCTAAGATGGCGTTCAATCAAAGCCCAAAGTTCATCGCCATCGATAAATCTGACTAAACGCCCGAGATCTCCAAGTGTATTAGAAAGGGATTCGCGAGCTTCTTTCTTCATCGTGTTGGATGTCACAACCCAGCACCTATCCATCCTTTCATCTTCAAGGGTTAGCAGATTGTGATATCCGCTCCTGAGGCATTGCTGGACTTGAAACTGAACCTTTGAAGAGGTAGATCCGCTTCCTTCTGCTCTTCCAGTAATTCGCGTAACAAGAACAACCACGCCGTAATTTACGCGTTCGCCAAGCTCATCCTGCCTCCACATAACGATATCTTTCCCTTGTTCACCGCTCCCCCCATGGGTCTCGTGAACTCCCTGAAAGGCCATGGCGTCAAAGAGCGGGATTAGCACCTCTTTTCGAAGCTCGGCCTCTTTCATCCCTTCAATACGCTCTCGCGTAAGCTGCTGCGCAGGAATCATGATCAGAAAGGTTCGTAGGTTACAAAGTACTTGATAGTTTACTGCTAGCCTACCGCTCCCCCGCCTCCGCCAGCGCCGCGAACAGCTCCCCCACCTCCGCCGGCGTCCGAACGTACGCCGCCGCCGCTGATTCCGCCGACGGGTCCTCGATCACGCGCACGCCCTCGCCCAGCCCGCTCTCGCGGAGCGCGGCGAAGGCGTCCTCGTCGGTGGTGTCGTCGCCCAGGTAGAGGACGGGGGCGCCGGTGGGCGGCTGCATCTGGTCGAGGAGGAAGAGCACCGCCTTTCCCTTGTGCCAGTCCACGCGCGGACGCACCTCCAGCACCTCCTTACCCGGCACCACCTTGAGCAGCGGCTCGCCCTCCGCCGCCTCGCGGACGGCGCGCTCCACGTCGGCGACGCGGTCGCGGGGGGCCTGGCGGTAGTGGACGGAGAGGGTGAGCTGCTTGTCCTCCACCCACGCCCCCGGCACCCCGCCGATGGCGTGCTCGATGGAGCGCCGCGCCTCCTCCAGCTGCGGCCGCGCCGCCGCCGCCTCGGGGTGGATGCGATCGACGCCGGGCCCCTGGATCTCCATCCCATGGTTCCCCGCGTAGGCGATGTCCGGGATCGCCGCCCGCTCGCGGACGTCCGCCAGGCCGCGGCCGCTCACCACCGCCACCTCCACGCCCCGCATCGCCATCAGCCGCTCCAGCGCGGCGCGCGTGGCCTCCGGCATCCTCGCCAGCTCCGGCCGCTCCACGATGGGCGCCAGCGTGCCGTCGAAATCGAGGAGCAGCACCAGCCGCCCCGTCCGACGCCACCCCTCGGCCCACGACGGCACCCGCTCGGTCGCATGGATCAGCATGAGAAAAGAAGTCCTTAGTGCTTGGTGCTTGGTGCTTGGTCCTGAACAGCTTCGGCGCTGGATCGAGCATCCGAGCCGAGCCCCACGTGCCGTTGAAGCCTCGCCTGCTCGACAACATCCCCTGCGACACGTCATGCGGCGAGGCTTTCCGTGGTTCTAGCGGGTGTGTTCACGCACCCGCGCCACCGCCCGCGCTCGCGACGGATCCGGCGCCCGCCACCGACACGCGATCCACCCGAGACGGCGTTCGCGCGTCCCCGATCCGATCGGCCGTCGATGATTCGCAACGGGACCGGTGATCGAACGCGTACCCACATCGACCACTCATCTACATCGACCACGCACCCGCGACGGGATCGCGGCCACGATCGGTGCCGTGAGCCACACCGAGGCGCATCTCCCGCCCCGCGTCGCCCATCCCCCGCCCCGCCGTTGCCACGCGGACGCGCCCCCGGTTACGTTCCGCGCCGGAAGCTACGCGCGGAGGGCGGCTTACGCACGACCCGCACCTTCGCACCCCCGCACCATCGCACCGCCGTCATGTCGTGGATCGAGCAGGTGAAGTTCGACGAGCGCGGCCTCGTCCCCGTGGTGGCGCAGGACGCGCGCACGGGCGAGGTGCTCATGCTGGCGTGGGCCAACGCCGAGGCGCTCGGGCTCACGCTGGAGACCGGGCGCGCGCACTACTGGAGCCGCTCGCGCGGCGAGCTGTGGAAGAAGGGCGAGACCAGCGGCAACATGCAGCAGGTGGCCGACGTGCGCCTGGACTGCGACGGCGACGCCGTCCTCTACCGCGTCCGGCAGACCGGCCCCGCCTGCCACACCGGCGAGCGCAGCTGCTTCTTCCGCGCGGTCGACGCGGACGGGCTGGCGTCCGCCGATGACCCGCGCCACGTCCTGGCGCGCGTGGAGGAGATCGTGGCCGAGCGCGACACGGCGCGGCCCGAGGGATCGTACACCACCTACCTCTTCGGCGCGGGCGTGGACAAGATCCTCAAGAAGGTGGGCGAGGAGGCCACGGAGACCATCATCGCCGCCAAGAACGAGGGCACCGACGACCTCCGCGCCGAGTCCGCCGACCTCCTCTACCACCTGATGGTCCTCTGGCGCGCCCGCGGCCTCGCCCCCGACGAGGTGTGGGCCGAGCTGGACCGCCGCTTCGGCCAGGCGCCCCGCGCCGCGTCGGTGAGCCCCGCCGAGCGCCGAGGCTCCGAGGTCGGCTAGCGACGGGTGGATACGAAGAAGCCCCGCCGTTCGTGGCGAGGCTTCGATTCCCTCCCGATCCGCATCGTCGCTCGATGCGCGATCCCGCTCTCCCTACCGCGTGGCCGCGGCGAGGCGTCCGGCGAACCCGGCGTCGAGGATCATCTCCTCCGCGCCGGGATCGCGCCAGCCGCCGGAGACGGGCTCGCCCCACGCCACGTGGCGGTCGGTGACCGTGTACGGCTGCATCCAGAACATCCGCGTGCCGTACTTGCAGCGCGACTCCGCGATCAGCACCATCCCGTCGTCCGTCTCCGCCTCCAGCGCCAGGAGCAGGCAGTCGGGCCGCTTCTGCTCCGCGTAGCGCGAGATGATCCCCGACAGCACGTCGGGCGAGAGGCCGCCGAGGCCGCTGGGGACGGGGATGTTGAGGGTGCGGAACTCCGGCGTCGCGTGCCCCGCGCGCTCGTGGATGCAGCGCAGGCGCGGAGGCGTGTCCGACCCCTCCATCCGGGCCCTCTCGATGTCGCCGCGGACCTCTTCCAGGAAGCGCGTGGCGAACCCCAGGACGCGCTCCACCTGCATGCTCCTGCTTCGCGGCACTTCGAACTCCTGCTCACCTCGGTTTCCCCACACACCAGGACGGATTCGGGGCGATCCTGCCGCCCAAACCCGCGCTGGTTTCCCCACACGCCCCTATGCAAACGCGGAGCCATGAGCAGCCGCTCAGCGGAGCACGCGCCGGGTGTTCCCGGCTCCGTGCTCGCGAGACAACGAATTCGTGATCAATGATTTACGCCGGAAGATACGAAACCGCCGCACCCCGTTGCGAAAGGGGAACGCATGTCGCCCCGATCTCGACCTGGATCGGGAGATCGGGACGGTGGGCGGATCGGCCGGAGGGATGGCGATCGACGGAAACTTCTGGCCTCGCGGGCGCGTTCCCCCCATCGTTGCGGAACCGTCCGCGCCGCGGACGTCCACCCCGGACGAGGTGAAAGGGATGCGAATCGGAATACGCCGCGTGGCGCGGGATCTCCCCTCGCCGGCGGAAGAGGCGCGGAACGAGGCGGAGTGGCGCGCGATGACGCCGTGGCAGCGCGCCTGGGGGATAGCCGGCGCCATCCTCCTCGTCTCCCCCATCCTGGCCGCCTTCGCGCTGATGCCCGTCGCCGCCTTCGCGGACGAGCTGGGCCTGGAGAAGGACCGCGTCGTGCGGCTGATGGCCTGGCTCTTCGTCGGCGGCGTGGCGCTGCTGCTCCTGGTGACCCTCCTCGCCACCCTGTGGGCCAGGATCCACCCCAATCGCGAATCCCCGGAAAGCGGCCGATGACCGTGCGCCACGACGACGCCCCGGAGTTCGGCCCATGACCCTCCGCCGCGACGGCGACGCCCCGGATCTCCCCGCCCTGCCGCGCGAGACCGCGGACCGGGTGCTCCGCCGCGCCATCGAGCTGGAATCCGCCATGGGCGAGGTGGTGACGGGCGAGCAGCTGAAGGACATCGCCCGCCAGGTGGACCTCGATCCCCACTACCTGCGCATGGCGCTGGCGGAGATCGAGGCGGCGGAACCCGAGCCGGCGCCGCGCGGAATGGCCGCCGATGTAGGGCTGGAGAGACCCGCGTGGGCCGCGGGCGCCTGGAGGGGCGTTTCCAGGGGCAGGACGGTCACGGCGCTGCTGGGCGGCGGGATCCTGGGGATGCTAGCGGGCATCGGAGTGGGCGCCACGGTGAACGAGCACGCGGGAAACGCCGCCTTCTTCGCGGGCGCCGCCGTCTTCGTCATCGGGATGATCCTGGTGCTCGTGACCCCGCCCGCGCGCCCGCGCGCCGCCGTCCCCGCCCGCGAGGCCCCTCCGCCGCTCCCCCCGCCGCCGCCCGCCGAGATTCGGCGGCAATGACAACGGCGGGATGATGCAAAGACGACGGGGAGACCGCCATCGCGATCTCCCCGTCGTCTTTTACTTCCGCACCTCCGCACCTCCGCACCGCGGTTCACGCCGGCAGCAGATGCCCCATCTTGTCCCGCTTCGCCGCCAGGTACTCGGTGTTGTGCGGGTTGGGCTCGATCCCCAGCGGCACCTGCTCGCTGATGGAGAGGCCGTATCCGTCGATCCCCACGATCTTCTTGGGGTTGTTGGTGAGGATGCGGATGTCGGAGAGGCCCAGGTCCAGCAGGATCTGCGCGCCGATCCCGTAGTCGCGCAGGTCGGGGCGGAAGCCCAGCCGCTCGTTGGCCTCCACCGTGTCCAGCCCCTCGTCCTGCAGGTTGTACGCGCGCAGCTTGTTGACCAGCCCGATCCCCCGCCCTTCCTGGCGCAGGTACACGATCACGCCGCTCCCCTCCTCGTCGATGCGCCGCATGGCCGCCTGCAGCTGCTCGCCGCAGTCGCAGCGGAGCGAGTGGAAGACGTCGCCGGTGAGGCACTCCGAGTGCATCCGCACCAGCGTCCCCCGCACCCCCTCCACCTCGCCCTTGACCATGGCGACGTGCTCGTGCTGGTCCACGTCGTTGTGGTAGGCGATGATGCGCCACTCGCCGGCCAGCGTGGGGATGCGCGCCTCGGCCGCGCGGTGCACCAGGCGCTCGCGCTGCAGCCGGTGCGCCACGATCTGCGCCACGGTGATGAACTTCAGGTCGTGCCGCGCCGCGAACTCCTCCAGCTGCGGGCGGCGCGCCATGGTCCCGTCGTCGTTCAGGATCTCGCAGATCACCCCGCCGGCGGGAAGGCCGGCCATCCGCGACAGGTCCACCGACGCCTCCGTCTGCCCCACCCGGCGCAGGACGCCGCCGGGGCGGGCGCGGAGCGGGAAGACGTGGCCGGGGCGGCGCAGGTCGCCCGGCTGGCTCGCCGGGTCCATGCAGACCTGGATGGTGGCCGCGCGGTCCGACGCGCTGATCCCCGTGGTCACGCCGAAGCGCGGCGCCGCGTCCACCGAGATGGTGAAGGCGGTGCCCAGCGCCTCGGTGTTGGTCTCCGTCATGGGGCGCAGGTCCAGCTCGTCCGCGCGCTCCGGCGGCAGCGCCACGCAGATGAGCCCGCGCCCGTGCATGGCCATGAAGTTGATGATCTCGGGCGTGACCAGCGAGGCCGCGCAGACGAGGTCGCCCTCGTTCTCGCGGTTCTCGTCGTCCGCCACGATCACCATCTTCCCCTGGCGGATGTCTTCAATCGCGGCTTCGACGCTGTCGAACGACATATGTGGAATCTCGCTTGGATGCGGATCTGGAAAACAGAAGTGCCTAGTCCTGGACTAAGCACTTTCTTTTTCTCGCCCCTCGTACCCCCACCCGCGGAGAACGTGCTCGCCGCCGCCCGCGGGGGCGCCCAGCAGATGCCGCACGTACTTGCCGATGGTGTCGCCCTCCAGGTTGATGGCGTCGCCCTCGCGCAGGTCGACGAGGTTGGTGTGCTCCCAGGTGTAGGGGATGATGGACACCTGGCAGACGCCGGGGGACGGGAGCTCGTTCACGGTCAGCGAGATGCCGTTCAGCGTGATCGATCCGTGGAGGACGGTGACGGCGGCCACGTCGTCCGGCATGCGGAAGTCGATCAGCACCAGCTCGTCGCGGCGGTCGATGCGGATCGCCTCGCCCAGGCCGTCCACGTGGCCCTGCACGATGTGCCCGCCCAGCCGCTGCCCCAGCGACAGCGCCCGCTCCAGGTTCACCCGCCGCCCCGCGCGGAACCCCCCGAACGTCGTCCGCCCCAGCGTGGTCCCCACCGCCTGCACGGTGAAGGCGCCGTCGAGGAGCGACGTCACCGTCAGGCACGCGCCGTCGATGGCCACGCTGTCGCCCAGCCCCAGCCCCTCGCGCAGCAGCGAGCAGGAGACGGTGAAGACCACGCCGTTCCCCTCCTCCACCGCGGACTCGATGGTCCCCACCTCTTCGACGATCCCGGTGAACATCGGCTCCACGCAGTCTGAGGATCCACGATCAAGAGGGCCCAGTGCCCAGTGCCCAGTTGCCCAGTGCCCAGTGCCCAGTGTCGAGGAACCGGATCGAAACGCGGTTCCTGGGCACTTTCTACTGGGCCCTGGGCACTTCCGTTACTTCGGCGCCAGCGTCACCAGCGTGTCGTCGCCGTGCTGCGCGGTCGCCACGCGCCGCCACCGCCGCGCCTCGCCGATGGGCGGGCTGTCCAGGCCGGCGAAGGGGTTCAGCCCTTCGGGGCCCAGGAAGAACGGGGCGTAGAACAGGTAGAGCCGGTCCACCAGCCCCGCCCGCAGCAGGGCCGAGGCGATCCCCGCCCCACCCTCGACGAACATGGACCGGATCCCCGCCAGCCGCAACACTCTAAGCGCCTCGTCAAGCCCCTCGGGCGCGGAAAGGACGCGCACGCCGCGCCCTTCCAGCGCCAGGCGCCGCTCGTCGGGCGCGGGGGAGCGCGCCACGGCGTAGACCGGCGTCTCGTTGGCCGTCGCCGCGAGATGACCGTCCTCCGGGAGGCGCAGCTCGCGGTCGAACACCACGCGCGCCGGCGGGACACGCGGCTCCACGGGGCCGCGCACCGTCAGCTTCGGATCGTCGGCCAGCGCCGTCCCCACGCCCACGGCGACGGCCTCGAAGCCGGCGCGGAGGCGGTGCACCTCGGCGCGCGCCTCCTCGCCGGTGATCCAGGCGGAGCGGCCCTCGCGGTCGGCCACGCGGCCGTCCAGCGACAGGGCCAGCTTGAGGGCCACGAACGGCCGCTCGTCCGCCAGCGGGGAGTGCTGGTGGAAGAAGACGGGGTTCACGTCGCGCGCGATCCCCTCCAGCACCCCGCCCACCGCCTCGATCCCGTGCTCGCGCAGGATCTCCTCGCCGCCGGCGGCGCGCGGGTTGGGGTCGTACGCGGCGAAGACCACGCGGCGCACCCCGGCGGAGATCAGCGCGTGGGTGCAGGGGGGCGTCTTTCCCCAGTGCGTGCACGGCTCCAGCGTCACGTACGCCGTGGCGCCGCGCGCCTCCTCCCCCGCCGCGCGGAGCGCCTCCACCTCGGCGTGGGGGTGGCCGTACTCCGTGTGCCACCCCTCGCCCACCAGGCGGCCGCCCTTGACCACCAGCGCGCCCACCATGGGGTTGGGCGCCACGCGGCCCCATCCTCGAGGCGCCACCTGCAGCGCCCGCCGCATCCACCGCACGTCGTCCGGCGTCGCTTCCGTCATCCCTTCGCTCATCACCCTCGCGCGATCCGCGTCTCCCTAGATCGTCACCGAAATCGCCGGGAAACTACGTGGCGGCACGCGAAAACGCCAACGGCCGGGCGAATGAATCATTCGCCCGGCCGCGCCTGCCCGTCCCCGCGCAATCTCGAGGAAACTCCATCCCCCGTCGCTCCCGCCGCGCCCGCGAACGCGCCGACGACGGCGTCCAGGTCGTGCAGCACCCAGTCGGCGGCGCGGCCCTCCTGGTGGAAGGCCCAGGCCATCAGCGATCCGCTCACCGTCACCTCCACGGCGCGCGCCAGGGCGTCCGGATCGACCGCGGCCGGGAGCTCGCCGGCGGCGGCGGCGTCGGCGAGCATGGCGCGGAGGGCGGCGCGGGTGGCGCGGGCCTGCTCGCGGACGGCGCGGTGCAGCTCCGGATCGGCCAGGTCCATCTGCAGATACGCCAGGTGGTGCGCCACCCCGCCCGGCGACTCGCCCATCCGCGCGAACCACCCGGCGTACGCGCGGAGCGCCGCCATGGGCGAGGGGTGCGCCTCCCGCAGCCGCTCGAACATGGCGGGGGTGGCGGCGGCCACCTGCTCGGTGAGCGTCACCATCAGCCCGCGCTTGGAGCCGAAGCGCTGCACCAGCGCCCCCGCCGTCAGCCCGGCCTCGGCCGCGATGTCGGCCAGCGTCCACTGCGCCGGCCCCAGCCGCGTGATGATGCGGTGCGCGGCCGCGAAGATCTGCTCGTCGCTCGCCTTCCGGGGCCTGGGGCTCATCGGTCTTGACAGTTTCTAAACGCGAATTTAGATAGTTACTGCATCGCCGTTTAGTATGGGGATGCGGGAGGCCGCGCGCCACCCGCCGGGTCGTGGACCGGACGACAGGGAGAGGGAGATGAAGCCGCTGGAGGGGAAGGTGGCCGTGGTCGCGGGGGCGACGCGGGGCGCCGGGCGCGGGATCGCGCGGATGCTGGGGGAGGCGGGGGCGACGGTCTGGTGCACCGGACGGGGGACGCGCGAGACGCCCTCCGGCGGCCCGCACGCCGGGCGCCGGGAGACGATCGAGGAGACGGCGGCGCTGGTGGACGCGGCCGGCGGCGTGGGCATCGCCGCGCGGGTGGACCACGCGGTGGAGGCGGAGGTGGCCGCGCTCTTCGACCGCGTGCGGCGCGAGCACGGGCGGCTGGACCTGCTGGTCAACGTCCTCGGCGGCCCCGAGGTGGAGGATCGCAGGCCGCTGTGGGAGCTGTCGATCGGCGGCCAGCGGCCGATGCTGGACGGCTGGATCTGGCCGCACGTGGCCACCTGCCGCCACGCCCTCCCGCTGATGGTGGAGCAGCGCTCCGGGGTGGTGATCGAGATCGTGGAGGGCGACACGCTGGCGTACCACGGGCAGCTCTTCTGGGACCTGGTGGTCTCGTCGCTCAAGCGGCTGGCCTACGCGGTCGCGGAGGAGGCGGCGCCGCACGGCGTGACCGCGCTGTCGCTGGCGCCCGGCTTCATGCGGACGGAGCACGTGCTGGACTACCTGAAGGCCACGGAGGAGGACTGGCGGACGGTGGCGCGGGAGAGCAAGGGGGCGCGCGAGTTCGGCTTCGCGGGGAGCGAGACGCCGTGCTTCGTGGGGCGCGCCGTCGCGGCGCTGGCGGCGGACCCGGAGGTGCGCCGCTTCTCCGGCACCGTCCAGAGCTCGTGGGGATTGTCGGAGGTCTACGGCTTCACCGACGTGAACGGCGAGCGCCCGCACTGGGGCAGCTACTTCGCCGAGAACTTCCCGCAGTACAACACGCCGCCCGCCACCGGCCGCGTGTGGCGGGTATCCGCATCCTCCCCCGCCCCGCCCGCCGCGCCGGCGAACGCTGGTCCGGCGGAATCGGCCGCCGCCGTCTGATCGCCGGAAGAAGCATCGCCGGAGAAAACGAACGACGGGGAGATCGCTCGCGCGGATCTCCCCGTCGTTCCTCATCTCGCGACCCTCATCTCCCTGATCCTCATCTCCCGATCCGTCGTCGGACGGGCGATCGCGGGCGGCGGATGTCCATCATCGAAACGCCGCCGGGGGGTCAGCCGCCGTACTCGCGCGCGAAGTAGCGGTCGGCGAAGGTGACCAGCTGGCCGCCGTCCCTGCGCATGAAGACGCTCCCGCGCGATCCGATGCCCAGGTACTCCCCCGGTCCCATGATGTTGTGCCGGATGCGCGCCCCCGGCTCCACCTCGACCCCGAAGCGGTCGCGGACGACGAGGTGCGCGTGCTCCAGCAGCTCCGGCGCGCCCGGATTCTCCTCCGCCGCGGCACGCGCGGCGAGCTCCTCCGCCGTCGGCGGCTCCCATTCCGGCGCACCGTCCCGCGCGTGCCGCCCGGCGACCGACGGCGGCCATGCGGGCGGCGGAAGCGGCGCGCCGGGGCTCCCGCGTCCGGCCGGCGGCGGGGGGGCGGGGGCGCCGCGCCCGAGGGGTTCGATGAGCGCGCGGTGGGGATCGGCGGCGAGCTGGCCGACGCGGTGGAGCTGCTCGATGGCGCGGCGGACGTGCGGCTCGGCGCGGATGCGGACCTCGTCGGCCGGGTCGGCGCCCCAGAGCTCCTCGGCGTACCGGGTGGTGGTGAGCGCCGACGCGTGCAGCTGGAGGATGGCGGCCCGCTGCCGCCGCCACTCGTCCTCCCTCGGCTCCGGGTTGGACAGGCACTCCACCGCCGCCGCCACGTGCCCCTCCAGCGAGCGCATGGCCGTCAGCAGCCCGCTCAGCTGCGCGCGCGGAAACGGCGACGGCGACCACGCCGGGAGCGGCGCGGTCCCGCCGGGCTCCAGGCGGAACGCGGGGTTGGCGCGCGCCTGGTGCGCCAGGTTCAGCCACCCTTCCACGCCGCCGTAGAAGCGCGTCACCTGCGCCGCCGTCGCCCGCGGGACGAAGCCGGCCGTCGCGGGGCTCTCCTGGTAGTCCGCGTCCAAGATGGCGTCGCCCAGGCTCTGCAGGACGAACGCGTTCCACGCGCACACCGCCTCCGCGCGCGCCGCCGGCGGCACCGACCAGGCGTCGGTGCCGTCCAGGGCGTGCCGCAGCCGGTGCCGCTCCACCTCGTCCATCAGATCGTGGACGGGAAGGCTGGCGCGCCGGTACGCCTCCAGCGCCACGGCCGAGACCTCGCCGCGCAGCCCGGCCACCAGCCGCTGCCAGGGAGACGGGCGGGAGCTCATCCGGGAAAGCGGGCGGGACGGCGGGAGGAGGCGCGGGCGGTCATCCGCCAAACCTGCGGGAGAAAGCGCCCATGGACAAGGCGCGCGGGCGCGGCGGCGGCTACTTCCGGTTCTTCGCGGGGATGCCGACGGCGGCCTGGAGTACGCGCGCCCACAGCTCGTCGCGGTCCTGCGGGACGGTGTCGGTGAGCGGGGCGCCGGCCAGCTCGGCGGCCAGGGTGTCGGCCTGCTTGGCCTCGCCCAGCTTGAGGAGGCCCACCACGATGCGGGCGCGGATGGCCTCCGACTGGCTGGCCTCGAACATCCACCCCAGCTGCTGCGCGGCGATGGTGGTCTGCCCCGCCTGGCGCGCCGTGTCCACGTAGTCGGTCAGCAGCCGCGCCGCGTCCGTCTCCCGCCCGGCGCCCAGGGCGATCCAGGTGAGCGTGCAGCGGGCGCGCACCGCGTCGGGCTGCACGCGGATGATCTCCCGGCAGACGGCCGCCGCCTCGTCGGACTCCTCCATCTCCAGGTGCTGGTCCACGGCGCGGCCCAGCCAGGAGAGCGCCTTCCGCGGCTCGTTCATCCGCACGCACAGGTCGCCCGCCCGGCGGAGCAACGCCGCGCGCTCGGCGCCGGACGCCGTCTCCAGCGCCTCGCGGATGGGCGCGAGGGCGGCGTCCAGGTCCGCGCCGGGAGGATCGGTGGGAGAGGTGCTCACGGTGGATGACGGAAGGTCGGGAGATGTCGATTGGAGGGCGTAAGATGCGCGGTCGCCATTCTCCGTGCAACACCTTTTCGGATGGAACGCGGTCGATCCCCGCTGGCTCCAGCCGGGAACATGCGATTCGGCGCGCGCCCCCGGCGGATTCCTCGGGGGCCCGGCAGGCGCTTTCGCCACGGCGACGATGGTGCATCGGGCCCCGCTCGGAACGACAATCTCCACGAGAGCTGAAGTGAAGCGCGAAGCGCCAGGGTGTTCCCCTCCCCCGTTATCGGGCTATCCATTAGTCACAAGTAAACGTAGTGTACCCAGGGCAGGAGGAGGCGTCACACCTGGGGGAAATCACATGATCGACGCGTGGGTGGAGACTGACCTCGGCGGAGTGGAGTTG
>Ga0247770_1001540_pt1 | contig 17125 bp, 13 predicted proteins | sample UWRJL136409B6_FD_179943 | JGI IMG/M metagenome (GOLD analysis project Ga0247770, IMG submission 179943) | Plant litter microbial communities from Arlington Agricultural Research Station in Wisconsin, United States - UWRJ-L136-409B-6 | ecosystem: Environmental > Terrestrial > Plant litter >... | reverse complement strand
TGCCTCCGTCGGCGAAAAGCTTTATACGCAGCTCAGCCGAGATGGAGCCCCCCTCGATGTCTTGGACTGGAAAACCATCCTTCGCCATCTAATTGACCCATGTTTTGAGGAACGATTGAATTACCGCTTGCTCCTGATACTTGACAGCGTTGACGAGCTGAAGGGCGAGGAAAAGGCAAAGCTCACCGAGTTTTGGGACTGGGCTGTGAAAGCAGGTCTCAGGGTCTCAATGGTTGTCACGTCTCAACCCGATGGGCTAGATGGCCTGGCCGATCGAGATAAGGGTATGATACAGATGACCAAGGAAAAACAGATGTGTGACCTGACGGCCCTCGTCCGACACCGTCTGGAAGCTTGTCGGCATTGAAGAGATTCAGCCTGCACGTCAAGCAAAAGATTTCCGAAGCCATCAAGAATGTTGCGCCTAGTGAGTATGCCCCTCTTGCAATGCACAGTCAGGCGTTCCGCAAATGTAGCTTGCCTGACCTTTGCAAAACAGATCTGTTCTACGCAGAGCACATGCTCCGACACTTTAACGCCATCGGCCGCCAAGGTGCGGTTATCCAGCAACTCAACCAGTCTTTGCCACCGACGCTGCACGGCCTCTACAGGATGATGCTGGCTGAATGCCAGCGCCGCACCGCTGCCAACCGTCAAGAAGCCGTTGCTGTCCTCCTGCGTTGGATTTTGTTTTCTTTCCGGCCCCTCGCGCTCGATGAGGTGGTTTCATTGATCCGCCATGCCGGGGATGATGAAAGCTTCGACCTTGAAGAGATACCCGAGGCCATGTCTAAGTTTGTGCAGATTGGAGACCCCGGAGAAGCCTTTGAGGCTGGACAGACCAGCGAGATCATGTACCTCATTACAGATGACCTACCCGAGCCGGTTTACAACGACGGCCAGCTTCCGTTGATGTTGCGCCAGCGCGCGATGAGGTCCTTCTTCCTCGACCCATCGGCAGCTGGATCAAACCTGCTGACAACCCCGTCGGAGGCGCACCGCCGAATATTCCTTGCCGCGGTTGTGTTTGCTCGACCGACGCCGGAGGGCGCCGTTGCAAATGTGGACCTGGTCTGTCGAAGTATGCCACAATGTTCTTGGCTGACCACTGGATGGGGATTCGTCTGGAGGAGCATTCGCCCGAGGAGAGAGTCGAAGCCATGGAGGCCCTCGCATCGGTCATGTCCAATGAGCACGGCTTCGCTAGCATGGTGGAAACGTGCCAAGTCGAGTATTCTAAAGCGTTCAGTGGCCCGGTCTTTGAGAGAATGTCCTCTTGGGCGAACTGGGCAGCGGAAGAGGGATTGCAACTCAGCCCCGCTGCTGGCAAATGGTGGATGCGAGTTCGCCAAAACGCATCCAGCAGTCTGCTGGAACTCGCCAAAGCTCATTTCCTCGCAGTGTATCGAGCGCCGGGCTTTGTCGTAGCAAGCAGGTCGTACACACGGGGCCGAGATGTTCTCCTCCAGGTTTGTCCACGTCCTTATTTCAGGTCTCGCGGGCATAGATGCCACGGCTGACTACTCGCACCGCATAGAGCGGACATGGCTCAAAACTTACCCTACAGGCGGCCGAAAACTTCCCCGATATTGTCCAGGTCAACCATGCGTCTGGAAAAGAACGTGTGCTTGAGCCAAATGAGGGCGTTCTCGGCCTCGCCGGACTCCTTGCCGACGTACCTATGGACGCAAGCGCCTACCGCTCAGTTGGATCCCTCCTCAAATCCCTCTCAAATCGATTAGAGGCCGCGCAAACGACATTCCAGAAGGCCTTGGAGTGCCACCCCGATCCCCTCCAGAGATTCAAAATCAATGTGGGGGAGGCCGATTGCTTGCGGTTGCTTGGTAGTTTCACTGAGGCCAGACAGGCTATCACCGACTGCGTAACCTGTATCGAGCTTGAGGGGGTAACAAACGACTTCCGATATTTCGCCATAATCACTCAAGCAAGGATTGAAGTAGAGTGTGGCAACATTACGATTGCGGCAGGGCTTTACGCTAAGGCGAAGACGTTCAACCCCAATAGCTTGAGTTGGGGTGGATATCTAGACCAAGAGGTGGCGCTTTACCGCGACACCGACGACCACGTCGGCCATATCGGCGTCCTCAAGAAGTGGACGCCCATCGACCGGCTGACTTGGCTGGTGTGGGGTTTCGAAGGGTTCGTCTTGGCGCCTGCCCGGCACGCCAACTTCCAGGACGCGGCATTACGGGCGGGTGAGCAGGCTTCCATGATCGAGGTCTACGAGGAGGCGATCCGGCACCTCGATAACTTCAACGCCGCGGCGCCGCTACGGTATGAGCTTGCTAACGCGTATATCTACATTTTTGGTGACATGGAGGGCGCGCGTCGCGTGCTGGACGAGGTGCTAGACAGCCGATCGACGGGACAGAGCTACAAGTTCAGCAACGGCAGTCCGCGCTACAGGCTTTATCGCACCGTTAACTTGCAGTGGCACGTGCTGCTTGAGCTGTTTGTCAAGTCCAGCGACCCCGCCGTCAAGAGTGGGCTTCTCAAGGCGGCAGATGGGTTGCTGGACCGGCCACTAGCGACATCGGTGTCGTCCCGCTACAGCCTGGTAATGCTGAACCACGATCTCACGGTTGCCCGGATGGCGCTGAAGATTGGGCCGCAAATCGAATTCCAGACCCACCTGCAGCGTCTCATGGACGGCTGCTTCAGCGCACTCACCAACAACGTGGGGTGGAATGACGGCTTCAGTTTGATGGCGCTCACGAAAGCGCTGGCTCTCCTGAGCAGAACTGTGCTGCCAATGCAGGGGGGAAAGCTATGGAGGGCGGCACGAATTCTCTTCTCGGCAGTCTTCTCGAGCCTCGATGAGGCTATCCGTTTTATTCCCAGCCATGGGAATGAAGAGGAGGAGCAGGCCGGCAAAAACACGCCCTCGAGTCATTGGACGTTCGATGGGTGGGTCGATCCACCGGAGGATGAGGGCGACCTCTCGCATAGCCCTGGGAATTGTGGTGGCACGGATTGCCGCCCGACTACCCAGTTCCGGTGGTGGGGAGGACGTTCTGGCTACCTGTGTCTCGGCTGTGAAGACTGCTTGTTGTGCGAAGAGTGCTATGCGGTACTTCAGGCTGACAACAGCGGCGAGACGCCTATCGTTGACCGGCGGTTCTGCCTCAGGGGACACCGGTTCCTCAAATGCCCAATCGAGGGCTGGAAAGGTGTCAAGGGGGGGATTATCAACATCGAGGGAAGCGAGAGCGTGAGTTTCAAGGACTTTTTGAAGAATCTGAGGGAGGAGCTGTGCAAGGAGGCTTGGGACGAGTTTTAGACTGGTTAGTTTCCGGTCTGCTTGCTCTTCAACCTGGGCTTTGCCAAGGCGACATTTTCCTCCTAGTGGGATTACTCGATCATCGATCTCGACGTTGTCAAGGTTGTCAGCACTCGTTGATGGGAAGGCAGGCAGAACGGAATTAGTCGATTTCCAAGCCAAGCAGAGGCTGTGCCGACAGCGCTTTTGGAAATCAGGTTGGACGCAGTGACAGGGTAGCTGGATGCACACCTGGGCAATGCGGCTTGTCTTGGCCGTGAAATTGTGTCGGAGGTAGGTAGGGCTGAAGTGAGGAAACTGCATGCATACCTTATGCATGACGAACAGCGAATGACAATCGCTCAGTCTAGAACACAAATATCGAATGCCGTTTGGGGTCTCTGCAACCGCTTTGACTCCAGCCTCGTCGGAGAACCTGGGGAGGTAAGGGATCGCGGATCACACTCAGCGAGTGCTGGAAGTTTACGATTGGACGATCGGTGGTTGTTTGAGATAAATTTATTGGCGCCACTCAGCCAAGGTTCCAATAATTGCCTTCAGCTGTCGGAAGATTGACCACACCCTTCGCAAAGTGGTGGCGCAGTCCTCCCACTTCAGCCCCTGTTTTGGCCAGACTTAAAGATCGGGGAGCTCAGCGTTGGAGATCTTCACATCCACTGTCATGTTTCGATTTGCACACAATCACCATTAGCAGAGACACGGACTATTCATCGCTATGGACTTCGATGTTCGCCTGGAGATGCTCCCAAGAGCCGTTGATCATGACACATATCCCATGATCAATTGTCCAACAGCTGAGCCAGACGTCCATCATCTTGACTTGATACTGGAAAACTTCCAATCCCAGCAAAACCACATAGCGCCCGGCACTCGTGCCTTCACGCTCAAGGCCTTCGACAGCGATCCCAATGGTGCGTGTACCCCCCGCTCTCCCCTTGCCAAGATGTGAGCTGATAGTTTTTGGAGATCCCAAATCCCCGCTTCCTCACATTCCTACGAGGCGAGGCGTTCTAGAGAATCAAATCGAGACAGTTCAAATTCTAGTAAGCCCATCGATTCACGCTATGTGATCACCAGCCACTTAACAATTTTCGTCAGCTTCATGGCTCAACCCGGCGCGGCAAATCGTGTATTGATGCCATGCATGCAACTGCTACTTTCTCTCTACACAGTGAACCCATCGTTTCCTCACCTTGTGAGCCAGGGCCACATCTCTGCATTCGGGAGCTATATCCGGTGGGAACAAGATGTCATCACCCGTTCCCCAGACCCACTCGTCCACGGTAAGGAGTTCCTGTCTACCGAGTGTCACAGAACGAGGGCGAGCAACTAACCAGCCTCAAAGAAAGCTGGTGGTCGATATCCGCTCCCCGGGCCTGGCAGGCTGGAAGTGCTGTGGTCGACAACATCCTGCAGGATCCGCAATACATCACGCTCTTCGACATCCAGAATCTCAGAAACAACAATTGGGCTCTTCTTATCTGGAGGATGTCTGTCTGTCTCCAATATGAGGTGAAGTCTCGAGCCTGCAACGTCATCGTGCTCGACGAGGGCCTTCCCGGTTCGACTTTCCACCAGCGATTCGACATGGCTATGAATGCCCGTGGCAACCTCTTCGTGAACCAAGACCCCTTTGCCGTCCACGCACTTTTTCTTTCGCAAGTCGTTCAGGACTGGACGTTCTCGTTTGAGGTTCTGCAACGGGAGTTTAGCGCCGAGGTATGATTCCGATGTCCATATTACCAGCCTATATGTTCTAACTAGGAAATAGGAGGGGTCCGTATTCCGCGAAGGACTAGCTCCCAGTGAATACCGGGCCACGTCGAGAAACCTCCACGATTTGGTTGCGTATCAGCTGAAACACCAAAACCATTTGGCAATGACGCCGAGGATCATTGAAGAGGTCATGGAGGAACACCGGAAATTCCGTACAATTGTGGCAATCCCTGACCACGCCTTTGCACGTGTTGAGAACTCGCTTCGCAGGCTGAAGATTCAAGCGCAGTGCAACTACCAGCACTCTCTCCGCATGGAGAAGCAGGCATCGAACATCCAGTCCCAGGTATGTAAAACATCTATCCTTCCATCAGCGTTCGAGATATCAGGCCTGGTCTCATGCTAACATTGCTACAAGCTCATCGACTTGACCAGCCTGGAGATTGCCTCGCAAATCAAGGAGAACTCGCGCCTCATTAGTCTGAACACCGGCACCGTCGACAGACTCATCCGTGAGGTCGGAAATGGCCTCCTACAGCCTCCACAGGCGCAGCAACCTGCAGCGGCCGGAGAAGGCCCAAACCAGCCGGACACGGAATACGCTCAAGCAGAGATTGGACGGATCGTACAATTGATCACCCTGGGCGAAAGACTGAACATCAGTTCGGACAATTCGCTCGAGGAAATCAAAAAGACCAACGAGACGTCCAAGGACACAATCGAGAAGCTTCGAGTCATCGCACACACCGGAGAGCAGCAGCGGGACTATCTTCAAAATGTGGCGACGCTGTCCTTCTGGGCTCTGCCCATACAGATATTCACGGTATGTACCTGAAGCAACCATACCCTCAGTCTTATCAACACTAACCCAGTTGGTGTTCAAACATGCAGGGGTTCATCAGCATGGGACTCTTTGAGTTCGGTGAGAAAGAAGGCCCGACACGCTGGGGAAGCATGTGCGCTATCGCCGCCTTCGTCCTCGGTGTCGTCTGGTTCGTTGCGCAAGCGGCTACGAACTCGGTGGGCGGCGGTCTGAACCAGCTTTGGTGGGCGCGGCCGACGAAAAACAAGCATAGTGAGGCTGCTGTGGAGGAGGAAGGGGCTGTTGAGATGAGCAATCTATCGTCGACGAACAATAGGGAGGGTCAAGCGGATTAACTACGAGCCGTGAGAAGGAGTGCAGATGCATGTGCAGTTTGATGACAAACACTACGGCGCATGGGAATGTCACGCTCGACTATCAGGCTTTACAGTGATAACAAAATGTTAGATTAGTGTTGCTACGGTTTAGCTACCTAATATTCCTGTTTTCCCTCGTGCTCAACATTTCTGTTAAGTCCCAGCCTGAGAAAACTAAGCCATCCTTCCTCACCTACGACCTCCTGCCATTACTTGCTAAGACTTTCAATTCATATCCCCCTCAAGACTTCCCAGCCCTACAAATCCCAGCCCAAGCAATCTTAGATCGCAGTCACCTTACCCAAACAAGCCCCCGAGCAAGACAATCAGTCTGCCCATTCGGCAAAACATTACACCGAGTATAGGCGTCTGACAAATTCCATTCGACAGCTCCTTCGTATCAAACGGGAATGTATACGCCTGCCCCGCACACGCCGCAAACCACGGGTGAGCCACGGTCGTCGTCTGATCATCATTTAACGGATTCTTGCAAACCCTCTGTGCAACATGCGTATCGATGGGACAGGCGCCGTTATTCCACAAATTGGCCGAACAGCCGCTGGTCCGGACGCTAGTGGCATCGCAGAAGCACTCGACAGGGTAGGTGAAGCCTGCGAAGTACGAGACGTCGTTGGCGACGAAGGCGTAGTCGGCGCCGGTGTTGGCTTGGACTTTGAACGAGGACTCGACTTGGCTTTCTACGCCGGCGATGTCCTTGCCGTCCCGCCAGATGAGGATGGAGGATTCGTACCCGGTGGGTACAACGATGCGGCCGGCCTCGCCGTTCCGGAGGACGCCATTGCCGGGCCAGCCGCCCACGAGCGCGGCTCCGGCTTCGGGGTATCGGGTCTAGATGGGCACGCCGGCGCTGTTGGTGATGGCGATGGTCAGGTACTCCGGAGGCCGGTCAGGGGCAGCTTGGGCAGTGAATAGGGGTGTGGGGGCGAGGGCGCCGCTGATTTCGTTGATGGTGATGTTTTCACGCTTGTTGATCACGGCAGTTGGCTCGAGCTTCGCGGCGGCAGTGGCAAGGGGTTTGATGGGGCCGGTCTCAGTGTAGACTATGAAGGCCTCGATGATAGTGACGGGCTTGACAGGGAGCTCCTCGGCGGGCGCGACAACACTACGAATATTGACGGCCATCACAAGGCTGACGGTGGCCAACACGACGAAGAGAGAAGTCGGGAACTGCATTTGTGGTTATGTTGGGGTGTGTGGTGATGCTCTGGGGGATGTTGATACTGGGAAAACAAGCGTAGTTGTGGGCACAGGATGGTTTAGGGACAGAAATGCGGTAAAGGATGCGGTGTCTAGGTTACTGTGAGGGCAAGCTGCTGGGGTCTGGATGAGGTGTCCGAGGTGAATGTAGAAGGACATCATGCTACTTGAGGAGGGCAAGCCATCGATTTATAGGAGGTAGATAGGTCAATGTTGCATGCCTCTAACATGATACTCCCCGTGCCGTGAAGATGAAAGAATCTATTGGTGGGTATGATGGCGGGGCGTGATGCTCGGAACAAATAGCCTCCTCTGAAAGTGCTAGATGACTCCAATTGTAAGCTAGGGGCATGTAGTCGTAAGTCGGTGAGCAGTTTGTTCGGAGTATGCCGTGTCTTGCGTCCGTAGACCATCAGCGTACAGGCGAAAACAAAGAAAAGTGTGTGTAAGTATTCGTCATACTAGTTCTCCGGCACAGGTCACATGGTGTCGAGAGCGGGTTGCCTGAATGTTAAGAAAGAGTGTCATTCAAATCGTCGGCCAGGCCGGTATCTGACAACCACTGACAAGAATTAAATTCATTTACGAATCCTGAGCGGGACGGTACAGTAGGTAGCTAGGTATGTTTAGGTAAGCTTCGACAAAGCCAGGAGTCTTGTCCAGACATGGCAAACTCTTTATTCTCGGAATATTGGATCCAACCGAAACAGAACTCCCGACTCCTTGCCGCCAGCCCTAAGGTGGCCGCGTCACTGCATCAGCAAACTACCTACCAATTTCCCAGAAGCGGGCAATTTTACCATTATGGCCGATTTCATTCACGCCAAAGCCGACGAGCTCAAGGAGAAGGATAGGGCCTTCGTCACGGCTCGAGCGAGTAACTGCAACACCCTCCCCATAACCATTCGCAACCGCCTCTGCCTTTCCTTTGCATGACGCGCGGCTGAGTTTGCATCTTTTCCCGTTGGGCGTGATAGGCTCTCATTGAGTACTCGAGCAGGTTACGTTGATGCACTGGCATTCATCGGGGTTTCCAGTATCATCCACGGGATGATGAACTTAGAAACGACTCCCACTTTCACATACGACCATAGGTACTGGAGAACTCGGGATCCCGTCCGCTCTCCCATTGATAAACTAGTGACTGCCAGACTAGTAGTTGAGTCGGTGACGACTAGCGAATCCCTGGTGTTGTATGTTTTTACCCTTTTTGCCCCTTTATGTCTCCACAACACGCCACCAGTAGTCAACCACTCGAATCGAATGCAAACAGAATATGACCCAATTTCAGCACTTTACGCAATTTTAAGTCATGTTCTTTCTACCAGAGAATAGTAACCCGTATGAAACCCTATCATATGCCATTCGCCCCTGTTTGCGTGCTGCATTTGCCCGAAGTTGCTCTGAAGGCTTCAGCAAGCGCCTGCATAGGCGCCTCACAGACTCTGGCAAGACCACAAATGTGGCCAAGGGGACGGGCTAGTCGAACTACGTTTTAAAACTCGGTCCCGAGAACTGATAAGTTTGACCGAGTGTAACTTTGTGTTCTTTATCACTAGCCGGTCGACATGGGTTCAGTTCTTCAAAACCCTTGTAGGAATTTCCATGCGGTGCTCGCCCACCTCAATTCCGACCCCTTGGCCAAAACGGTGGGTGCCTAGGTATCCTTTCCGATCGTACCGCAAGAGCGTATAACAGCGAGACGCAAAGAAACTCGTCTCTAACTACCTACATCGCCGGCCTAACAACTTCCATTTCCCTGTCTCCGCCCGCACAAACGGTGTCGCTAGTGTTGAGGTCGATGTTGGCGCATTTGGTAATGGGGACCATCATTGGGGTGCTTTAAAAGACCACAAGATAGGATTGAGCGCATGACAGCGAGAGAAAGGCCGAGGGCACCGCTATGGCGGCCGGGCGATGTAAAGGGGGGATTTCATCTCGGTTAGATGTATTTTGGGAGTTAACTAGGACGTGTGGAGGTTAACATCTCATCGAGACAACTACCGATCATACATGAGTCTGTGTTCGGGATTGCATTTTCCTATTGCGCCAGTACCCCAAAACAGGAATCTCCTCTGACTTGAGGGTTGGGGGCAGAATCACAGGACACATACAAACATATAGGACCTCGAGTGGCAGCAACTAAAATCTATTGATGCCGCTCTCCCGTCTCAACGAAAAGCACCCCCTCTATCTCCCCATCAAAGTCTAGCCCAACTAGGTTTCCGTAGGATACCAAGTGGCCCTCCACATTCCCATGCGCCGAAACTCCAGAAGCCGTCCAATTGCACCACCAAGGAATTGCTCAGCAGTCCAACCCGCATCTCACTTGCCGTTGGCCAGGACCTTGCAATTGAAGGTACCACTGGCACACTTGTCGTGCGAGAGAGCATTCTTATCAGTGGGAAAAGTGTACGCCTGACCCGCGCAGGGGGCAAAGAACGCGTCGGGACTCGTACCATCCACCTTCTTGGGGTTTCCGCAACCTCCAAAGTCGTTCGGCAGTGGGCACTTGGCCTTGTTTCCATTTGCGTCCTTGACATCCCAGAGGTTGATATCGCATCCCGACGCGCGCGATCCACCGTCGCAGTCGCAGACAATTGGGTATGTGTAGCCTACGACATATGCGACGTCAAGAGTGACCTTGGGATCGGTGCCGCCGGCCTCGGGCTTGAAGCTTGTCTCGAGCTGGCTCTCAGCGTCGTGGAGCTTTCAGTCGGCTCCGTTGATGAAAACCGTGCCCTCGTAGCCGTTGTGGAGGGCAAATGTTGCTGTCGCATCCTTGGCGAGGGTGCCTTCGCCTTCCTTGCCGACAAGATCAGCGGTGGCGCCCCATCCCTTGACATGCTTGGTGAAGAGGTCGACACCGGCGTTGTTCGCGAGTCTGACAGTCATAGTCGCAACTGCGGCGGGGGTTGCCTCAAGGCCTGCAATGGTGGCGTGGGTGACTTGAGCGGCGGTGACCTGGGCCGGGACAAAAGATCGGCCAACCGCGCTGGCCTTTGGCATGGCCACGGCGTGTGAGAGGCCGATAGCGGCCGCGATGGTGATGATGCCAAGTGAGAATTGCATCTTGGCGAGTGAGGTCGTGAAGTTTGACGATAGAGGTGGCGTGCAAGGTATGTGGGGGGTGCTGAGGGGTTCTGGCGAACAACAGTATTGAGAGGAAGTTGGAGGTCTACCGATGGAGGAAGTGTAGAGAAGTGTGGTGTAAAAAGAAGAGTTCTTGGGGGAACAGAGCCTTCAATATATATCCATAAACCGTCTGATGTTCACTCAAAACGAGGCTCTGTGAATGGAGAGCCCTGGGCTTCAATTGAAGCTAAATTCCAGTAGATAGCTCTCCATCTGATAATTTCGGGACCGGTAGGGCCACAACAACAAGGCTCGGTGAATTAGGAGTCTATTCGAAGTTGGAATGGCTTCTTCATCCGATGATTTCGGGACCGGAAAGACCGAGAGAAAAGAAACTCGGCGAGAAATCGATCCCCCTGAGTAGCTTTTTCATCCGATGAATTCAGCACCGGTACGGACTGGCAGGTGTAGGTAATTTCCGTCAATAGCTTCCTAGACTGCCTGATTCTCAGAATAGGCATTAAGTGACGAGGTAGCAGCACGTTCGGATGCTGCTTAGATTCACTCCCTCAGGTGCAGTTGAAGCACTCAACGGGGCTGAGATCGGACTGTGAAAGACCCGATATCTCCGTTGTGGAGATATCACAACGATGGGGAGCATTACTTATACAGGAGAGAGAGATCCCAAACAGCGCAGCAGCTGACGTCGAAATAAAGCTTTGGGTACCAACATCAGGTGAAATGATAAAGTAGGTGGGTGTTGAGTGGCGACAGGTCATAAATTCGGAAGCACGACATGATTGACAAATCCGAAGCCCCTTTCTATGATGAAACTCATCCTGCCAAGTAGCTCAGTTCCGATTTAAACGTGACGGTGTAGAATAAAAAGATACAGCTCTCATCGATCGGGTATTTGGATGTCTTTCGAAAGTAAAAAGAATAACCGAGCCCAAATTCCAGCGTGCAGGGTATTTTCACAGTTGGGATGAGAAGGAGAGGTTGACAAAGAACCCGGAAACAGTGAATTCAACAAGTAATCCCCCCCAAAAAAGGCAAGACCGCTGAGGAGCAAACAGGCGTCCCAGGGCGAGAGTGGACAACTGGAAGCAATTTGTCTGGACTGGCAAAATTTCCCATCTCTGGGGCAAAACCATGTGTAAAGGACTGAGGGCGGCATCACCACAATTCATCTTCAAACCATCGCATTGAATAATATAAGTATGATGGCCTATGTCTCATCAAATCCCCCTTCCCAGACGTTGTCCATGATCACTAAAAAATCATCGCAACCCCGCCCAATATGTCCCCAGCTACCAAACCCAACCCCAAGAAACAATCAAGGATGGAAACCCGCAAGAATCTCACAAGTCACCGTTCCGCTCTGGCACTCCCCATTCGAGTTCGCCGCGTGATCCTCCACGTATGTGTACGCCAACCCTGCACAGGGTTGCAGGAAAGGAATTGACATGCTGTTTTTCGGTTGATCCCGCCTTGGATTCTTGCAACTGCCCGCCCCGTTGTACAGATCATCGGGACAGGTCCCGAGATTCCACAAATTCTTGTTGCAGCCGCTGAGCACCGCCCCATCGCTGCCGCCGCAGTAGCACATGATGGGCATGGTGTAGCCGTTGACGAACGAAACGTCAATGTCGAGCAGGGCGTAGTCGACCGTGTTGGCCTGGACGACGAAGGAGCCCTCGACCACACCCTCGTCTGCTTTGATGCTGCGCTTGGCTTGGTTGAAGGCGATCTGGCCGGCCCATCCGGTCGGGGCAACCATTGTGGCGGTTGCGCCCTTGGGGAAAACTCCGTTGGCGGGATCACCGGTTGCGAAAGGGGAGGCTCCGACGTTATGCTGGACGGAGCTGGACAAGTCGACGCCGGCTTTGTTGACAAGTTTGACGGTGATGCTGCCCGGGGGCTTTGCGATTGCGGTGGTGGCGATGGTTAGGATCGGGTCGGGATCGAGCGCACCGCCTGCTCCGCTGGGCCAGAGATTTCCAACGGCCGCGGCCCGGGCGGGAAGGGTGGGCTTGGCGGTGGCCGCGTAGAAAGGGGGGAAGGAAATCGTGGTGGGCACGAAGGTAGAAGTGGGAGTAGTTGTAGAGGGGACGTAGGGAGGGGAGAAGAAATAAGGAGGGACAACGAAGGCCTTGCTGAGGGCGAGGGTGCCGGCGATGGTGGCAATCGAGAGCTTCATTGTGGCGAAAGAACGCGGGTGTCGAAGCCGAGAGAATGAGGTTATCGCGGTCTCAGAAGACAGTGGACTGAGCTTCAGCAGGTTGTGGAAATTGAAGCACGGCGGTACCTAGGTGGTAGGTGGCGAGTGATTCAGAAAGTTGAGAAGTTGTGAGTTGTGAGATTGAGGGGAAAAAGTGAGGAGAACCTCCCAATATATAGAAGGTCTCTGGTCCTCGCTGTGGGCACAGAACATGTTCACCGCTCAGATCTCCACTTCAATATCGCTCACCAGGCCCACTGTGCCATCAAGGTGATCACCACGATAAACAAACAGGCTGAGGAAAGGGCCTCGACCACTAAGCCATCAAACTCTTATCAGCCTCGGGCCCTCGGTCAGCAAGATCCCCCACTCCGAATACCCTCCTCCAGTCAGCCAACCGTGTCATTTTCACGTCCAAACAACTTCCGCCAACATCGGAAGTTTTTGGCGGCAAACCCTTCGGAAATCAATATCTCCGAGTGCCCAATGGCCTCAAAAAGGCGGTGTAAACATCAGACGCTCCTGCAGGAACGACAGGTGGTGAGGTACATGAGTGGTCACCTATGGGAATGAGGAAGGGACGGGTGTGTTTGTTTGGCGGGACGGGGTTGACCGGGCCCGGGTTGAGGAGCAGGAGCCCGGCAGAAAGTGAGATTCACAGGAACCGAAGATGGGAACAAACGGGCTGACACCAAGCGTTGTGTTCGTGCTCATGAATCGCGAAAGACAAGCGGAGGCAAAGATACCTTAGATATCATGCGGGGCGCTAGTCTGGAATGGCACCTGCGTGGATTGCGAAGCACGACAACAGATGTTAGCGTCTAAAGTTACCTAAGTATTGTTCGGTATGCCAAGTCAACTTTGAACAGCTGAGTTCAGCAACTCTGACAGACTTTTTATATCTGTGCCTGCTGCTTCGTCCTGGCATACTTTTCCATCACGCTGGACAAAGCAAGCATGGAGACAAAGACCCACCGTGACGTTCGCACAGAGCAACAAACGAGCAACATCATCCTATCGCATCCAACCCCAAAGTCTGCCCATAAGGAATTGCCACGCCATCCTCGTTCTTGACAGGTTAAGATCCAGAGAGCCTCGAAGGAAACCATGAGGCACAGTGGAAGAGCAGCTCACGGAGATAGAATCACAGCTCGAGACACAGCACTCACCCACACCAAGCACCGTCAGCAGGGATATCTCATGCTCTATCTCCATGTCTCCAGTCCGTGACTGTCCATCTATGTACCCATATTACAAGCAACCGCAAATAAGTATCTACAATCTCCAGCCCACACTCCAAACACCAAACCAATATTACAAACCTCTTAATGCTTTACCCTTACACACCCACAAGTTATCACATACAAACTCAAAGCCAACTAATACATCGCCATATCAGGCTGACTCCCATCCGACTGTTTCCTCCTCCTCACAAAGCTCGACATACTCGCGGTATCGAGATCCCTCGATTTCCTCACCCTAATATCGGTGTGAATTGTCGTATCAAGCACATCCATCTTCTCCAGCTGGTCTAACACCTCCGGCGGCGGCTCCGCAAACACCAGCTGAATGTCCCCGTACGGACTAAGTCCAAAGTGCGTCCACCCCCGCTTATGAACAGACGGCATGCCTCTCGACCAGACGCGGCGACGCTCGTAGAACGCAATAAGCAGCAGCACCGGGGCGTTGACAGTGCGGATAACAGCGACGTTGATACTGTGGAAGGCGCTAGGCCCCAGGAATAGGCGCAGGGGCAACATAAACACCAGCGCGACCATATTGAACGGGGGCGGGTAGGCAAAGATGGAGTCGCTCTTGACGGCCTGGAAGGTGAGCACGGCACGGCGGAACTGCACCTCGGCGGCGGCGTTGTTCATGATCTTGGAGAAGGTGTTGGTGAGGATGGCGACGAGGATCGTCAAGAAGAGGGTGTTTCCCAGAAAGGCAAAGGTCACGGCCAAGGCGGGGCCCAGGACCACGTGGAATTCCGCCGTGCGCTCGATACCTGTGCCGTCGAGGCCGAACCAGATCCAGAGAAGCCACTTTCCGATGGTGGCCCAGGACGGGGCGGTGCTGTCCTCCCATGCTGCATCGGAGGAAAACGCGGTGCGCATCAGCCAGAGCAGGCCGAGGAGGAAGCCGGTGAAACACCAGATGGCGATGAAGGTCAGGCGGGTGAAGTCACGCATCATGGCGTGCAGGGCGATGAAGACGATGTTGTCAGGCATGAGGTTGAAGGCGATGCGGGTGAGGAGAATTGGCGCGGCGGTGCAGAGGATGGGGAGCGCGTAGTTGACGTCGATGCCGACCAGCAGCTCCACCACCCTTGTGGCGCCGTAGACGCAGTAGATAAGGATAAAGGTGATATCCAAGAAGCTCCACAGGTTTTGTGCGTGTACCTCCCACCCATGCTCGATGATGGCGGCAAACTGCTCCAGGACCCAGCCGGCCGTGAAGACATCAAAGGCAATTTCGTACCAGGTCATTATGCGCGTGCCACGCTCAAACCTGTTGCAATATGTCATGGTAAGGACATATAACGCAAGGAGGATGGCGAAGTGGTACAGCTCGATCAGGTTGCGCAGCTGCGGTACAATAAGGCGGCGGTGGTTGAGGATCGCGGCACGGCGGGGTTCGTAGAGCGAAACGGGATGATGTTTGTAGTGGTCCGGGAGGATGTCGACCAGCGATAGCGGGGTGTAGACGACAAGACCGCGGTGCACAGCGTCGACGACGCGCTGGCAGCCGATCGATCCGATCAGTATCTTGCTCTCCGACAATATCGCAAGTTCGAGGGCAATCAGCTTGCGCTCATGGCCGCCGCGTTCCTGCGCGTGCCATTTCTGGGCACGACTCTCGCGCCGCACAGCCTCCGGCGCGGCGTCAAAGGCATCGAAGCCAGAGACGAGAATATTCGCAAGAAGCAGCAGGCCGGGACGCCCAGGGTTGTCTTCGTGGAAGCGGCGCAGGATTCGGGCAGCGACGAGCTCGCAGACGATGGCGCGGGCAATATTCACGGTCTGTTGGAGAGTTTCCTCGTGCGTTCGGAGGAACTGGACGCGATTGGCGAGCAGGCAGTATACGGTCGAGAGGTCATCTGGGTTGTAGAGGCGGTTGACAAGTGGTAATACGATCTGTGTGTTCATTCGCGGGACTCGGAGCTGGTCGAGAGTATAGGGCTCGTCTGGAGACAGAGTCAGCAAGCGGTCAGGGCAATCAGCTATGGGGGCAGACGGACCAACCGCAGTAAGGACAAGACGGCGTATCCTGTGGATGGTTACGTAGACCGGCATCACGACCTCCTCCGGGGTTTCGGAGAGGCGGGCACCCGGGAGGGGAGACCGGCGGCCTCGCAGGCCGAGCGAGATGTTGTCGGTGGGCTTGTAGAGCGCCGCCTCCGGGCTGTAGTCGAGATCGAGGTCCGCATCATCCGAGTCGTCGTCCTGTTCGTGGTCGCGATCGCGTTCGGGTTCGCGCACTAGGGCGCGGGCGTCTTCTCGTCCCATGTCGGCGCGGGTTATTGACGGCGAGTGTTCATAGCGGTGTCGACGGCGCATTCAAATTGTCAGTGGCTGGATTTGGGAACCTCGGCGGACAGGCACGATGGCCTCCCTGTAGTCCCTTCCCCTGAGCTGACACATTGTCAGGGTGGGCCTTTGCTTGGCCCCGAACGCGATAACGTAATTTTGCGACGACAGGGGCTTGGCTGCGGTAATTGCTCCGCCTCCGATCCGGACCAAGCATTTCGGCGATTGCTCTTGGCGTCCCCAGGCTAGCTTTGAGGAGACGGTGCGTATTGTGTTGCACCTTTAATGATGGCATCGGATGCCTTTCGACAGATAGCAGTCATCATGTTGCGAGAAAGAACAATGTTTCTTGATGTGGGGGACGGCTTGGTCTGTGCGGCGCTCGGTGGGGCCAAGTTCCAGACCGCTGCCAAGCGCGCCAAGCCGGCGACTTTTCGCAGTTCCTCAAATGTGTCCAGATCAAATGACAGACGAATGATTCCAGTGATCCCATTCAGCCTGAGATCCATGGAGTTCTGTCGTGAGAGGACAGTTCTGTCATGAGAGGACACCAGACAGCAAGACAAGCTCAGTGGGGCCGGTATCGTATCTAGCTTAATCCGCCAACGTTTTGTCCGTGTTAGATGTCGGTGGACACTGCGGGCTCTGATCCGTGTCTTACGTGGCTGGTGGAGCGCGCGTCATCATCAAAAATGTTCTGAATTGAGAAACGGAAAGGACAAACAAACAAGAAAGCCAAAGAAGAGGAAAATCTACAACATGGAAGCCGTCAGACCATCGCGGATAGAAATTGGCAATTGATGGGGGTGCATCCTGTTTTTACTGCGGGTGCATCCCCCCCCCCCCCCCCCCCCACCCACAGGGGGAGGTATTTTGGGGGGGTTGTAG
>Ga0247770_1001538_pt1 | contig 17139 bp, 13 predicted proteins | sample UWRJL136409B6_FD_179943 | JGI IMG/M metagenome (GOLD analysis project Ga0247770, IMG submission 179943) | Plant litter microbial communities from Arlington Agricultural Research Station in Wisconsin, United States - UWRJ-L136-409B-6 | ecosystem: Environmental > Terrestrial > Plant litter >... | reverse complement strand
TTTGGGCCCGCCCCCCCCCCCCCCCCCCACCAGACAACAGTTGCTGAGCTTTCTCTTTTTTCTCAATTCATTCGTCCTGGCTCGCACACTAGCAGTTTCCGGTCGGTGTGCTGATGTACTGTGTCGGCGGCGTCTGCTCAGCCCTAAAGCACTCTCAAAATTCCCTATTGCGGTATCCATCTTCTTTGTTCGCGACTTCCTCATCCGCCTCGGTGCAACCCACACCGGGACGCCTCCTGCTCGGTACGGCTTCTGCTCTCGCCCTTCTATTGGCATTACTTCTTCTCATATTCCTGTTCTTCGTTCTTCTTCGCTACTCTCTGAAAAGCCACTCGGCGCAAGATAGCTGCTTTGAACGGCTGACACCATGCCTCCACGCAATATACTCGAGTGGATGGTCGGGCAGAGAATCCCCGCAAAAAAAAAGAAGTCTGCCGTAAAGGTTAGGCTCGACACCAACGATGAAACAGAAGAGGATACTGTCACCGTGACGTTCCCGCGCCACGGCAGCGCCATGCGGTCAGCCGCCGAGCGCCTCGTATCAAAGAATGTCCGATTCGAGACCACTGTTGGCGGCGAGCCGTACGACAGCGCTGACGACGAGAAACCGGCTGCTCCTAAGCAAGGAAAGGGCAAGGCTGCTGCCAAAGATAAGAAGAAGGAAAGCAAGCAGGTTTCTGAAGACAGCGATACGACCCTCCTCCCCGAGGATTCTCAACCCGAGAGCGAGGCTGAGACGGCGACCTCGAACAAAGGAAAGAAAGCCGGCAGGGGGAACAAAGGGAAAGGTGGTAACAATTCGGCCAAGCCACAGAATGACAACAACAAGGGCAACGACAAGTCGGAGAACGCCGAGAGCAATGGCGGCGACAAGACGAAAGAGGGAAAAGAGTCAGCAGCTAAACCAAACGACAAGACCAAATCCCCAAAGTCAGACTTGAAGCCTTCTCAGCAGCCAAAGTCAAAGTCCCCTCCAAAGCCAGCCTCAGCCCCAAATCCTGCTCTACAATACCTGTCCGACGACCCCAACCTTATTATGCCAGTTCAGGCACATACTGTTCGCGTGGAACATGCCTTCGAGGACATCTCGGGCGGCCAGGATCCGCAACCAAATGCTTACTTTGATCCTCACAGCGGCCGCTGTCGAGTATATCACGGCCCGAACTGGGGCCACCGCTTCAGGGAGCTCTATCCACAAACTGTGGTTGCTGGACCTGAGATCTCAACCAGCGCGCCTCCTGCGCCAAAATCACCGCGTGAGCTTCACTCCTCAAGCTATGGATTCGGGAATCCACCCCCAGTTGCGCCCCCTATTCCAGGAAAGCCTGCCGAGTATCAGCCTCAAGCACCCATGTACTACATCCTCCCACAGCAGAGTCCGGGACATCATAATCAGTCGGGATACCAGCAACTTCCAATTTACCAGACGCAGTTGGGTTACCCGCAACATCCCGCTTACCACCATCCGGCAGCGTACCCGCAATTCATGGTCCCTCCACAGATTGCCGAACAGCAGCCGACAGCCCGTGAGCAGCCGCCTCCGGCCCATCTGAACCTACCGCCCGTGAAGAGCTACCAAGAGTGGATGGACCGATTCATGGGGTCTACTATAGGTATGACCTCAGCTAACGAGGCACACCGAAACGCAACTCACAATGATAAGGATAACTCGTCCCGGCGGGACGATCCCAACCCTCTAGGTCCACGCGAGAACAGAGGAAATAGCGGTGATAAAGGCAGAGGTGGCACGCAGTATTTCTGTAAGAGTCCTTTTGCCTTTGGCGGAAACAAGGGCAAAGACAAGGCGCCTTCCAATGGTGCGGTTGGTCCTTGGGGTGAAAACAAGAAATATACACCATCCCCAGCTCAGTCGCAAACCAACAAAGACACCGGATGGGGTGAAAATACTGGAGATGCATCTCATACCGGATGGAATGACAGCAACAGTAATGGCAAGGCGCCATCCCCAGCGCAGCCGCAGAATAACGACCCCAGCGGATGGGGTGCTGGCAATGACAAGGCGCCGTCCCCAGCGCAGTCGCAGAACAACGACGCCAGCGGATGGGGTGCTAGCAACGACAAGGCGGTATCCCCAGCCCAGTCGCAAGGCAAGAGCAACAATGGTGATGCATGGGGAGGTGGGGCATCTAGAAGCAACCAGGGCGAGAAGAATAACCCGAATGGAAGTAATCGCGCCGACAATACTTGGGGAAACAATGGGGGAAGTAACCAAGGTGGCAGCCAAACCGGCAAAGACGCCTGGGGTGACATCTCCGGAAACAATAACACTGGTAATAGCTGGGGAAAATCTGGCGAGAGCGGTGAAACCAACAATTGGGCAACCAGTGGAAGCAACCAAGGTGGAGCCAACAACTGGGGAGAGAGTTCAGGAAATAACGATGCTAGCCATAACTGGGGAAATCCCAGTGGAGATGGAGTAGGCGGTTCACAGACTGGCAGTGGTGGTGGTGGAATTTCAGACGCCTTCTTCCAGGGGGGCGGCAAAGACAAGAGGTACGGCTCGCCTCGGAATAAAGAAGACAATGAAAACCACGACAGGACTACTACTGACGAACCATCAGCACCGGGTGGCATTGACGAGGAACGGGAGAACTCAGACAGCCCTATGCCTGGTGCTTGGGATACCTGGAAGGGCGGGGCCGATAAAGAGATAAACTCGGGCGGTGTTGCAGCGAAGATGGACTCCGAGGGACGCGGTATCTTCACGAGTCTCTGTTCGTGGGTAACAGGAAGTAACGCAAGTCTGAAGCCGGCTCCTGCAGAGACCTCAGCGGAGGATGGAGCTGGGAGCGCCAGCAACGTCGAGGGCCAAGAGAGTACCTGGGGTGCTGAAGGACCTTCGGCCTCTGGCCAGGGCAGCTGGGACAACCCCACGTCCGATTCCCCGAAGAATGCGCAGCCTTGGTAGTTGGCGAATCCTGAGTCGCTCATGTGTTTTCTTCCTTTTAGCTTTGCCTTCTTTTTTCCCCTTGAAGGCGATGACATTGCTTTATCTTTCCCACCAGCGATTGGAGGTTGATCATTGGGAGCGGAAGATGAAGGGTGTATTGATATAGGGGGCATGGGTAGCACAATCTGCACTGGACGAATGTGCTATCAAAGTTCGGCTCCTCGTATGTACCAATTTTGTTGAGATAGTACTGGCAAAAGCCTAGGCAGCAAGCATTAGTATACAACCCTCTGATGTGGTATGACTGTCCACGTAGGCAATACATGGCGGAAAGTTGAATACTCCCCTGAAACATGATTGCAGAAATACAAACTGATTTGTACGTATGCAACAAGTATTTCACATCCGGCCAGGCCAAACAAAAATGTGTTGAGGGTTGGTAATAGTGATTTATCCTTGAATGAGTGGCGTCTGATATCTTGACAGACCCCAAGTCGAATCTGTCGAAAGGACGTGTTTGGCTGTAAAGCGTTGTTTTCTGCAAAACGCAGAGTGTCTAACTAATATTGCTTTTGGGCCGACATGCAAGGGACATTCTTGATAAAAATCGCTGGCCAAGGAAATGAACACACACTACACAGGTCTGCCCCAAATCCCACCAAACCGGGCCAAAGAGCCAAGTAGGGTCTACTCGTCCTCCTCATCCGACTCCTCTTCCGAAGCCTCGGCAAGCCAGGTGATGAAGGGCTCGGCAGCCTTGCGAACCTTCTTCGACGTAGAGAGGTCGACATACTTCTTGGAAGCCTTGGTGCCCCACTTGGTCACGACCTCCTCGGAGATGAGATCATGGTGATAGTAAAGCTGTAGGATCTTCACAACCTTCTCTAGCATGTCGGGGTGCTCATTGAGCAGCGCACCGATGAGGCGCTCGGTACCACCGAGGAGTGCCTTCTCGTGGCGCTCAGATGAGATGACCTAGAATTCACGTCAGCACATTTGTATGAACAAGACAGTCCACATTGAGAACGGACCTTCTTCAGCATGCCAGCGCGCTTGCCAATTTGGCTGCAGATGTTCTCGTCAAAGATGGTCTGCACCAGCACAAGAACGGTGCGGTGCTTGGCATCGATGCCGAGCTCCTGCGCCTTGAGGTAGATTTCGATGTCGTCAACGTTGTTAATGCCACCCTTTTGCTCAGCCTGCTCCTGAATCCAGGTGCCCAAGTGATCATAGGCGGTGATGCCACCACCCTCGCCCTCTTCATCATCGTCGTCGCCATTGAGGACGAGCTTCGCCTTGAACTCGCCTGGCAGTTGATTCTGGCGAGCCTTGACGGCTTCGGCGCTCATGTCCACAGCCCACTCGTCGTCATTCACCTCGACTTCCCTCTTCTCCAGACCCTGGGCCTCGGTCTTGATCTTGCGGGTCAGTTCATCGTCATCACTGGCGATTTCGATATACGGGTCATCGCCGCCGGGTGAGGCCTGGTCGGAGTTGTCATCACCTCCAGATCCGTTGCCATTCTCTTTGGTGCCGTTCTGCTTTGCCTTGCGAGCCGCCTTGCGCTCGGCTTTGTCCTTCTTGGTCTTCTTGGGTACGTTCTTGAGAATGAACCCACTGAGCTTTAGGCGCAAGTCAACCTGAGTGCGCTGCCCACAGGCTTTGCAGTCAAGCAGGATGTTGCTTTCCTTTAGGTTGACATTGACGTCGGTCTCAGGGTTCTTGCACTTCTTGCAGAGAACGAACTTGGAGATGAAGCCATCAAGGAGCTCTTGGAGCTTGTTTGCCTCGTGGGCGCCGTTGATGATCCAGCGGTCATCTGGAGGATCGATGTTGGTCTGGGCACCGAGCTCAAAGCCGAAGTACTTGATGAGGTACGCGCCAGGACGGGCGAGGGACTGAGCAACGCTGCTCAGGTTGACAACAACGGTCTTGATGCCGTTGCCCTTGCCCTCGATCTTAGTCTGAATACGCTCCATCTTGTAGCGATAAAAGGGGTCGCTGACATCGCGACGAACGTTAACGAGAGCCATTTTTGCGGTAGTGGCGAAGGCTGAGTTGGCAAGCGGAAGGGGTCTTGCGGTGGACGAGAGGTGGTTTTCTTGGTTTTGGTGAGGTTGACGGAAGAAGTCGAAGGGTCTAGCAGAGCTGACTGGGGAGCATGAATGTCGTTGGGAAGAAGGGCGATACGAGCCACTGGGTCAGTAGGAAATCTGAGGTTGCGTTGACATAGGGTAGACCTGATCGTGTTTGTCGAAGGTAGGCATTAACGCTGGTATAACGACCTTGGCGGTGCTTTTCAACCGTCAGAACTGAGTTGGGGACTACAAATTCTTCGCGCTATGCGAAAGAGATGCAGCTTGATGGGGGGTGAGTGTCGGAAGACGGAGTTCTGATCGTGCTGATACATAAACAACGCCGTGCTGCGTATCAAGCTTGGGTGTTATACTGTTTGTTCCCGGTAAGGAGACGTCGCCGACAAAAGCGAGAGCGGGCTGCGCGATGGGACTGATCGGTTGCGAAAAGTTTTCTTTTCCACTCTGGGGCACTGGGGAGTCGACTCTTGGTGGATGAGCCCAATCAAGTGGGGAACGGCGGACGGAGCCCGAAGACGGAGGTGAAGGATGCAAACGACGGGACGGGTTCTCAGTTTCTGGAGGGGAAACAATGCGGTCTTTGGGAGGACGACAAGAACTTGCCGGGGGCTAGATTTAAGTACGTTGGTGAGAAAAAGTGGGTGTTGAGGAGAAAGTTTTCTGATGTGGGAAGAAAAAAGGTTCGCCAGGAAGGCGCGGCACAGCACGGGCGGGCGGACAAGCAGATGCTGGGCGAATGACCATCAGGCAGAGATCGGTTGGAGGTGGCCATAGTGGCGCCTGAGGTTAGTCTGCCGACAGGGCTGCCTCGACCTCCGGCTTCCATCCCTCCCCCTCCCGCGCCTGCCTGCCTGGAGTTTCTAGAGCCTCCCAGGGTTCCCTCCTGCTCCAAAAGAACCCCTGGATTTTCAGTCCCCTTGAACCGGGATGTCTGACTCGTTGCGACGAGAGAAAGCAGGCTCGGCAGGTAACGGTTATTCCCATTTCTCTGCTGAATTCCGCGCTCTGTTGGGCAGCCACGGTTTGCGAAATGATTGATCGGACACACCTGAGCCGACGTGAGAAGAACAAGAAAGCCGCGCCACAGGACCCAAAGTCAAACGGGCGGCATGTCACGCGCCAACCACTTTGACAGCTCTGCGACGCCTTTGTGTCCCAGCTTCCTTCACAAGCCAAGCCAAGCCCAGCCCGGCAGGCTGCAGCCTGATAAAGCGGCCTCGTAATTTCTCGATCTCAATGGGAAATCTGATTTCATATTGTTCTTCCCCCGAGTCACGACACGTGGGCTCTCGCCCCATTTTATTCGCTTCCTACATGCCCAGCCCCCCACCCAGCCAACGAGGGGTTGAATATCAATGCGCTCAGCAAAAGCGAACGTTGGGCCCTCCTGTGCCCGATGAGCCGACATGCAGCTGTCGCCCCATGCTCTTGTCATGCAAGGCGGCCAAGGAAGTCGCCCTGTTTCAACAACAGCTTGCCCATGGAGACATGCTGCCCCACATGCGGGGAGTAGCAAGCGGTTTACTTATGGCGCCCAAACTCAGTCGAATGGAGGGACGAACTGTCCAAATGCGACGTGCTTGTAATCGCTGCGGGAGTACGGGCATCACCGATAAGTGGGCTGAACCTGAGCAAACACTTTTGACCCTGGGGGCGCGATGAGATGAGTTGGTCTGCCATCTCCATGTCTCTGGGTGACATTGTTGCATCCGGCACAGTGATGAACTCGGAGTACACGGCCCGAAGGAGTATCTTCATCTCTGCGAGCGCAAGACTGGCCGAGTCATCAGCGTGGTCCTTTGACGTGTCATAAAATAGGCAAGCTGCGCTTACTGTTTACCGATGCAGCCTCGACCGCCACTCGCAAATGCAAAGAAGAGCCTCCTCCTTTCAGCATCGCCCTCGCGGTCCAGCCATCGCTCAGGTCGAAAGACGTCTGGGTCCGGAAACACATCGCTGTCAAGCCTGTGTACCGAGTAGGCCTGGGAGCTGACGATTGTGCCCTCGGGTAGGAAGAAGCCGTCGATATCACGGCCGCCACGTGGTACGTAGCGAGGGAGCGACATGGGAATCGGCGGAAAGCATCTTAGGCCCTCCATGACGACGGCATCTAGGAACGGGAGCTTGTCAAAGGCAACCTCTGGGTTTGCGAGTAACTCCGCACGTAACCTCTGTTGGCAGGAGGCAGAGGATGGCTGGGATAGCTCCCACATGAGGAAGCACAGCCCATCACCCGTTGTATCTATTCCGGCCGACATATGATCGAGACACTCGGCAGCAATGTCCAAGTCGTCCAGTTTCAAGTTCTGGCCGTGCAGACGGTCAGTTAATGTGAAAGCGGCAGCGTCTGTGGCAGCACTCGAGCCAAGGACGAAGTCGTCCGCCAAAGGCGTCTCGCGCGGCTTCGCCAAGAAGTAGAGGAACTTTCCAAGCAACTGATGAAGCTTAGGGTTGTAGTAGTCTAGAAGACGGTCTGTAGGTTGTCAGTTTGCTGCCTATTGTGGGAGGTTTATGTTCATGCTCACTCTGAAGGCTGTCGTCAAAGGCAACCTCTCGCATGATCTCTTCATCCTTTGCGCTCTGGAGTGAGTCTGCCCCGTGAGGGTGGAAGAGGTGATGGGTTACGCAGTCGAATGCGTATGAGTGAAGGTCTAGCTTGGACAGAGTCGCCTTAAGTCAGCCTTGGACGGTGTGGCCAGACTGTCAATCTTACAAATCTAGCATCGAGTCGTCAGTATTGAAGGGCGTTTGTGACCTTGAGGTACTCACAAAAAGATCAGCAAACCCGTTCCTGGTCTCAGTACATCTATGTATGAATCTAGCGGCCCGCTCAGATATGCCATCGAGGGAAGGCTGTCTGACGATATTTGTGTTGGCATATCGATCAGCCAGCATGCGTTTTCTCTTTGCGTGCTGCACACGGATCACGGTCAGCACAGAGACAATACCAAGGGATTCGGAACTGGTAGGCACCACTAACGTCCTCCTTGTTCAGTGTCGTAAACATGGTTCTTCTCCCATACACCTTGAACAGGTCATAGAACTCGGTCTTATCATAGCCACTTCCTCCAGAGCAGTAAATCTCCTTGACTGCGGCGGCGGATGCGAAGGCCGCCTCATTGGGGGCGATCCTCACAGCTGGGCCAAACTGCAGATGCAATGAGTGGACATATCTGGTCCGTTGGGCCCGGAACTCATGCCATTTCAGCACCAGAGACGTAAACTTCGCGAACCACGGGCCGGGGAGCCTATTGAGCGGCGATGAGAGAGCTTGCCGTAAGAAGTTTGCGATCAAGAAGACGCCTATAATTTCCAGAGCTGAAGACGACAACATGGTACCTCGTGTGCTGTTGAGGATATCGGACAAAGCCGGAAGAAGCGGTCGGTTCGTATCAATGACACCTCGGCGACTGCTCCGGGGCGGTGGGAACCCTGTGAGCGGGGTCCTGAAATCGTATTCGTAATTACACGTTACGGGAATCTCGACATCTACCTGTGAAATATGAAATACCCAACCAATACACCTCTCGTATATCGTACAGGAAACCAACTTTGCATCTGTTAATGCCATCACTTCTGAGCAGAATTATCCCCTGTGGCATTGTTGCTACTACCGCCCATCCAAGAAGTCATCCAGCTGGGCAGACCGATGTTCATCTTGGCCGAGGGCGGATATTTCTTCCCATTGATTTCTGTCTTTGGCTCACACGTGCACCATTTCTCCTCTGGCACGTTGGCAAACGCCGCCTGAAGATGGCTCCCGCAGCCTCTCCATGACTGCTTGGCTGTGGTAATTTAGCTTTTCTGGCTACAAAACATAGAGTATATCGACTCACAGCAAGTCGGGCAGGTTGCGCTCATACACATGATTGCGGTGGTGTCAAAGTTGGTGTGAGGCGTGTTTGATGTAAGAAAGTGAGAGTGATGGGATGAGGTGGTGTTGTTTGAGAGAAAGTGGAAACCAGGTCTACATCCAGATGGAAACTTGGTCCCTGATATGTAAGTGTGGCAAGAGATTCCTCGGGCAGACAGAATTAAGTCGCCGGGTTTCAGGCTCATCAGCAAGACGGGGTGGTCGCCGAATCGCCCCGACACGGCAGAAAACACGGGGTCTGCCTCCGTTTCGATCGCCGACCTCACTACGATCGCCGACGCATATACGGGGACCACCTTAGTCATTTACTGTTATTCAACGCATTCGCCGACAGTATCTTTCACTTTTCCAGTCCCCGCCAGAAAACGAGCCACGCGGTCGGCGAGCCAGTCCTGGGCCGCCGAATCGTCGACCCGATGGTTTGCGCCCGGGATGAGACCGCTGAGATCGCTGGCTATCCCCGGATTACAGAACGACTTCCACCTCCCCATCTGTCCGGAGACATCGACCGACGCCGGCACAAACTCATCCGCGTCGGATAGGACAATCAATATCGGTTTCTGCACTCTCCCCCAGAACACAGCAAGCTTTTCATCAGACAAATCCGAAGAGAAGTAATCCTCGTCGCCCCTTTTCAAACACCCCAAATATCAGCACGACACCATCAAAAAAACAAACAAATTCAAAGGAAAACTCACCCTTTCGCCGCCAGCGAATACCACCGATAGGCCGTAATCGGCGATCCCCTCCACTCCTCCGGGAGTTTCTCAGCCGGCACAACTTCCTCTCCTCTCCCATCGCTCACCATCCCCTCCGCCACACTCACACTCTCCCTCAGCACCTCCATCCCGCCCTCCACGCCCTCCGCAGCAAGAACTATCGCCTCCCGATCCGACACCGATCCCTGCAGCACGAACCCATCCACGCCCTCCTCCCCCTTGGCAGCATATTCCATACAGTCCTGACACCCCGTCGAATGCCCCATGAGCACAATCTTCTCCCTTCCCTGCCCGGCGGCGCGCAGATACCTCACCAGGGCGGCGATGTCCTCGATATCCTGGGCGAGACTGCCGTAGCCAAAGGCCGAGTATGCGCTCGAGAGACATATCTCAAAGACTGAATACGGGAGGTTTTCAGAGGTGAGTTTTGAAGCTATGGTTCTGATGTATGGTACATCGAACGGGCCATCACCAAGCCCACCAATGAAGATCAGGGCGTTGCGTGCCGGGGGTCCATACTCGTATGCCGCGCGTGGACGACCGTCGGGTCGTGTGGAGGGGTAAGGGTGGACTGTAACGGGAAAGGGGGTTTCCATTTCTGCGATCTGCTGTGGCCGGCGGGATATTTCTCATCAAGGTAATTCTCCTGAGGGTTTTGACTGGGTAGGCATGTACTTGTGTAGGCCAACGACGGGACGGTCTCGGGCATCGGAAATGCCAAGAGATGCCCGCATCAATCGGGCACCCGCTGGACGTCACCGACTGATTGCCTCACCCCACCAGTGCGGCCCCGCATGTCGAGGAATGCCCCGCCAGTTCACCCCTGTCACACCTAATTCTGCCATCCATCCCTTCCCCTAACCCTGCCCCGTATTAAACGATCACAGATGGAGGGCCTAAGAGCGTAGATATACCTATACGCTGCAAAAATGCAATGGATGATTCAACGGTGCATCTATAATTGCTCCAGGTATGCTTAAGCTCTATCACCTCGCTCGGCCAGTATTATTCTCCCCGCCTTCCGCCTCGGCAGCCAAGTCCCTCTCCACCATTTCGATCGACGTTAGGCTCGGAAACCTCTTCTGGAAGTCCCGGAGATAGTCGTCCCTTTCAGCTGCCGTCATGGGGAGCGTCAGCTGGGGTTCCGAAGCGACCAGCCCCGCATTGCTTCCCGCTGCCTTAGCATTACTCCCTGCTATCGATGAAGTGCCTGTCGTCACCATGCCCAGGTGGATTGGTTTCGGCGGAGCTGCTGGCCTTCCGCTTGCGATTGAAGACACCGTCCGCCCCGTGCTCGCCGGTTCTATCGAGCCGCTGCCCACCTGCCGTGCATTGCCGATAAACTGGGTGCTGCTGCCACCAAGAGGCTTTCGGGGTATTACCGGGCGTCCGTCGTTGCCAGTGGCCCGCGACGCAACTGAGTCAGAATACTGGCCGTAGCCCTGTGCCGTACGCGTGACGTTGGTAGACGAGCGATTCGTCTCATCCAGCAAGCTCTGCACCTTGTTCTGGATCGAGACGGCGCGGGATACGCCACCGATGCTCTTGGGCAACGGTGTGGGGTTTGCACTGGCACCACCGGTACCACGTTGCGCAACTCGCTGGCGATATTCCGCCTGCGCAGCTGCGACGCGAGCCTCCTCCTGGGCCAACATGCGCGATTCCTGCTCGCGCCTCATCTCAGGCGTCATCTCCTCATAGTCGCGCACTTGCCCATCGTCGCTCCGACCATCCGTCGCCTCGGACCCAGCTATGGGTGTCAGGTCGCGCCGTTCCATGTCCTTGAGAGGGGATGGCGTCCGAGGAGGCGCCGGTCCCCCACCTCCCTCAAATCGTTTGAAAGCGTCGCCGAATTTCCCTGCCAGAATATTCTTTGTTCCGGCCCCTAGCGAGGTAAGACTCGACCTCTTGGTATGCTTCGCGCGTCCGTCCTTCTTTTTCGGATGGTCCATGTCTTCCATAGCCCGAAGGAATTCTACGTTCGACTCAATATTGGTCTCATCCTCGGGCTCGGGTGGGGATGGCAGGTCTTTCTCTACCGAGTACTTCGGAGAGCCGTGTCCTGGAGATGGCAAGGGCTTCAAGCTCATTTCTCTCCCACGTAAATATTCCAAGTTCGATTCGAGATGGGTGCTAACGGGTCTCGGTCGCGAACTAGCTTGCGGCTTTGACTTGCTGGCCGAGTCCAAGAGGTCTTGGCTGGGGCGCCCGCCCTCCAACGATGGTCTCGAGGATGAGGGATGTCTAATATGGACTGGCTGTAACTGAGGTTGTTGAGACGGTGTCCGTGAGCCAGTGGCACCAGGCCAGACTGGATTTGGTTCCGCGCGTGTCGAGGCAGTACTTGCCGAGTCTGGCTGTCGAGGCAGACTTGATGCTCGGTGGCGATCATCTGCGGGGAACCGGTAGATTGGATATGGTGCTTGGGAGCCAGTTTGCCTCTCAGGAGGCGGCGTTGTCATCGTGCCAGTCGACACCATGGACGGCTTTTCTGGTGCAGGCTGGGACGAGGGTTTCGAGGCTTGCGTAGAGATCGCCTTCAGCTCAGGTGTGCTCGAGATGATAGCCGACGCACGGCTCATCTCCGCCTGCTTTGGAGGAGCAGAGGTGGATTTCAGGGGAGGCGTGACGCGATGTACGTCTGGCGGAGCGGCAACTCGGCTGGATTCGGCAGATTGTCCCTGACTCGCTGCAGCGGGTGCTAGAGACGGCAATGGTCGTATTTGGAAGGCATCATCTGCCAGTTTCTCGGCAAGGCGCTGGGAGGGGTCCTTCGCCTGCGGCTGGGAGGCTGGAGGGAGAGTGCTGTCAAACTCAAATTTTGTGCCGTGATCGTGCAGGATGGCAAACTGATCAAGTGTCGGAAACCTATTCGACAACTCGTCACCCGCCTGCGCGGGAAACTTGGTGTCAAGCGCGGCAAAGGGGTCTCCGTTGGTAACCACCTTGGCCGAACTGGCCACTACCTTCGCCGGCGACGGATTCTGCTGGGGTTGCTGAGGCGGCTGCGAAGTAGCAGTTGGTCTTCCTCGCCGCATTCGCTCGACCTCGGGGAGGCTAGGTTGTTGGCTGGCTGTCTGTGGAACGAATACAGCACCAACCACCGGGGGTGTTTTCGTCTTTTGGCCCGAAGAGGACGGTCCCTGTGCTGTCGAGTCGGCTCTTGGCTGCCCGGCGTAGATCTGTTCAGAGCGGTCAGCACCAGTTAGGAGACCTGGTCAGCCACTGCAGAAAACTCACATCCTTCACTGGTGGCTCGCGGCCTTGCATAGCACACGCTTCTTTGAGCACCTTGTAGATGTTCGGCCTGTCCAGTTGATTTTCACGCAACATGGACGCTGTTTAAGACGATCAGTCTGGGCCGAGCGAGATCATGAGGATTCCAGGCCTTACCGATGAGCTTCTTTAGTCTATCCGAGAAGACAGGGTAGCTAGGGAACTTAAAACTAGCATTCAAGATAGCGAGTTGCCCCTGCTCCTCAAAGGGCGTGGTGTAGTAGCAGAGCTTGTAGAGAAGGACGCCCAGGGCCCAAATGTCAGACTTCTCGTCAATTGGCTGTTTCCGATACACGTCAATCATCTCTGGGCTCCTGTACTGCATGGTTGTGTGCTTCTGCACGTCCTCGTCCACCAGACGGCACTCGGCAACAGTGGTAGGTGCCGGGCGCGGCGAGGCGGCAGAGCCGAAGTCGCACAGCTTGAACTTGCGGACGGAGCCAATCATGGTGATCAGCACGTTCTCGACCTTGAGGTCGCGGTGCAGCAGTGGCGGCTTGAGATAGTGCATGCACGCGACGCCTTCGGCGACGTCGGCGAATATGTTGAGGATCTCGGGCTCGGTCAGTCGGTGCTGCAGGCGGGTGTTCATGAAGTCGATCAGTCCGCCGCCGTTGCAGTACTCCATGAGCAAGAAGACCTCGTAGCCGCCGCCGCGCAGCTCCGAGGCATGGGAATCAATGTAGGTCACGATGGCCTTGTGACCCTTGAGCCGCTTCATGGTCTCGACCTCGATCCTCATCGCCCGCAGCGAGTCCTTGTCCGGCACGGCCACACGCTTCAGCACGGCCAGCTCGGTGCCGTTGATGGGCGTCGGCATCTTAACGAGGTAGACGTGCGCAAAGCCGCCCTCCGAGAGGTATTTCTGGATGACGACCCGGTGGCCGCCGCATTGGATCTTGGTGCCCGGCGCAAAGGTACCGGCCGGGGCGACCGGGGGCACCATGGCCATGGGCGCCGCATAGGTCGCCGGGTATGCTCCCTGCCGGGATGACGCTGCGGGCACCGCCTGGCCGTAAGAAGCCATGTGCGGATCCGATTGAAGAGTGGGGAACAAAGCGCAATCTGTCGGGAGCACCAGGTGTACTTCGGGGGAGGATCGTGTCAGTCGGCTTCGGGACGGGCGTCGTCGGAAGTGTGGTGGGCGGAGAGGGCGGAGGGGTGGCGCGGAGGTGACCTGTCACTTTAGAGGGAGGATTGCAGCACCGGCTTCAGGACATCGAAGTGGAGAGTCGTCGGCGCGCGAGGAGGGAGCGTCTAGAGTAGACAACGCATGGCCGAGGGCGCCGTAAGACGATTTAGAGGTGGGGCAATTATATACCAAAGTGTCGTTGTAACGTGTGAGGACGATGACGGCGGATTCGCGGGCAGCGGTTGAGTTTCGATTGTTGCAGGTGTCCCGGATATTCAGGTACCAGCACAATGCAAGCCAGCAAGCTGCGATGCGAAACGTCAACTACAAAAGGCGGGAGCAGCTGGCAGCAGCTGGCAGCTTACTTTGGGCAACGGGATTCCTGGCTCTGCCCAAAACAGGGGCACAACGGTGATTTATAGAAGCGCAAACTACCGGTCACAGACGACGACGCCAAATAAGCGACGGCTGCAGGCAGCGACATTCTGCAGTTTTCAGTGCCCGAACGACGTCCAGGCTCGTCAAAATTGCTCCCATCTCGGCCCAGATAGAGATACGAACGCCGCATAGCCCCTAGACATTTCGAGCTTCGGGCCACGTGTTGACGCTGTAATACTAACGGCGCAGCGGCTTGCGTGTCATCCAATCCATTCGTGGTAAACACCATCTCATCGGGTCCTTCGATTAGTTCCAGCGCGTTTCTGTGCTGGCACCCACTCGAGAACAAGATACATTGCAGCAAGAGTCATTTTATGACGCAATAGTTCCGCTCGAATCTCATGGCTTCCGTGTTTACACCCAACCCAGGTACCTGTCTTCATGTTTGAACCAGCGTTTTTGTTGGACCTATGACATGTGCTAGATGCCATGTCAGGGAAGCTCTCACTACCGCCCACTACAGTCTCAATATTTTAGGGGTATCATAGTCCTGCATAAATCAAAACGGTCCGGTCTAGCTCAGCTAAGGTACCAAATATGGGTCCAAAATCTATCTCGCAGTCTGACATTCCATGGGGGCAAAGCTAGTCCCTTCAACCATCGGCTGGGTTTTCGGTTCTGCGAGTCGCTGTCCGTATAGCACCAACCAGACCGCATCAGCATTGATTGTCTCGAGCGCGTCGCGGATGGCACCATTTCGTGGGATAACATCGACCAGTAGGCCCAATATCTCATCAAACATATCGTCGTCTACGCGTACGAACGACACAATGGCACCCAGAAGCTCCACCGCCGCATCCCATATCTGTGAGGCCTGGGCGAACCGACCCAGCCCCCCAGAGAGCTGCAGCGTTCCGCCCGCCACTGCTGTCGCTCCTCTGACCAGCAGCCCCTCAGAAACTTCCGAGGCCTCAGGTCGGCCCGGGAGGAGAATTTCCGAAGGGGAACTGCCGCCGAGGATCCCTGATGTCTGATTTAGTGAACGCGCAACGATGGTGGCTTTCCCGCCGCCAGAACCATCTCTCGCCTTCGTGGCTTCAATTCGGGTTCTGGCAAACCATTTCGCCAACCCGCTGGACCACTCGGTCTTGAAACGGCTCGAGAGGAAGTCGCCTGCTGCGCTGCAAAGAGCGGATAGAGCCTTGCAGGCCGCAATCGCAACGAATGGCTCCGGATCCTGCAGGCGTGTGATGATGACAGGCCATACTGCGTTCACAAGTGGGAGGAAGGCATTTTCGTCGGGCGCTAGAGCCGGACTGACGGTACTGACTAGATCGAGCAGCGACTTTCGGAGCGTCGGTGTTGGTGAGGTGAGGTAATGCTGCGTCAGGGACAGGACCCGGGTCAGAAGCGTATAAGTTGGTGTGCTAGCTGGCTTGGGCGTGTCCTTGTCCACCGCCACGTCAGACTCGCCCTCACCCTCATCTGCGTCGGGATTCTCTAAACTATCGAGAAGAGACTTGGCCTGACTCTTTTCCGGTCCCCAAGGCTCTGTCGGATGGCCTTTGGTACTGTGATCCTTCTGCTCTTCCTCGATCCTCTTGCTTCTCTTCCCACGCTTCTCCAGCGTGCTCAATATTCCCAGTATGCCAAATTCCCTTGCTCGTTTCTTTTTATGATCCACGGTTTTGGAGCTCACATCCTCCAGGAGAAGCGTGTCCGACTTGACGCCCTGTGACACAACCTCCGACAAGACGGAGAACAGATTCTGCACAAAAATCGGATAGCCGTGATAATTATCAAGCGCTGCAAAAATGGCAGCTATGACGTCGTCCAGGAAAGGAATCAGCCTCGGTCCCGTCAGGCGAATCATCATAGTCAAGACCTTTGTGGACGCAGGTGAGATATCAAACGTGTTGAGCCGCAGCGACACAGAATTCACCATATAGTCGGCATTGTCAACGATGAGCTCCGAGACGCTGCCGTAGCCGCAAGATGCTGCAATTATGTTCAATGTTGTGATCGCGTGCCCGCGTAGCTGCGGAGTCTGGGAGCCGAGAAAGGTTGCCACGGGGTAGAGTACATCGACAAGCTCGATGCGGAAATCTGCTTTCATGCGCGAGGCCGCAAAGGCCGTTACTTCCAAGGCAATCGCCTCGAGCCGCCAATCTGTTTCGACCGAGTCGGAGTGCGACGACAAGATTGATGCTGAAAATTCATATAGTTCCTGAAAGGTCTGTTCTTGATTCTTCGTCTCCTCGAGTGAGGAGAGATCAAGAAACTCGTCAAGGCCTGCAGAACGAGCATAGCTCGATTTAAGGAGCTCAAAGGCAAGCCAGTAGGATGCGATCTGGTCGACGCCGTCCAAATCCTGTACATTCGCAAGCATTGCGGTAGTGAGCTTGATTTGCTGTGCTGGAGAACTAATGTTGGATACCAGTGTCATAATATCGGATCTCGTCGCTTTTTGTGCTTGTAGGTCAAGTATAGTCGGGCGATATGCCGCCATTCCTACCTGGGATTTCTCGATTCCAGAAGTTCCTGAGGTGATCATGTCCGTCACATCGCCCTCGAGCACCTTTGCGGGCTTTGAGGCCTTCACAAGCGCTACAACGCTATCTCTCAGGGCATCGCCCAGTGAATCATCGAGAGTAGAAGAGTCCAGGTGCAAAGAAGCAGCATGCTTGCTACCCCTGAGTATGTTCCTCAGGGCCAGCTGTTTGACCCGGTCGTCGTTTGACTGCATCACTCGG
>Ga0247770_1001537_pt1 | contig 17147 bp, 7 predicted proteins | sample UWRJL136409B6_FD_179943 | JGI IMG/M metagenome (GOLD analysis project Ga0247770, IMG submission 179943) | Plant litter microbial communities from Arlington Agricultural Research Station in Wisconsin, United States - UWRJ-L136-409B-6 | ecosystem: Environmental > Terrestrial > Plant litter >... | reverse complement strand
TGGGTTGTTTATTATTGAGCGGACACCCTTCTGTGCTGACATTCTGGTCTTGTTTCTTCGAGGGCGGGTTAGACTGGGGTGCCTGACTTTTTCTGGATCTTGAACGGAAAGTATCCCGGTTGGCGATGCGGACGGCACGTTCCCGCTGTTGTCCTCGATGTGATTTGGCTGTGTAGTTGGAGACGACTTTGCCGACTCCCTGGTTAGGTTTTGCTTTAAAGCTTCCTTGTCTGTACTTTTATCGAAGCGCCCGGTGTAGTGGTAAGAGGGGCTCCAGTCGCTACCTGCAGCTTCGCTTTTAGCTTAGAATCGCTGCTTGAGTCGGATGTTAAGGTCTTGGTGGTTACATCTATCCCGAAAAGACCAAGACGAGGTTCCGAGATGAAATGATTTATCATTATCTGTAGCAGGTGGCCTCTTCTAAGTGCCACCATTTGCCTGGAGGATCCGGGGCTGTTGGTGGCCCACCTGACCGGCTCGTTTGTGGTGTATGATGTGCTTCTGGTAGCCCGTAGCTCTTGAGGCCTGAAATCTGGCTTGCTCAGAACATGATTAAGCTCTTCCGGGTCTGTCTTACGTTCCCAAAATGCGCGCAAACTGTCGATGGATTTAGCTTCTTTCGCCGAGTCTCCTGTAACCCCTCTGTAGTGCAATGGGCTTACAGGCCTCTAAGCCTCTAGTATAGTGCTCAGAAACTGTGCGACCGCATTAGCAAACTGAAGGAAAGTGTGGTGTATTTGTGATATGGAAAAGCCTTGCACTCGGAAGAGTTTTCCGTGGGCAAGGTGCTAGCTAAAGTGGTGGGCAGAACCCGTGGAGAGCCCCATTTCCATGTGGGGCCTCACAGGAGCGCACCAAGCGACGTACTGTAAGAGGCGGAGGTCAATGCACGTCGATTTAAGCTACTGTGAGTCGATTAAAGCTCAGATACTATTCTAGGCCAACCATCTCATGGGGATGCTCATCCTGCTCATGCGACTCTGTCTCCGCTACGTTCCGAGAGGTTCCCGGGTCTGCTCCAACCCAAAGCTCGATCCCCGATCAAGTGGGAAGCTCAAACCAACTACCTACACTATCCACGTGATACATATAGCTATATCCATCTCAGGTTTCAGGCCAGCATCCAGTCCCCTTGCTAGCGGGCAAGTGGCTACGGGAGTTATATTACACAATATCAAATTCTTGGTAAGGCATGTCACGGAAAAGAGCCAAACCACCTGTCTCTAATGCCTCAGAGAAAAAGACTCCTACTCTCCAGTATTGCCCTGACGTATCAGACGGATACAAGACGATGCCAAACACATCTCGATCCGCTTCTTCTTGATCAGCATAAGCCGTGCTACAACGGCATATAGACTCGATATCTTCCTGGCCGCTATCAGTCGTTATTCTTCTCAAGACTGTAATGTCCATGGTTGCCGAGAACGTGTACGGATCGCTGGACGGGACTACTTGTCTATCATTGTCTCCCTGAACGAGCATATCGTAGCCCTTTAGCTCGTCGTAAATGAGCAGCCCTGGGGCCGCGCCGGGGCAAGTGCTCAGGAGGGGGAGCAGCAGAAGCCCACCCTGCTCTTCCCCGTCCCGATGCACGACCCAATCGAGTACGCAGTCGGCAATACGGTTCCCTCCTTCAAACACCCGCCGCGCGTGCGTCGAGCTATATTGATTGGACATACGCAGTGACGCGTACGTCTTCAGTCTTCCCGTCATCCTGATCGTGCCGCTGGTGATACTTCCAAAAGCATTCAGCCCTGCGCGAGCCGTCTGTATGTCCATTTTTCGGAACTCGGCACGAGAGTGTATGCGAGTAGGAGACCCCGTGAGATCGTAGTGCAGGTATCCAGGCTTGAAGCTTTTGGCTTGGTTGGCCCAGGTCCAGGTGGGCGCTATGAAGTTCTGCGCCCTCCTGAACTGGTTGAGCAGCTCCTGGCGCGAGCAGACCGCCTCTCGCTGCCAGAGAAGCCCGTAGCCTTTCAAAAGGTGGGGCTTCCAGAGTCCGGCGACGTATAAGTCTTCCGAGAGTCCCACGGACTCTGCGAAGACCTTTGCCAGCCCGGAGATAGCGGGCAGCCTGTCGAGCGGCTGGCCCAAGGTCAAGCCCGCATATTCAGAAGCGATTTCTGCCCATGCCATGTGGACTTCTTCGTCATTGAAGATGCCGAGCTCCAGGGCCTGAAAAACTCGCACAAGAGTTTCCGTAACTGGTGAACGGAGCACGAGGCCGTTCTGAGAGATGCACTCATGCGCACACACCAAGTGGAACATGGACCTCCCGAATACGATTTTTCGTGGAGAAAGCTTTCGTTCCTGAAACACCCATCCCCGGGTCGCCCAGGAGGAGACACGGATATCGATATTGTATGGAGAGCGATTGTTAGGATGGAGCATGCTCATCCCTGACTCGAGACCTTGACCTTCGATGGTGTAGCTTCCCACAATGCTAGTCTCGATGCGCGACTGGAATGGGACGTCGATCTTGTCGTTACCCGAATCCAGGAATCCCTGGTGACAGGAATGCGACGCCGGAGCGCATATAGTCAGAAGAGAATGGCGATAAATCGAGCCCATCTGCTGGCTCTCCGCTTCCCAGTCTGACCTGTCATCTTGCACAATACAGACCGAGTCAATCCAGAGAAACCTAATCTTCAAAGCCCTGCAGACGGCCACAGCGTCTCGCATAACTGCAGACATTTCTGCCTCTGGAATCTCCTGCAGTCTGCTGTCGAGTGTGTGAACTTCGGTCTTGAGCTGCGTCACTGCATCAGCCGGTGGGCCCCAGCAGTAACTCAGTGCCGCGTACAGGACTGTTTCTGCCGGAAATGCTTGATTTTCAATCTCTTGGTGCGTGAGAACGAGCCTCGGATGGGTTGCACCATCTCGTCCCAGATCAATGAGTCGCTTAGGAAGAAAGGACCCAGCTCGGTATACCGCGTGGTTGGCTAGACAGTATTGCAAATGCTTTTCGACTAAGGCAACATTTTGACCCGATAAGGGCTCGCCCCGTGTTGACTCATCTATTCCGAGCCAAGATGCGACAACTTCTGCGCAAGATGAGCATTGAGGAACACGCCCCTTAGCTTGGTGGTTACGTACCATCCCTGGAGTGCACAGAGAAGATTATCGACTCGAAGGCGCGGTCCGAGGCCTCTAGCGTCATGGTTAAGAAACAAAGGCCGCTGTGGTGATTATCCTCCGGGAAGTGCGGAATCGTGAATGGCTCAGTCGTTTGATATGGGCTACGAACGCCCCATTCGTAAAATAGAGAGATGAAGATTTCAGTCGTTTCGCCGACACTCAATTGCCGGTGAAGGCCTCTGTCAAGGATTGCCCGTTTCAGAAATCTACAAATCTGACAGCCGCCAAGAGTGGATCGTTCAAGGACCGGTAAATCAGGCAGCGTGTCATACCAACCCGTAACTGGAAATGCCCTTCCGGCTTCGGGCGGATTGAAGAATAACTGCAGGTCGCCCTTGACGGATCGCTCTGCGAAACCGCCATTTCCCTTATCATCGAAAAGTAGTGAGTGGCATGTGGCGCAAAGGGCTCCGCTTTTTGTCGCTTGTGCAGATACTGTTTGGCCCATGGCGGTGGTGTATGTTTGAAGGAAGTTCAACTTGGGCAGTCCTGTTTCTGCTTTTAAAAATTGATTTGAGGTAACGGAGGGGTGGTGGGGTGTCATAAGACTGCACCAGACGTGCGTACCATTCGATCCAATTAAAAGCTAGATACTGGAATCAGGGCGAGAGCATGTCAGCTGCCAGGATTCAACGACAACCACTAAATGACAAAGTGCAATTTACATACCTGATTTTGTCTGCAAACGCGTCAGGCGCGACACCTGCAGGAAGCATTTTTGATGAGCCGATTCGTTTTCAAACTCGCCCCTCCATGAGAAGCAATTATGTGACTCATTGTCACACTTGGCGATGCCGGCGGCAGGCTAAGCACCGTCGCACACGGGCTACGGCACCATGGCGACTACTCATCCGTGTTCTGAACGCCAAGACGAGACGTCGCCGAGGAAGCCTTACAAAGGAGTGGATGAAGGGCAAGGGATCTTACAAGGGGTGCACTAGTTCTCCACAACCCTAACCCTTGGCCACCCATTGCTGGCGATCAATGCCCAGCACCGGTGCAATTGCGCGACATTCCATGGACTAGCAACGGCTAGCTACATGGCCAGGGCCCAGAAACAAACTAGCCACTTTCAATTACAGAGTTACATCCACACCCAATCCACGATCTTCGGCCGTGCCGCGTCGCCCCCAGGCCTCCGTCGATGAAACCCCGTCCACTTTTCGCCCTACGAAGGCATCGAAGGCGACGACGACGGCGACCTCATGCCTGTCAACCCAACTGAGCCTCCTGTAGAGGAGAATACCGCGAATACAGCGTAATAAGCCCCGATTGATTCGAGCGATTCGCGCCAATCTAGCGAGCCGCGCGACGAAGGACTTCGAGGAATGGAAAGTATGCATACTGTCACAACTACCACTGCACCAAAACCAACGGATCCAATTGCTCACTGGCACTTATAGTTGCACTTATATCTGACACATACCAAAGCGGTTGACATCGGTGGTCTCACCGACCATCAGCCAGCCCAATATCATTGTGTTAACTGTGCAGCTGAAGGGCTGATGCCCTGTAGGACAAAGTAAAAGTCCAGGCGCTTCCGAATCTCTGTTCTCTACCATCTTCGAGTCAACAGTGGCCCAGCCAAATAAAGCTGCTGGCAGAGACAGAAGACTACATCTTCGCCAACCCCGGTGGGTCACGACCACTGGCCCCAGTCCCGACAAGTCCCGCCAACTTCTCGTCTTAGGCTGGTTGGTACTGCTCTGAATCTCTCAATACTTACGTCCGTCAACTTTTGGAACTCGTACCACCCGACCAGAGTTCGGGGTCAGTTTTCCGAAACGACTCGGCCGTCTCTTGGATCAAGCTATGCAAGCATTCGTCCAAGTCCACACTCATCTGCTCCTTGTTAGATATGATGCCAAAATCCGCTCAGAATCATGACTCGCCTTGTCAGCAACCTCCTCGGCTCCCGAGCAAATGTAACGTCTCTGCTTCGTGATGTCTTCCAGGCTCGCCTCAAGGCTGCCCTCTCGTCCGTCCACACAGAGGCGAAGCCCACTAAACCACTTAAGGCCGGGAATGATAAACTGAGTCGAGACATCGTTGTAGAGCTTGGCCGCCTTGGCTGCGAAGAGAAAACTGGCCTTCAGCTGGAATGACTGCTCAAAGAGGTACTACGTTGAAGCGCAAGACTGTCAGTTAAGGGATCCGGGAGTGCTGCTGACCATGAGAGAATGCGAGACCAAACCTTCTTGATATCCATGTCTTGGAGTTCCTCTTTCCCGATCGTCGTGTCGAAAACCATTGTTCCGGCCTCAGCTCCAAGATTCATCAGTCCCTGAATATTGATGAGATACTCCATGAACATGTCGATCTTGTCCTGGAGGTCGGATAGGGAGTTGATTGATCGCCGTACAATATTAGCTATCTCGGACTATTTATAAAGCTTATATAAGCCTAGTTACCCTTTATAGGCAGCAGGAGGTAGGTAAGTAGATAGGTAGGTAGGTTGGTACTTACAATGGACTTCGCGTTCTTGGCGAGCTCCTCTAGAGTCCCTTTAAGTCCAATACTTTCCCGCTCCAGTCGATTAATCCGCTCTGTGTAATCTCGCCGTCGAGCATCAAGTACCGAGTATTGCACTCCGAGAGCCACCAGTCCTGCCAAGGCCACCGGAGGGGCCACTCCCACCGCCGCGAGACTCCCAACAAGAGCCGCGGCCCCAGATATAGTGGCTTGGAGGCCCCATCTCCATCAACATCCTATACCACTAAAACTCGCGGAGGAAAAGAATGGTTGGGTGGGGGGAGGGATACGACGTACCAGGGACGTTCTGGACAACTGTCTCGTAGGTATCGAGAGCCTTCTCAAACTTCGACGTGAGCTTGGTCAGGTCCTCTTGTTCCTTCTTGAGCTGCCTTTCAAACTGCGACTTTTCCATCTCCTTCTCTTTGAGTTCCTTGTTCGTCCGTTTCTCTCGCCTCTCGTTCCGCACTGCAGTGTGTCAGCGGCACGCACCCTCAGAGGGCGCTTGGACGTCAGTGTCTCTACACGCACTAGCTTCATTCTCCAGTGCTCTCAGGAGGCAGGCTGTGAGGTGTCGCCACTCCCCGAACTCCTCTCGGATAATGCGAATCTCCTGCACCGAGTTGCTGACCATTCTTTGGCCGGACTGGAGATGTCGCTTGAACTGTCTGTCCCTGGCAGCCGACTGGTCTGGGTGGAGATATTTTGTGATTTGGTCAACCTGGTACGCAGAATTTCGATCAGCTTCTATCTAAACCGTTGGAAGAGGCCTCCGGAGCTCACCGTGCCTTCACGCCGACCCATTTCATTCGCCCAGCGATGGACCGTTTTCATGCGCTCCGCTGTGTCTCTGAGCACGTTCGAGCCAACTGCTAGGCAGTGCTTGGCGTTAGCGTAGAGGCTTTCCTCCCTTTAGCAACTTGCGTCAGTTAAAAACCTCGCGGGAGCAGTGAGAATACGAGCCACGGGAGGTTACCAACCGTAGCCCTTCACCAGAGAGAACGATGCCCATCACTTCCTTTCTAGACACTATTACTAGTACCTCGGCCATGACAGCGACGCATTCGGGACCGGCTTGGATGTTCAGGCTCCATTGTCGAGAAGACTGGATTTGGGCCTCCAGCTCCTTGCTGGCTTGGGTCAACTCTTTCTCGGGATCCATCGGGGGTGCACGCCAAGCGGGATTGGAAACACAGTTGAACAGAAATTCGATTCGAGATTCAAGAATCTATGCGGGGTTGGGCCGGAGGAAAACGATGAGCGTTCGAGCACTCAGGTGCCAGGAAAGGAGTTGCGAGAGGCAAGGATCATGTCCCGTACTTCAACTTTGCCACAACCAGGAGGATCATTGATACATGTCTGAGATTGAGGCTCAAGCCTCATGAGAGTGATGCCCAATTCCAACCACGAATGCGGCGGCGCCTGATGGCTAGCTCATGGACGCCCGACCCCAGTGTTTGTACGACACACCTTCTTGGCGACGTCTGCGGTTGGCTTGAGTTCACGATAGGGTGCATATAGCGGCTGAGCCGAGCATATATCACTGGCTGACGTGAACACCGCTAGTTGAGGTTCCGGCAGCTCTGAACGGTTTCGGGATACGCCTCCACCATTCCCCATCCATCATGCAAGCCACAGCATCTTGATTGGAGTATAGCGCAGCACCTCACGGTCGTCCTGCGTCGAGTTGCATTTGCACATGCTATCGTTGAGTTGACGGTCAAGTCAGACAAGGGTGTCTGAGTGATAGAGCGGGTTTTCCGACCTCAGGTGTTGTGGCTGGTGTCTCCGCGCTAGACCTCCTTCCAAGCTGCCCACTTTGCTGCAAACCACCCAGCTGTCCTGGCGCTGGGCTTGTGCGCATCTACACGACGTACCACACCATCACTAGCGTCTCCGTTGACCTTGTTGCCTGTTGGTCTCCTGCCACAAAAGAACTACAAGTATACAGGCCAAGCCCAAGAGCTTGACGTCGACGTGACATGATTCAGCATCAGCAGAGGCTTTCTTCGGTCTGCTTGGCCGCTGCTCTCTTGTTAATTGTCTACTTCCATTACATGATGTTGCGCGTGGAAGAGGGTAGGTGTTCTTATATGACTGGCCTGGGACCAGTCCTCGTACGGCACGAACAGGAGGGTGTTGCGAGCAGGTCGCTACTCGCTCCATCGGCGCAACCTCGCGCCACGAACTGGCAATCTCGCAAAACGAGCAGCAGAATTAAATTGGCGTTACGGCTCGTCGCGGCTAGATCAATGATATGGTCAGTTAAGTAAGAGATGGAGAAGTGGGAAAGTGGCATAGCCTGGAGGAAAACATCCGGTGCTTATACCAGAAGAGTAATGACGTTGCATCCTAGAATTATCAAGGGTCTCTCTTACAAGTCATTTAGTGACTCATAGGGGCGGGAAACAGTGCGGCGATCAGTGGAGAACTGCATACGTTACGTTTACACCACTATCGTAAACGAAAGAAGGGCGGTGGGGCATGCAAGCGGTCGAAGCCGCCTAATTCGGCGGCATCTGCCGCCGAATCTGGAGGTGGAAACCGCGGCACTGAGACTAATGGTATAATAACCTTTAATACTTCCTAATAAAAGAGCTTAATTTATAACAGGCATAGTAAGTAAAGTTAATAACCCTGTTCCACTTTTAAATCCATTACGTTAAAGGAAAAGATAATAAGTAAGCTAATACTTTTAATTAGAGATAGGACTATAAGGATGCCAATTTAATTCTAACCCCTGTCACTATGTTTAATAAAGTAAAGAATGGCACGATAAAGTATACACCACAGGTGTTAGATAACTAAACGCTAGAATAAATTATTAACGTTTATATAAACTTATAAATAAAATATAACGTTTATTAACAGTAATAAAAATTTTAAATAAGAAGGTTAATAGAAGGTACCTGTAAGTATAAGTGCCCCTTAAGAGACTTTTTAAGGTATGTATAGGATTATAGAAAGGAGTACCTAATATATCTAAACTATAATAAAACTGGTTATTAATTAAAACAGCTATTAGAAGGTGTAAACGGTACGCCTAAACTAGGAGTAAAACTCTAATATTAAGAGAAACTATATATTTATAACTTAAATAAGTAAAAGGAGTACGTTTAACAGGTTTATAAATCTTAACTTAAGGGATATATTGTGACGACCCTGCAGGCCGTCACTTGGGCCGGGGCGGCCCGACGAATCCCCCGCAGAAGGAACGGTGCGGAAAGACGGTGCACACCGTCCAGGCGCACTGGGCCAGGGGTGCAAAGACCCGAAGCCCCTACGACCAGTAGAAAAGCGCTTGGTGGCCCACAAGGACTGACAACACCAAGCACCGCTCAGTTAACTGCTTAGCTGTAGTTACGTGGTGCACCACCAAGCATAATGGGCCAAGTAAGGTATAAAGTACCTCCTAGTTAGTTAGTATAGATAGCTATAGTTATGCCCACAACCACCGTGAGGGACTCTGGTTCCTCACGTTAGTATTCAATTATTCATTTATATCTTACTGTTTAGACTCACCTTTACATATTATAATGACAGTAACCTATAATAACATTAAACCCCCCGTCTAGGAGTGTTAGCTTAATAAGCCGTCTTCGGAACGCCCCCTACCTGTTAACGTCCTGCTATACGTTCTGTCTTAACCTATATTAGTCCTCTTAAGGCCTGTATCGGGTGCAGGTTGTAATACGATACTAGCGTTGAGTTTTAAACGCTGTTTATTAAATTTCCAGACACTACCTCTCTCTTACTAACAATGTTAACCGTTAGAAAAGGAAAGGAGATTAAGGAGGTGTAAGTTTAACCTTAGCTTCTTACTATTAATAAGTTAGCTACACGCCTTAAAGATTTAAACCTTAACTAGTAGGGACTAGTTAAGGAGCTTAATAAGGCTTTCCCTGGAGACATTAAGAGCTGTATTAGTTTTATTAAAAAACTTTAGGCTAGACTTAACATTATTAAGCTGGAGAATAATAACTTTAAGAGCTTATAGAAGAAATAAGTAAAGCTCCCTTTACCTTTACGCTTTAAGGGAGACTTTACACAGCTAGAGTTTTAGATAGCCTAGCTTTAGAGTTATATCACTTACTATAATAAGTAGTTTTTTAAAGAAGAAGGAAAAGTTAGGTTTACCGGAGCCTTATTAGATAAAGTAGTTACTTACTAATATAAACCTTATATGAAAATAATTAATAACCTCTCTGTAGATAGAGTGTATAAAGAGGCCCTTAAGATTTAAGCCCTTTTCGACGATTTTAACGTTTTCATTAACTAACTTTAGACTGAGTTTAGAGAACTGGACACCCTTAGGCGGGTTAAGTAATGCTTTATAGCCCTGAGACAGACGTCCTTAGTCCTTAAATTCTCTACACGCTTTAAATTAGAAGTAGTAAAGACTAAACTTAGCTAAAAGGCCTTAGTAATGCTGTTTTAAAGTGGTTTAAAGGAATATGTCACTAGAGACCTTTATTAAGAAGACTGACCAGACCGTTTTTAGGAGTTAGTTAAGATGGCTATTAAGGCTGATAACTGGTATTATAACTATTATTATTAAAAGAACTACTGGAAGGAACAGACTCCTTACTAGTTAAGTAAATTAAAGAAGGGGAACTAGTTAACTGTAATAGGTCATTACCCTAGGCTAATAGATATCAGTATAGTAAACTGTTAGAACTGACTTAACTGTAATAAGCTGTAACGATAGTAATAGTAGAAGCAGTTTAAGGACCTGTCTTAGGTCTAGTGCTTTAATTACGATAAGAAAAGATATATAGCACGGCAGTGCCTGTTATTAAAGTAAGTTAGTTAGAAACTTATTCTGGAAGGAGGAAAGCACGTTAGGTTTAACTTAAGAGATATTTATATTAAAATAGCAGGTAATGAAGAAGATTATACCTGGATAGATAAATGTAACTTAAAAGATAAGGAAGAAGTAGAAAAACCTTAAGATGTAGTATATCCAGTCCTTAAGGGGGTTTTAAAAGAGTTAGCTATAGAGGTGTAGGTTATAGAAGACCGACTTTAAAGTGGAAACTTAAAACTATTAGAGGTGCAGGTTGTGGAAGACCGACTTTAGGAAAAGATGTTTTAGTTAGCTGTTACAGGCTTTAAAAACCTTACCCTGTAAGCTTAGGAATTAAGGAAGTCCAGGAAGGACCCCGACTTAGAAATCACTAAGATGGTAAAGGGAGTTGAAAAATTAGCCCTTTAGGCTACCCAGACGGTAAAGTAAGCCTTAAAAGGTGAAAAAGAACAAATTAAGAGAATTAAACTGGAGAAACGGAAGTTCTTCTTAACAGTACCCCTTAAGACTTTTAAACACTTTAAGCACACGGAGTGGATTAATACCCTTACCTCCCTGGAAGAAGGATAGTTTAGATAATTACTTTGCATTAAGGCTGGTATACCTTAAATTAGTACCTTAAGGGTCCCCTGAGAAGGTATAAAGTAAGTATACTAGCAGAGAGTTTAGGAACTGAAGGAAAAACATTAAGAGTTAGTAGATGAAGTAGAAGACTTATAAGTTAAAGGTCTTACTGTAACGTTTAAAGATAAAGTAGTGGAAATTAAATTACAACTCTGTAATAGAGTTTACTTTACTAATTAACTTAAATATTAACTTGTTAAGGAAGATTACTTTATAGAAGAATAAGCTAGGTTATTACTATTTAAGTTTTAAAAAAAGGTTTAGGAGAAATAATATATATAAAAGTAAGTGGAGGAAGAAAAAGAATAAAACGTTACTTCCCCTGTTCCGTACTTTATAACTGCAGCACTAACAGTTAACATTAACCACCCTAATTACAGAGATATACTGTGGATCGATTACGTGTACGATAACTACACTTTTAACTAATATTATAGACTTAAGGCCCTTTATAACCATTTCCCTAGCGTACGGAAACGGGATTACGCTATTGTAAAAGTAAAGTTAAAACCGGCTTACTATTAAGTTTCCTACTCCCTAACAGGAAAGTCTGGTAATAAGCGGAAAGTTACCGTGGTTAACCAGGCTCTTATTACATGCTAATAAGGAGGGGTACTTAATAACTACCTAGTTATAACGTGCTTGTTATATCTTAATAGGAAAGCTAGAGAATAGTAGAAGTGGGAAGACTACTAACAGATTTAAAAGTAAAAAGACATTACTGTAATCTAATCTTATAAAGCGTATTATCATCTTATTAAGGACTTTTAAAACATTGTACTATTTAAAATCGACTAGATATTAAAGCGTGAAAACCTAGGAAAAGTTAACCGTTAAGTTTACTAAAGCTGCTTGTTTTTTTAAAAGGAATTAAGAAAAGGCTATAGGCCCTTTAAAAGGGCCAGAAACCAGTAGTTTGCTAATTAGTAAAAACCTTAAGAAGAAGGAGAGGTATTTAGAGGTTAGGTTAAATAAGACCTTAAGGACAGATAATTATTATAACTTAGATGTTAAAGGAGTATAAGCATTATTCCATTAGTATCGACTTAACAGATAGAAAAGGGAGGCCGTTTAGGGTAAAAGTAGTAATTAATAGTAGGAGTGCTTCTAACTTAGTATACCCCTTATTAGTTAACTGAAGGAAACTCCTTAATAAAAAGTATAAAGAGGTTATTCTTATATAAAATGGAGAAGGAGGCCTATATTAGTATAATAACGGTAAAGTTACTTACTACTCACTACTCTTAATTAAAGTGGATAAGGATAAATAATAAGTGGATTTTAACGTTATATTAGTTATAAGTTATAATATAATCCTAAATCTACCCTAGCTGGAAAAGTATAACCCTGTAATTAACTAGAGGAGTGGCTACCTTACCTTTAGTAAGTCCTCCAGCTGTAATTACTGTTTAGAGAAAGTTAAAAAGGCATTAAACTGCTTTAAAGATATATAAAGTATTTAAAAGTACACTAAACTCTTAAAACTAAATATAGTTTAAGTTAGGTTTATTAAAACAGTTAAAGGATTAGAAGGTCTATTATATTACCTAAATAATAATTTAAAAGGTGGAAAGAAGTTAAAAGCTGATTTATAGATAAGTAAAGAAGTTAATTTGTCTAAGGTACTAGTAAAGTATAGGAAGTTCACCCTGTTCTGAAAAAAGATATTATAATTACTAGACTATAAACTATAAGATTATGAAATTAAGTTAAAGCTAGAAGTAAAGCTCCGCAGCTTCCAGCCCTACCACTTAAACCCTTAACAGGTTAAGGCCTTAAAGGAGTACATTAATAAGAACTTAAAGAACGGGTTTATCGTAAAGTCTCAGTCCCTAATAGGGTACCCAGTACTATTCGTCCTAAAGAAGGGAGACAGTAAGTTACATATAGTTATTAATTACTAAACGTTAAATAAAGATATAATTAAAAACCGTTACCCATTACTACTTATTACGGAAATGTAAGAATGGATTACTAAGGTAAACTAGTTCTCCAGCCTTGATTTCCTTATAAGGTTTAACTATATTAGAGTGAAGAAAAAGGACAAATATAAGATAGCCTTTTAAACTTATAACAGGTATTACTAATACCGTATTATACTAATAGGATTAATAAACACTCTTATAACCTTTTAAGGCCTTATCGATAATGTTCTCTACCCCTTCCTTAATAAGTTTATCTTTATATATTTAAATAACATTTTAATTTATTCCGAAACTTTAGAAAAATACCAAAAGTATATATAATAGGTTTTAACAGCTTTTAAGAAGGTAAAGCTAATAGTAAACTTAGAGAAAAGCCACTTTTACGTTTAGGAACTGAATTATTTAAGGTTTAAGGTAACCTTTAAAAAGCTTAAAATATAATTAGAGAAGATAAAGGTAGTTAAGGACTAACTTACTTTAAAGAACTAAAAAGAGTTATAAGCCTTTATTAGCTTTACAAACTTTTATTAATGCTTTATTAGGTACTTTATAAAGATCGTAAAACTATTACATAAACTTACAGGAGAGGGTAAACCGTTTAAGTAAACTAATAGATAACAGAAGGCGTTTAAGGACTTTAAGTACACTTTTATCACAACACTAATCCTAACCCTCCCTGATTTCTTAAAGCCTTTCCAAGTCGAAACAGACTTCTCGGAATTCATAATTAGCGGAGAACTTAACTAAGTTTAAGACGATAAGAAACGCCACTTAATTACCTTCTTATTAAAAGGAATCCACAGGCTAGCCCTGTGATATCTAATATATAATAAGGAACTAATAGCGATTATTTAGTGCTTTACTAAATAAGCACTATATCTAAGCAGCATAGAAGAACTAGTTTAAGTCTTTTCAGATTATAACAACTTTTAATACTTTCTAATAAAGGAACTTAATTTATAATAAGTATAATAAGCAGAATTAATAACCCTGTTTTATTTCCAGATCTACTATATTAAAGGAAAAGATAATAGGTGAGCTGATACTCTTAGTTAAAGACAGGACTATAAAGATGTTAATCTGGTCTTAATTCCCGTTACTATATTTAACGAAGCTAAAAACAGTATATTAAAGTATACACTGTAAGTGTTAAAGGACTAGACGTTAGAATAAACTATTAATGTTTATATAAACTTATAAATAAAGTATAACATCTATTAACAGCAGTAGGACTTTTAAGTAAAAAGGTTAGTGGAAGGAACTTATAAGTATAAGTACTTTTTAAAGGACTTTTTAAAGTATCTGTAAAACTGTAATAAAAAGTATTTAAAGTATTTAAATTACAACGAAACTAGTTATTAGCTAAAATAGTTATTAAAAGGTGTAAATAACACACTTAAACTAAAAGTAAAGCTTTAATATTAAGAGAAACTGTACGTTTATAACTTAGATAAAAGGAAGGAGTATATCCAGCAGGTTTACAAATCTTAACTTAAAGGACATATAAGCCGGGCTAAGACTTTAACGTAGGCCTAATAAACATACACCTTCTTAAGAATAAAAAAGCTGGTTAAGGAAGTAGTCGATAACTATAATATCTGCCACTAAAAGCAGAATTAGCACTATAAGCCTTATAGACTTCTTAAACCACTCCCTATACTATAGGCACTATAGAGTTTAATCTTACTCGACTTTATCATTAGGATTCCAGAGTCTAAGGACCTTACTATAAAAGTTACTTATAACTAAATCCTTATAATAGTTAACAGGTTAACGAAATAAGCCTACTTTTTACTAACTTTAAAGGACATAACAGCAGAGCAACTTACTTATATCTTTAAGAAAAAGGTAATCTTATAACACCTTTAGCTAGATAACATTATTACAGATTAAGATAAGTTAATCGTGTCGAAATTCTAATAAGGATTAATATAAAGAATAGGTATGAAAAGTAAGCTTTTAACAGCATTCTACCTACAGACAGATAATTAAACGGAGTAAGTTAACTAGATACTTATAACGTATCTCTAAACTTATATTAACTTTAAATAAGATAATTAACTTAAGCTGCTACTAATAACACAGATAACTTATAACATAACATTAATTAAGTTAATAAGTGTATTACTATTCTTCACTAACTACAGTAAGGAGCCTAAGCTCCGTTAAGGCCTACCCACAGGCGCCCCCTAAGCCGCAGTCTACGTAAACTAGATATAGGAACTGTATAACTACCTGTAAGCCGAACTTAAGTTCACACGCAAACAAATAAAGAAGTTTACTAATAAACATTAAACTAAGTAACTAATACTTAAGAAAAAATTCCATTACGATAGTAAACAAGTTAAGGGACCGACTCTTTAAAAGGGGGACTATATCTACCTTTTTTCACAAAACCTGTATTTAAAATAGCCTAGTAAAAAGCTCGACTTCAAAAGATACGGACCGTTCCGGATTAAGAAAAGGGTCGCTACCTCTAATTATAAGTTAGACTTACCTGCTAGTATAAAGGTGCAGACTAAGGTTTTTCACATCTTACTTTTAAAACCTGCCTTAAAGGGAGTTCCTCTGGAAAAGAAAATTAAGATCGACACTAATAAGGATAAGTACGACATTAAGGAAGTTATAGATTTAAGGAAAGGAAAGAACACGTTTAAATATCTTATTAAATAGTTAGATTACAGTTTTAAAAGTAACTTATAAGAGCCCGTTAAAAATCTCAAATACTTAAACCTAATTATAAAGTTCCACTAAAAAAATCCAGATTAATTAAAGCTAATAATAAGAATTAGAAATAAGATAAGATTTAACATTTAAATTACTATATTAAAGAGTAAGATTATTATAGGACTTAAAGCTTAGGAAGCGGTAGGAAACTCCTTAATAAGTACGGGAGGACATTTATCAGAACCCTTAGCTATAGGTTATAAGGACCTTAGACTTAGTAAGGAGGCTAGGCCTTTAGAGCCTTTAGAAAGCTCTATATAAAGAATAAGTGCTGTTAAGGAAAAGAAGTTAGTAAAAGAAAATAAGTAAGCGCGCTACCACTATGTAAAGAAGGTTATTTTCGTCTGTTAAGAAAAGGAAGTTATAAACTAAGTTAAGAAGACGCTGTAAGCTGTAACGACCCTTTAGGAGGAAAACCTGTAAAAAAAAAGTCCTAGTCCTAAGAAACCAGCTCCGCCCAGACCAGGTCTACTACCTTTACCCGCTTTTAAAAAGATAAAACCTTAGCCTTATAAGAAAACACCTTTATCGCCTTCACTTTAATAACACGCTACTAAGTTTCAACACACTATAATTTCATAAAGGAGTTACAGTGCTTAGTAACCACTTAATCGTATAAGGTATTTAACTCCTTTTTCTTATCTATTAAACCCTTAATAAACTCGTTAAAGTAACTAAATACGTTACATAAAGAAGGCATACTAGCGGATTAGCACTTACCGTAACTATTAGACTGTGCCGTAACTCGGTACGGTAAAGATTTAGTCTGGTAATAAGTACAGGGAGATATTTATAAACTAAAAGCGTTAAAAGACTCTACAAGGCAGATATGACAGTTGTAAGGAGCCTTTTCCTGTTTTCTCTGTCTTTTACGCTTTTTAACACGGTTAGAAGACATGGCGAAGGTGAGGAAGGAAGGAAACTAACTTAGTAATTCTTTATAGAAAAAGAATGTTAAAGAGGGGGAATCGTGTAACGACCCTGTAAGCCGTTACTTAGGCCGGGGCGGCCTGACAAATCCCCCGTAGAAGGAACGGTGTGGAAAGACGGTGCACACTGTCCAGGTGCATTAGGCCAGGGGTGCAAAGACCCAAAACCCCTACGACCAGTAGAAAAGCGCTTAGTGGCCCACAAGGACTGACAACACCAAGCACCGCTCAGTTAACTGCTTAGCCGTAGTTACGTAGTGCACTACTAAGCATAACGGGCTAAGCAAGGTATAAAGTACCTCCCAGTTAGTTAGTATAAATAGCTATGGTTGTGCCCACAACCACTGTGAGGGACTCTAGTTCCTCACGCTAGTATTCAATTGTTCATTTATGTCCTACTGTTCAGACTCACCTCTGCGCATTATAGTGACAGCGACCTACAGTGACATTGAACCCCCCGTCTAGGAGTGCTAGCTCAACAAGCCGTCTTCGGAACGCCCCCTACCTGTTGGCGTCCTGCCATAC
>Ga0247770_1001535_pt1 | contig 17201 bp, 16 predicted proteins | sample UWRJL136409B6_FD_179943 | JGI IMG/M metagenome (GOLD analysis project Ga0247770, IMG submission 179943) | Plant litter microbial communities from Arlington Agricultural Research Station in Wisconsin, United States - UWRJ-L136-409B-6 | ecosystem: Environmental > Terrestrial > Plant litter >... | reverse complement strand
CAGCCCTCGGATTGCTTCACAGATGGCGCCTCGTGCTGTTTTGATATCCCGTTGACCTTAGGCTCCAGATGTGGTCGTATGCACTGTATGTAAATGCCTGCTTTTCAGGGAGTTAGACCTGGGCGAGGCTGAGTGAGGCAAGTGGGATGCAGCGGGGCGGCTGCTCGCCAGGTGACGTCGATGTTTGGGCCCTGTTGTGCCCCGCAGCGACTGGGGCCCCTGTCTACCCGGCGAGGGTCTGCTGGGTTCGGTTTCACTGCTTGGTCGGTAGGCACTTTGTCAACACAGCAGCACTTTGTGTGCCGTTCAGCAATAGAAACAACCAATCTCAAACTTGGTTTGCAGCGTTATCAGGCATAAGCCTGTTGTTTCTTTATTCAGCGCCGGGCGGGAAAATAAAGCTGCTCTTTACAGTAGACATAGACCCTCGACACGTTGGCAAAAGAGGGGCAGCTCCTGAGCTTAAAGAAGTCTCGCTATTTGCTTTACATCATGACAACAGAACTCGTATCTCGCCTGACGTCCTTGGGAATAAAACCCGAAGACTCTGGACTTCAGCGCCACCATTGCCATCAGCCCGCTGGTCCGCCATTTCATCAGCGAGCATTAACATCTCCTCAACGTGCTCGAAGTCAACACAAAACCTCTCGGCTGCTTCTTCTGTGATATCTCTAGCCAGCTTCGCGTCTTGTAGATGCCTCGCATTCTCCATTGCATCCATGAGCGCCGAGGGCAGGAAGTTGTCGAGTGTTTGGCTCGCTCGAGTCAAGGCCTGGGTTTGCACAGCCTCGAGCGATGATACCTTGGCGATGCTCTCCTGATTGTCATCGAGTTGGGCCAAGGATGCAATCAACGAATCTAGGCCAGATTCTACTCGGAAAAATTCGTACTGGCTGTCGACTAGATATGCCCTCTCTTGGCTAGTTTTTGCCTCCAGCTGCAAAAGGTGTGACTTCGTAAAGTTATAGCGAGACAATGTGCTTCGGGCAACCAAGAGGCAGTTGATCATGAAGATGTGGTTGGCCGGCGGGCTAGTAGACCTTGCCATGTTTGAGCAACCAGATAGGAAAGGATCGAAGACCTCTGCCAGGACCGGCTCAAAGTCCGCCTCCCGGTCTGCCTCCGCGGTGAGTGAAGTTTCGTAAGTGGCCATGATAGCGGATAGTTGCTCCAAAGCGTCAAGAAGAAAGTCTGGGGGGCGGAGATCGCCAGGTGTGTGCTGAAGATCACCTTGAAGTGTAGCAACATGGTCTCGAGCCAGTGACCGGAATTGACGGAGCGCTTCGGACTCGAGGACTCCCAATGAGTCCACAAGCGATGACCCGGCGCCTAGTAACCTGGAGAAAGTAGACTTGTAGAAATTTAGGAGGTTCGCGAGCTTGTAGGCCAGGATTATCTCCTCGTTTGTCTGGATGACCTGCTCGATCCTCTGCCGCAATCCACGGACTGCGCCGGACATATCGCGGTCAACCAGTTCATTCAAGGCGGTGATTGCATCGAAGTCCCCTGCAGCCTCTCCGTCCTCTGCAACGAGACGCCAGAGTTCGTTCTCACGTCCCGCCTGAAGACCCTTTGCAATCTCGTCACCGTCGGAGACGAACAAGACCTCAAGAGCCTCTCTCTCACCAACAGTGGCTGAGTGGGCCCAGGCGAGCATGTCGCCTACATATCGTAGGGTATCATGCGCTGCCAACTCAATCGGCTTCACTGATGCGTCGACCGCCCCCGCTCGGGAGCTGCCCGTGAGAGCGGTGTGGAAGGAGTCGGACAGAACATGCTCCCTGGCCTCGGCGAGGAAATCCAAGCAGTTCTGAAACAATGTCGGTCGCTCCGCCAGGACTCGGAGAGCACGACGAATCGATGATCCGATGTGGGGATTCTCAAGATTGAGGGTTTTCAGCTCTCTCTGGACCCACCGATAGAGCTTCTGAAACCCTTGGTTGAGATACTTGGTCGTCTGTTCCATGACCTCCAACCCTAGCGTCTGGTTCTCAAAGCCAAGCAGAACCTCGCAATCCTGGCTGATCCTCTTCGCCTTCTGCAGCGCGAGAAAGAACCGGTCATCTACAGGCTCAGATGTGAGAGTCAAGGCAGCTGTCTCATCCTCAGTTAAGACGAAGGTGGTATTGAATGACCTTACGAGGGCCTGTTTTCTTTCCACTTGCTCCCTCTGGGTCATCAACTGAGACGCCTCTTGCAGAGGCGCTGCAGTAACCCCCTGAGCCGCGGAAATCTGCGACTTTATTTCCGAGTAGCTCTCGTTGAGCTTGTTTATAGTGGTGCCAATTCGCCACAGTTGCTGGATATGTGTTAATACGCCGGTTTCTGCAGCAAAACTGAGCCATACCTGAGCAACCTTGGCGAACTCGTTGATGATCTCGGCATTGCTGTCAATGACCTCCTTTTGCAAATCCAGTCGCAATTGCCTCCGTGCCTCTGCTGTGCTCTGCACTCCTCGCTCATCTAGAAGTGTGAGCGAATCACGGAATTCCGTGTCGGCGTAGGAAGCCGACAGGACACTCGTGACCTTTGATGCGAGGGGGTTTGCCCCTTTTCCAAATGACGACGGTGTCGATGGGCTCTGCGGTGACAGCGGACCAGGCTCATCCCGCGGCGATAGGAGCGAGCTCATGCTGGTGAGATGCGCAACACCAGACTTCCCAACGTGAGTGAAAATGGGTAAAAAAAACCGAGGGTCTAAGTTGAGCATTACCTCTAAGCCTTTAAACAACATGGAACCACCAGCCAGTGGGAGCTCCCTCGACATGCGCTGCTGGGTCCCTGCCTGCACGCCCAGAAAGCTGGCCAGCGACCGCAATACGATAAGTCCGATAACGCACACCGCCTACCTAGAAAGGCTAGCGGGAAGCATAGACCCCACGTCATTCTGTCATTGTCAGCTGCACATGCGACCGACACCACAGGCAGCACACGCACCATCCCTTCAACTTCCATTCTATCTTTTCCCATGTATCTGCCGTATGACTGAGGAGCCTCCTGAAGGCTGTACCTCCTGACTTGCGGCAGCAGCACTCGATGCTAGCTGCTGATTTGATTAGCATCAACAGACTGCGTTGATGAGTTGGCTCCCACTCCAGCCCCACGCAGCTTGGACATCACGAACCTTGCTGGCTCTTGTGACGCGACGGCCTTCAAACCAACCATCTAAACTGCCGACCGCCATTCCATCAACGTGTGGGCTTCCCACCGCGATTCTAGCAACGACTAGAGTACAACGCACGATTTCCCACTGAACCAGACCGCGATGGCGCCTGGTGTGTTTTCAAGGCTGATCCCGACCACGCATGGGAGGTCATTCTACGAGGAGCTAAGAGGACGGGACGATGCATACGAGGTCGATGATCGCGCTGGCTTGCTGGATGAGGAAAACCTGAACCGCAGCTTTCACGAATATGATTTGGAGAATGCTGAGGGGCTCGCTGTTGACGACAGCCACCACACGCTCGGGGGCAGGGGGAACGCGGCACACGGTGGGAGAGGACATTCGAGAAATGGACCCCGTAGGGCCGGTGGCTCTGCCTGGCCTTTGCACGATGACGACGGCGATAACGACGTACCCGCGTCGCTTCTCGTGGAACATCAAGACGAGCCCGCAGGTATACACGGCCATCAGGGGCGGACAAGGGGCGGTGGGCATCGGTCAAATGCCATTCCCGGGTCGTCTAAATCTCGGGCGCAGTGGGAGACCGCACAGGCACATCAGAGGTTACACAACGACGATGTGCTTGGTGCTTCCAAGCGGATCAGGGATGCGCCAGGAACCTTCCTCACTGGTGTGATATCGGGAAGCGCCAAGAAGAAGGCGGAGTGGAGGTGGGCTAATGTCTCGAATCTCGACAACTTCGTCAAGGACGTTTACGACTATTACCTTGGTTGTGGGATCTGGTGCATCATCCTAGAGAGGATCCTCCATCTCCTGTTTGTGTTACTCCGGCCCGGGATCTCTGGTTGAGTTTTCGCACTAACAAGAACACAGGAATGTTGCATTCGTGGCCGTTCTCCTGACTTTCCTCACACAATGTGTTGATTATGGCAAAATTCGGGGAAGCCGAGACCTCTCCCAGATTCTTGTCCCTCAATGCACTAGAAAGATGTCCGGCTTGTGGAACCTGGGATTGTGGATGTTCGCATTCTACTTCATATGGAAGTCGATCCAGTATCTGTTAGACGTCCGGCGGTTGCTACACGTCCGCGACTTCTACCTTTACATGCTCAACATTCCGGACCATGACATGCAGACGGTAACCTGGCAGGAAGTCGTGGCCCGTATCATGGCTCTCCGTGACCAGAACCCCAAGACAGCAACAAGCTTAACTCCGACGCAGCGAGCCTTCCTAGGCAGCCAATCTAAGGAGAGGTTGGATGCGTCTGATATCGCCAACCGGCTGATGCGACGTGACAACTACTTGATTGCCATGATCAACAAGGACGTCCTAGATCTGTCCATTCCCCTTCCGTTTACACAGAACTTCCAGCTCCTTTCCCGAATATTGGAGTGGACTCTGGAGTTCAGTATTCTCGATTTCGTCTTTGACGAAACAGGCCAGGTCAACCAGAAATTTCTGCGATCTGACCGGCGAGGCGAGCTGAGCATGAAACTGCGCTCGAGGTTCTTCTTCGCGGGCATCATGATTCTGGTTCTGTCGCCGTTCGTGGTCGGCTACCTGCTCATTGTCTACTTCCTCACTTACTTTCATGTAAGAGCCGCTCCTGTTGATGACACCGCTGGTCTCATGCTTACTGTTCTGGCAGGAAATACAAAAGAACCCCTCCTTGTTATCATCACGGACGTATACACCCCTGGCAGAGTGGAAGTTCAGGGAATTCAATGAGCTCCCGCATCTCTTCCGAAAGCGACTCGACATGTCTCATCCCTTCGCCTCGCATTACATCGACCAGTTCCCCAAAGCCAAGACTGAGATGATTGCAAAGACTCTAGCCTTCATGGCGGGTTCGCTGGCTACGATCTTGGCAGTCGCCGCTATTGTCGATTCCGACTTCCTTCTTGGGTTTGAGATCACCGCTGAACGGAACGCCCTTTTCTACACGGCCCTTTTTGGTGGCATTTGGGCATTTGCACGTGGCAGCATATCGGAAGAAAACACTGTCTTTGACCCCGAGTACGCCCTGCGCAACGTCATCGAATACACGCATTACCAGCCAGACCACTGGCAGGACAGACTCCATAGCTTCGACATCAAGGTAGAATTTTCAGGTCTGTACAAGATGAAAATCGTCATTTTCCTAGAGGAGATTCTGAGCATTTTAACGGTGCCCTTCGTCCTTTTTGCCAGCCTTCCCAAATCCAGCAACCAGATTATCGACTTCTTCAGAGAGTTTACCATTCATATCGACGGACTGGGCTATGTTTGTTCATTTGCCGAATTCGACTTCAAGAAGGGAGTCGGCAACTCCAAAAAGCCCGTCGACGGGGTCGATGTCCGCGATGATTACTATGCGACCAAGCATGGGAAAATGGAGGCCTCATACTACGGCTTCTTGGGAAACTATGGCAACTTTGCTCTCAATCCCAAAGGTAGCACACCATCGCATCTCCCACCGGGAATGCGGCACCCTTTCCATCCGCCCCCAGCGTGGCCGTCTATGAATTCTCCCACACTGGCGCCCGACAATCTTCACACATCACGAATGGGACGCAGCGAGCGGGGGAGAGGTGGAACAAATGCCCGTACGCCACGATTTGGCCCGACAGGTCACCACGTATCGCCGATGGCATCCATTCTTCTCGACCCACACCACCAACCGCCGAATTCGAGAACCACGCACCCGCCACGTCAACAGCGTGCCGGGTACCAAGGCGAGGGTATCATTGAGGAGTCACTTGAGGATGGTGCCGTTGGGGAAGGAAAGCGTATAGACGATGATGAAGTGTACGAAAGTGGGGGGGCGTTGGATGAGTCGGCATGGCAGACGTCCCCAACAAAGAACCTGAGCAGGGAAAACAGCGGTATCGATGGGCGAGAGGCACCTGACACTGGCGTTGTGCACATGATTTATCAACTCAACCAAGCACATCTCAATCGACGGCCGGGGGGGCTTCGATAGATTGGTCAATTACATTCTGGGCGTCTTTAAATTCAGGGGTTTGGCGGGTTGGAGCCTGCATCTGGCTCGGTTTACGCCAACAGGATAGAAAGCATCGAGAGGGGCGAATTTTAGTCCTCGAATTATGGGGCGTTTTGGGGCACATGTTGCCCATCAAATGGCGTGGAAGAAACCAGCGTTGGCAGGCATTGCAACGGTACCGTGATCTGGCTGCTGGATTTCACCAGGAACAACCGACGGGAAGCATATATACAGACGGGATAGCATGACTTGACATATTTACCAATGTTGCTGCTGTTTCGGCAGAAACTGATCTGAGCAGCAAACCACTCATCTCATGAAGGCTGTATATGATCTGATTATCACCGTGGGAAGGAACATATCGATTTTGCACTGCACAGATAAAGGGTGTATTCACGAACACATGTAGCCTGTGCATTATGTGCATCAACATTCTGAAGAACTGGGGTCCTTCTGATGTCGCGAACGTGTTAGCATTCGTTCTCTTATTCATTCATTTGAGCTACCATTGGGGCATGGCATTTCAAGTTCAGGGGTCAGTCATATCAGTGCTGACCTTGTTGCCGTTGCACTCTCTCGGACACGTAGGAAGGCCTCACAGCGAGTGAAAGCCCGAGTCAAATCATCATCGCAAGTACCTTGCTGAACTTCTGTGCTAGCCCCACTCAAGGTGCGAACCAGGAGCAAGAAACTTTGCGGCTGCAATTGCAATTCAGCATTCCCAGCCGAATTGAATACTTCTTCTTGTTCAGATCCATAGGTCAAGTCAGAAACCACGAATGTGAATACTAATGTCTGAGAAGTCAAAGCGAGCCTTGTTTGCCTTGTCCTGATAGCTGAAGCTGGACGGCGGGGGCGGATTCTCGGAGATCGGTGGATTGGCAGGGATTGGCGCCGAGCCCCGAGCTGCCATTGCGGGCAATTTGCGGCGGCAGAGCATTTTTCTGGCTGGAGCTGGAGCCGACAACGGTCGTCAAAAAAATCGAGAGTTTAGTTCATCAAGGGTGTCACCATCAAGGCCAATTTTGCACCCATTGCGGCGGCAAACGACCCCACGCGACAGGCCCCAGTCCTTCTCCTAGAGACTGCGAGGTTCTTTTCGACGATTGACAGCACAAGTGGTCGCCAGCGTGTTCCAAACCGCCCGTTTGCGTGCATTGCGTCACTTGGAGGCTAGCTGTCCTCTGTATCTCCGGCCGACGACGACGACGAACCTCAACCTACCGCACCGTATCTCGACGACGCACATCTACTCGGTGACGGAATCCCCCTCTTCCCTCCTTCAACCTGGCTCTCAAGCTGGGTGCCACGGAGGCTGCGGCTTCCGCTATGGCGCAGCCAAAGGTCGAACCCGAGGACGACTATGAGTATGTTTGTCGATACGCCCGGTCGGGGCTCGAACCTGGCGCCGCTGGCTGGCGAGCGAGCGGAGCGGCCGGCAAGACGGATCGCTGACGCTGTCCTAGCTATGAGGCCCTCCCTCCCAACTTCTCCCTGTTGCAGAACATGGCAGCCGGTGCATTTGCGGGCATCGCAGAGCACTGTACCAGTATGTCCACCCTCATGTTATCTGCCTCCGTGGCTGGCCAGGGGGCTAACCTAACCTCGCGCAGTGTACCCGATCGATGCGATCAAGGTGGGCATATCATCACCCTTCGGCCATTTCCTTGGCCATCTCGACGCCGTATTGACACGCAGGACAGACGCGAATGCAGATAATCAACCCTACCCCGTCGGCCGTCTACAATGGAGTCATCCAAGCCACATATCGCATGGCCAGCACTGAGGGCGTTCTCAGCTTATGGCGCGGCATGTCCAGCGTTATTGTGGGGGCTGGTATGTACAGGGTGACACAGCTATGAAGCCGGCCGCGGGACCTTGGCTGACACCTATTGCTACAGGGCCTGCGCATGCTGTGTATTTCGCGACATACGAAGCGGTGAAGCATCTTATGGGCGGCAACAAGGTCGGTGTTCACCATCCGCTTGCCGCCGCAACGAGCGGCGCTTGTGCGACAATTGCCAGCGACGCGCTGATGAACCCCTTTGATGGTATGCCACGCGCCTGACCCTTCGCAGCATCCCGACTATGTGCTAACAAGACCCAAGTCATCAAGCAGAGGATGCAAATTCACAACTCGGCCAAGGTCTACCGGTCTGTGTTTGATTGCGCCAAATATGTGTACAGGAAAGAAGGCCTGGCCGCTTTCTACGTGTCGTACCCCACGACGCTGTCCATGACTGTCCCCTTCACGGCCCTTCAATTCCTTGCCTACGAGTCCATCTCGACGTCGATGAACCCGTCAAAGAAGTACGACCCCCTTACACATTGCCTCGCAGGTGCAGTGGCGGGTGGCTTCGCCGCCGCACTGACCACGCCGATGGACGTCATCAAGACCATGCTGCAAACCCGTGGCAGTGCCCACGATATCGAGCTGAGGACGGTCAATGGATTCGCGGCCGGCTGCCGGTTATTATTACGGAAGGAGGGTGCTCGAGGATTCTTCAAAGGTTTAGGCCCCAGGGTCCTGACCACCATGCCGAGCACCGCCATCTGCTGGTCAGCCTACGAGGCATCGAAGTACGTTTTGCAGTGCATTAAGGACCATTGATCTGTACTAACTGGATTGTTACTACAGGGCATATTTCATCCGGCAGAATTCGTCCTGAAGTGAAGCTTGCCGGACACCAACGTATGTATGTTTAACCTCGGTAAGCCTCGTGCGACTAGTTATCCCGTCTTGCTCTAACAGTTTCCCTAGGATTGATGAGGGTAACCTATGCTTCAGCTCAGCTCCGGTGATCCGTCCTCGGGTGTATATCATGCGGAAACCTTCACCGTCCTTGCTTTGAGGATGGGAAAGACGAAATGGAACTGGACACGGTGACGGGCGTCCTATCTCCCTTTCCAAACGGACTGCAGAGCACGCTAGACTCTGCTAGCAGCTGAGAGCATAACTTTGTACATATAATACCATGTAGCCAACGGTCCTCCTACACAGATCTGGTTTGGTTGGAGTGGGTTTGGGGCGTGCTTGGCTTTTTATCAAACGTGGACATGATTGACTAGATTTTGAAACGGAGTTTCCCGCACGCGCGCGATGGTATTTCTCTCGACATTGCTGCTCTGCCGGGGATTGTTGCTCACAATTTGTCAAATGTATCAACACAATGATGGCGAAACTGAGATGGCGAGGGACTGAGGTCCTAAGACAACATATGCAATGTGATAGGGGTCGCAAAAGAGCGTATCGGAATAACGATAGTGTTGACCGTTGGAGTACGTCTCGTGCAATGGTTTCCGTACCATGCAGTGGCTCGAATTTGGACGGTGCAGGGTACGTCGGATGCGCTGGAGGGTACGCACATTTACTATGCGCGCACGGATGCCATGCATTGTGCTGAATCGCCACATTCTCAACTTTACAAGAATGCTAACTGAACAACCCTGGATGAGATGTGGATAATGTAAACAGAGTGATATCGCGAGTTGACGGTGGGCTCTCGAACGGCAGTCTGATAGTTGGTAATTCATACTCAGCAAAGCGATTACAACACCATAAGCAGCACAGACGGCGACGTATGCTTGACAGCTCGCCTGATCGCCCCCCTACACAACAGCACTCATACAACAACAAACAATACTTCGTAGAAGTACGACGAACCCCGATGCTCCTTGCGTCCCTCCACGGGACTCTAAACCCAGTAGCTATATCACATATGCAACACCAAAACTCCCTTGATACTCCCTCGACACTAGCACGAAAAAAGCAGTTACACAGCTGTGGTGTCTAAGTAAACGCGAAAATACACCTAAAAGCCGAAGCCATTAGACCGGAACTGGAACTGACCGCCGCCCTGCTGGAACATGAATGGTTGTCCGCCGCCGAATGGGTGTCCCTGGTTAAAGCCCTGTTGCTCGTGCGAATTGGGGTCGTCGCCGCGGTCGAAGCGCGCGCGCAGTTCCGGGTCGCTGAGCACTTCATACGCCTCGTTGATGCTCGCCATCTTCTTCTCGGCATCCTCCTTGGTGAGACCCTGCTTGGCGGCCTTGTCAGGGTGGTGTTGCTTGGACAGCTTGCGGTAGGCGGCTTTGATCTGTCGCTCATCAGCGTCGTGTGGGACGCCGATGACCTTGTAGTAGTCTTTTGTTTTGCTGCGTTTGAGTGCAATCTCGGCATCACGCAGAAGTTGGTCGGCAAGGCCGCGCTTGGATTCGGATGGTGCGGCTTCCTGTGCCTTCTTGAGCGTGTTGATGGAAGCATCATAATCTTCGGCGTCAAGTTGGGTCTTGCCCTGATGGAGAAGACCGTAGAAAGAGTTCTCGTCGAGGGACAGGGATTCAGCGCAGTATTCCTTGGCCTTTTTGCTGTTTGACTGTGCGTGATGTCAGGATCATTGTATGTCGCCAAGAGAACGAAACGGAAACACTTACCTCGTAATATGCTTGGCACGCCATGGACACGAGCCTCGACACTAGGGCATCGCTGACCGATGGGGGGATGGTGCCATCTTCCCGCAAAGCCTTCACCTGATCCTTCACCTCCTTGATGAGCCCCTCGTCCTCGCCGGTGGGCACGAGTTGCCGCGCCGCCGTTGTAGGCTGATTCTTGTCCAGAGCCTTGGCGATCTTCTGAAGCGCTTTTTCGACACCCTTCTCCTGCCTGAGCAGCTTTTTGCACACTTTGGAATCGGGATCCGAGTGCAAGCACTTCCGGATAGCCTTCATACCCTCTTCCACGTCGCCGAGGCCGTAGAATTGGACGGCAGATATCTTCACATGCGGCGATGTGTCACCAGGCCTCATTTGCAGGATGTGTTGCAAATCTGCGATACCCCGTACTGCATGGCCGCTCTCAAAGTTACACCGGGCACGTAGCTCCCTCAGCGGGAGTGACCTGCTGGCGACGAGGATGGCTTCGCCCGCCTGGTTGGCGCACTCCTCCCAGTTGCCGCTCTTGGACGCCGCCTCAGCGAGTAGGGCCGCGCCCTTGGCCTCCTCTAGAGCGGCGAGCTCCTCGTCTTTCCTCGCCAGAATGTACTGCTTCTTGGCGCCATCCCAGTCGCCGCCGCGCGCCCTGATGCGCCCAAGTTGTGCGTGGGCGCCCTCGAAACCGGGCTTGATCGTGAGCACGCGATTGAAATCTTCGGTAGCCTGTGTAGTGCGGCCCAGCGAGAGGTAGGTGGTGGCGCGCTTGAAGAGCGTCAGGTAGTTGTTGGGATCGCGGGCGATGGCGGCGTCATAGTACACCAGTGCATCGTTGGTCTCGCCGCGGGATAGATGGGTCTGCGCCGATGTGAGGAGGGCAGAAATCGGTGTGTCGGAGGGAATATCGGTAGGAGAGAGGCCCGCCACTAGAGACGGCGACGTAGAAAAGAAGCTGGCGGCGAGCGCCAGGGCAGAGAGACGGACCAGCATGGCTGCAGGCAGACGACAGGATCCCAGTTATTGTCAATGCAAACGACGAAAGAGAGGCTGGTAAGGCCAGTCAGTCTGCTAGAGAGGTGCAGCGATGCTCTTCATAAGGGAATGATGGGTTGCAATGAGAAAGCAGTATGTGGTGGTAGATTGCCTCCAACGAGCAACTTGTCCTTTCAGTTTATGTGCATTGGGATGGTAGACACTTTAGCAGAAGCGCAAGCAAGCTAAGAGCCCCGCGATCTAGAACCAAGGAATCCCGGAGAAAATCAACAATCTGGCCACTCCAGGCCAGACATTCCTCAGGCCGCCCCATTGGGCTGTCCCTTTTTAGTGTTGGAAACGGCACGAACTTTCGCCCATTATGCAGGATGGCCAATGCGGCACCATCGAGTGACCACCAGGCACAAGACGAACTCAAACGAGTGCCAACAGCACACATTTGGTTGGAATAAACTATCAGCCTCTTCTGACTTGAGGATGCTACCGATAGAGCGGTTCTACTCTAATCATGAAGAATGAACACGGCAGTTGGGAAATCAAGGCCAAAAAAGCCCAATCGCAATAGAGTTCACGTGAGATTATCAAGGCGCTTTGGCCGCAGCTGGTCTTCTGGCGCCCCTCGATTGGAGAGGGTGGGGCAGATATGGATACACCACCTGCAGCTAGCGGCAAAATAATTGACCGCCTAGGGAAAAAAATATTCGACTGGAGCATCGATTCAGAAACATTCAATCCACACGGCTGATCTGCCTATCGACGGCATATATACGACGACACAACTCGCACTCACCGCCGCGCATACAATACTAATCACACCGATAACTTCGGTACCCACACGGTACACGAACCCCATATACACAATGTCTTTCCGCGGCGCTCCGCGCGGTCGCGGCGGCTTCGGTGGTGGTGGCGGCGGCTTTGGCGGGCGAGGAGGAGGTGAGAGACTCCCTTAGGATACGGGGGAATTGGCCTGCAGTCAGTTGCTAACCATCATTTCCACGCAGGACGCGGAGGAGGTTTCCAGCAGCGGGATATGGGGCCCCCAGCCACCGTACTGGAGATGGGCAAGTTCATTCACGCATGCGAGGGCGAGATGGTGTGCGAGAGCATCAACCCTAAGATTCCTCACTTCAATGCCCCAATGTACCTGGAGAACAAGGTGCGCTTTCACTCTTCTACTCTCCCCCTACTTCTCTTACTAACCCACAATTCCGCGCAAAAGACATCAATCGGCAAAATCGACGAGGTCCTCGGTCCCATCAACCAGGTCTACTTCACGATTAAGCCTTCAGAGGGCATCCAGGCTACGTCCTTCAAACACGGCGACAAGTTCTACATCTCGGGCGAGAAGCTCCTGCCGCTCGAGAAGTTCCTTCCTAAGCCCAAGCCCCCGCCGGGGGCGTCCAAGGTCAAGAAGCCCAGCAGAGGTGGTGCGCGCGGAGGGCGCGGCGCTCCTGGGGGCTTCTCTCGTGGCGGCGGCCGTGGTGGTGGCCGTGGAGGCTTTGGCGCTTCAAGGGGAGGAGGTGGTTTCAGCCGTGGAGGTGGTGGCGCACCACGCGGCAGAGGCGGCAGAGGCGGCTCAGGTGGATTCTCCAGAGGTGGCCGTGGCGGCGGTGGTGGCAGAGGCAGGGGCGGGTATTGAGACTGATTACCGACCACCTTTGCACTTCATCATGCTGTTGTAGAGCAGCGCAGTCCTTGCATAGGCGTGCAGTCTTAGCATCGAAGCGAACTACTGAACGCGGCAGAAAAGGGAGTTTTTGTTTTGATGTATGTCTGGGGCACTGGGCTACTGGCAGAACCGGCGTTTTACGGAAGGGGGCTTCGGAATTCCTGCTTTGTTTTTAAAAACTCGTCGCATTCTGAGGACGCGACTTCTGTACATGCGGGGATGCTAGGATGCGAGGAAACAAAACAAAAAGAGACGGTAGGTAGACTTGAGAAGCCATTGTTCTCCCCCCTGGCTCAACCCCTGAATCATCAACCCTTGATAGTGGTACGACTGTCTTTTTACACTAAACTCCCTCCACCGCGCTTTGCCTGGACGTATTTTTCTGTTGGTAGTGAGCATGAAGGAGGAAACACAATGCTAAAAGGACAGCAAGTCCGCCAACCCCTGTTCCGAAATACTGGGCAGCCCTGAAGCCAGCGAGGTAATCGCCAGTGTTGCTGCCACCAACCTGTACTTCCACCGTGCCCGATATTCCCAACGCACTGGATATCGAGCAATTCACCATGGTGACTACTATGCTTGCCGCTATGCCTTGATGCTCCTTGGACACGCTGTTGCTCATGAGGATGGTGGCCTAGAAATTGCGGACGCAGAGTGAGTAGGTATTCAGGTCAGGCAGGTGACACCTCAGGGGGGTAGCGATTATACATACCGCAGGATTACTCATGTCCATCCCCTATGAAATTGTTAGCTGGCAATCCATCCCAGGGCTTGAGCTTCCCGGCCCAGGCGGGCGAGGGAAGTGGGAACGGGAAAGACTCACAAAGGGCATGATCAAAATCCCCAAAAAGATGTTGAGCCAATAGCTCTGCGAAACAGGCGCAGTGGCGAGAAGTAGACTTCCGATAAAGAAAGCGCACATAGAAATCAACATGACCCAGTGTGGCTTGACACGGGACATCAAGAAATTAGCTAGGAGGCTGGCCATAAGACCCGTGATGGGAGCTGGCGCCAGAGCCACGGCAGCAGGCAGCGGCGACCACCCGCGGAGGGACTCGAGCAGCTGAATTGTGTAGTACACCCAGATGCCGAAGCACGCCCATCCCGCGCCCGTACATCCCAGCAGCACGAAGTTGGCTGTTGGGCTCATGGCCGAGATGGGAATCAGGGGGTATTCCGCCGAGCGCTCGTACCACAAGGCGCCGATGAAGATTGCGCCGATGATCAGGGTGAAGTACGTGTACGGCGTGGTCCATGACACGACGGGCGCCTGGCTGAAGGCGAAGTTGAAGAGGATGAGGCCGGTGACGCCCAGCGCCATTCCGACGGCATCAAGCTGCTTCCAGAGGCTAGAAGACATTCCTGGACCTTCTGTTTTGGTAGACTCTGGGTCAGCTCCTGGCAGCACCATGAAGCTAGCCACCCCCAGCACAAAACATGACGTAGCCATCACCCAGAAGCCCCAGGACTAGTCTGCTTTGGTCGCCACGAGAGAGGACATGATGCCGCCAACCACAAATCCAAACGGCGCACTCGCCCCAAACAAGCACAGCACCATGTTCTTTCTCATGCCAGGGGCGTAGACCCTCCCCAAGAGGGCCTGTCCATTCGGGACAAGCAATGCCGGTCCAACTCCCTGCATCGCCCTTGCAAAGCAAAAGTACGCTGTCCCCTGCCCCCCGGCGCTCTGCACAAGAGCCGCAAAGCCAGCCAGCATACTCCACAGCCCGAACCACGCAAAGCCGATGATGAAGGCTCTTTTGTCCCCAAATAGGTCGCCAAACCGACCCGACGGCAGCACAAAGGTCGCCGACGTCAGGCTATACGCGGCCGAGTACCACGCCATGGACCCCTGGCTTGTGTCGGGGAATGAGAGACCTATGAGCGGCGCCGGCAACATTGCCTGCGCAAGCCCGGCCAGCATGAACATCTGCGCCGAGCAGATGATCAGGACGAAGAGAACTTCGTGCAACGGGGAGAAGCACTCAGATCGCGTAGTGGGGGCTGTTGGCGGCTCGAGTTTCTTCAGGCGGTGGGAAGCTGGCCGTCGTTGGCGAGATCGGTAGAAGAGGAGCACCGTGTCGCCCTCGGGGCTGGATCCGCCATGCGAGATACCCACTGCCGGCGGAGGGCGGCTGTCGTGGTTCGAGAGGGTGAATTCCTGTACTAGGGGCTTATGAGGATTGACAATATGGATGGTGTTAGCTCGGCGTGATCTTGACGCTCCCCTTCGACCTCCTCCGTAGGCCCCAATGGCAGGTATGTTTATGGCACGCCATGCCGTGGACTCGCTCGTCGCCATACAACGGGCTGATGTGCAGGGTGGGACATCAGAACAATTACACAGGGTGTGTAGTGCTCGCGGGCCACCAGATTGAGACTTTCTGGGTATTGGTTTGATGGATGGTACGGCTTGACTTGGTATATCTCCGGAATGCGGAGTGGTGCCACAGCTACGGGGGTTTCTGCTTTCCATACCGCCTGTCGCGACTCGAGTGAGCGCTCGCATCCCTAAGTAAACGAGAGTAGTCAACAAAAGCACTATTCAGTTCGAGTGGAAACAAAGAGGAGCAGGAAGGGGTCCGGTCCGGAGAACTACGGGGGCAGAGGTGGGCATTTCTTGCTTTCGCTCCCTACCCTCGCATCTGAGGAACCATGGGGGGCACGGGAACAACATCACAAGCCCGAGTAAAAGAAAACATGGCGAGGAGGTGTGTGCCGATGGCCTAGCTGAGTAGTCGCAGTCCGGCTAATACTAGCGGACAAAAGGGGCTGGGTACGCTCGAGATGATGGGGTCTCAAGGTTTCGAACGGCCGATATTAGCCCCCGATTGTCTTTTGGCTGGACGACTGAACACGCCAGGAAATAAAGCCAGATTCCTCCATCTTCAGGGCAGCAGATAGGAGACACCCTCAGCAACCGCGAATTCTCACCGAAAAGGCTCCAGACGAAGAACAGATTGTGGTAGATAAGTCTAGGTTATTCTGTCTAGGGTTTGTATCGACATAGACAAAAGCATACATCGCGCAACGCTGCCCCCAGCTCCATTTGTAATGCTTATTGGCGTTGCATGCCTGGTGAAAAGGGATCGTGTCGGACCTAAAAGAGAAAGAACAAAAACACTCCCGCGTTTGGAGAGAATAAGAATAGCAAATTGAAATTGGGTCAAATCAACGGTGCAAGAGAGCTCCGGGGGAAAGCAGTAACGAAGTTACTAGTAACCGGAAGTTCCCTTCGGATATTCGCCGGGGATGTGAAGGTGTGAAATGGTTGGCGCGCCGCTGTCGTTGCGAACTGCACCCCGCGGTCGCTGCTCGTCCAGATAGCCGCCGTCTACGTCCTCACGTGCGCCGACAGTTCCGTCAGGCACCCCTCGAGCCCTAGTCCCCTTTTGATCCCAATTGGAAATCGTTGTTCCGTCTTGCTGGGCCGGGTCAGTTCCACGGTCAGCGCCGTTTGTGGGGGATGATTGTGACTGGCTTCTTGGTATCTGGCCACTGTCCACGAAGCCGCGGGCGTCTACCGGCAGCCCTACTGCTGCGTCATAGCCCATGGGACGGTTAAGAGGACCACGATACAGATCCTCCGGTGGCCCCGAATTCGTTGGCTCGGCAGTGGGAAATTTACCGTAAGCAGTCGGTGCCACCCGTTGAGCAGCACCCACATCGTAGGTATCTCGTCGGCCTGGCGAGCCGGGAAGAAAAGTGCTCCCAATCTCGTGATGTGTCTGAGACTGGCTTCCCTCATATCCGCCGCCGTGCTCCCGAAGCAGGTCGTGGTGCTGCTTCTCCGATGGGTTTCCCAGGGGGCTGCTCCCCGAGACTGCGAAATCGTGACTTGTATGGTCGTCATGACCAGAGCTTACACTAAGAGGTGACGGAACCTGTAAGCCTCTTTGCGCGTTCACCTGGAGATCAGATGGGAACCGCCCACCTGAAGGTCGCCGCGACAGGGTGTCTTGCCTGGGTTGCTGCTGACTGACTGCCCCGACAGCTGTTG
>Ga0247770_1001534_pt1 | contig 17204 bp, 14 predicted proteins | sample UWRJL136409B6_FD_179943 | JGI IMG/M metagenome (GOLD analysis project Ga0247770, IMG submission 179943) | Plant litter microbial communities from Arlington Agricultural Research Station in Wisconsin, United States - UWRJ-L136-409B-6 | ecosystem: Environmental > Terrestrial > Plant litter >... | reverse complement strand
GGGGGGGTAATGAATATCTTTCGAAGTAAGATAAAACAGGCCCGATGCCGACCTGTCGTACGCCGAAAATGACATGTCCTTGACTGAGTGAGACCAACTTCGGGAACAGATTCGAGCCCGGCTAGTGAGCAGATGCGCGGGATTGCTCGAACCGAAACAGCGGAGCATACTGGAGCTGAAGGGGCCACTTCTCGCGTACAGATGGCAGAGAGATGTTTCGGTTGTCACTGCGGAATTCCTTCATCAAACGTCCAGCGATTTTGTCGTCGATCCGGTCATTGGGAAGATTTATTGCTGGAACCACTGAGACAACCGTTCGACATCCACGCGGCAGCGCTTGCGGCAGCAATATCGTTGATTCAGTCGTCACTCGACAACGACGAGAGGTGGCCGCTGGGTGGCTTCTCTGATTCAACACCAGGGCAGGTGCCGCTGAGAAATGGGTTGAAGTTTTTCTGGGGACCGGAATGGCTATTTCTCGGTTTGGCCTTCAAAGGCAACCGGGGGTGGATGGACAACTCGCCAGTGTCCCCCATGTCTTCTTGACGCGTTTTCCAATGTCTGTTCAACAATTCAGCGGCGATACCCGAAAGCGTGGAAGCGCTGGGCCAGTACCTACACTGTCAAGACTCAGTAATTAGTGAGTCTTGGGATGTGAGTTGTTTATTGGTCGACGAAAACTGAAGCTTATTGGCACGGGAGCAGCCCAATGAGACGATCGTCTTCAACTCGTCTGGCGTTGTTGATGCCCAGTGATAATGTTTGATGGGCCAGATTGGTGATGCCTGACAGCTCGATGATACCCAAACTTCGATGCCACATGAAACGTGAAGCAAGTATGCCCCAACTTGTCAGTTCTCACTTCCTCTTCTTACTGTCATCCTTTTCTGCTCTTCACGCCCAGTATTGTTAGCTTCTTCCCACCACCATGGGTCGTGTCAGGAATTTCGCGGCACACCTTCTCCATGTTGGCCACGCCCCCACGGGGTCCGCCATTTCGGGTCTCGTCAAATCGACTGTTGCTTCACCTGTCCTTCACCATGCACCGCCAAGCCACCACGGGAGCCACCACGAGAGTCATCATGGGAGCCACCACAGACCCGGTGTCGACACTTCTATCGTCAACAAACCATCGCAGCATCCTTCTACCCCTGAACCCCAAACTGCCTGCACTCCCACCACCAACAGCCCGCCTGCGTCCGCCCAATACCACGAGCCCGCATCGCGAGACCCAAGCATCTGGGCCCGCGCATTCCGCCACTTCTGGGAGAGCCGCCCCGAGCTCGCAGCGTACTATTCCGAGCACCTACAGTCCCTCGGCGATACACCCTGCAGCTTGAACCCTGAAGAAAAGACCGTTACCAGCTCCACCCCACCAACCTCGCTGCAGACAATCGACTTGATCGTCAAGAAACTCCACCACCACCGCGAGCAGCGACAGTGGAAGATCCCGCTCGCCGGAAAAGACATCAAGATTCGCGAACAGGCCGAGAAGTTCGCCAAGTTTCTGTTGTGGTCGGATCCGATCGTCAAAGACGCCCTGAGCGCACAGCCCTATGCCGCGCTGGCTTGGTCTGGGGTGTCGTTCATGCTTTCTGTGAGTCCCCTTACCTCTTGTGCCGCAGCCCCTGACATGCGCTTTCTAACCCATCCACCCCTTCCTCACAGCTCCTCACAACTGGAACCTCCCAACACGCCACCATGCTCCACGGCTTCGACATCGTCAACGACACCCTCGTCTACTGGCACATCTGCGAGGAGACGTACCTTTCAACTCCTCCCTCCCAAAACGCCGAACATCACGACCTCGCTAAGTCCCTCACGAAGCTCTACTCCCTCCTCATCGAATACCAAGCCCTCTCCATCCGGCACCTCTCCCGCAGGCAACTCTCCCGCGCCTGGGAGAAAGTGGCCGCGGGCAACGAATGGGCCGATCGCATCGCACACATCGAGGCCGAAAACAAGCGCTGCAGGGAGATGATCGACCCCGTTAAGGAGCAGCTGATCCAAGCGAAGGTGGATGACCAGCTGAGGGTGATTCAGGAGTCGCAGGTGATATTGGGGCAGATTCGGGAGGCGTTGGAGGAGAGTAAGGCGCTTAGCCGGAGCCATCATGAAGACCTGTTGGAGAGGGCGTTGCTGCATGATCTGGCCACGGACTATGAGGGGTATAAGAACTTCAATCCGAGGAGGGTGGGGGGACGTGCGAGTGGTTCTTCCGGGAGGGAGAGTTTCGGAAGTGGCGGGATGGTGAAGAGCCGGGGGTTCTTTGGGTGTCTGCCGGGCCGGGGTGTGGTAAGTCGGTGTTGGCGAGGGCGTTGGTTGATGAGGGGAGGCTGTCGACGAGGGTGGCGACGTCGACGGTTTGTCACTTCTTCTTTAAGAAGGAGGAGGAAGGGCGGGCGTCGGCGGCGAGTGCGCTTTCGGCGATTATCCATCAGCTGTTTACGCAGAATGGGGAGAGGCGGGAGTTGATGGACGAGGCGCTGAGGCGACATCGCAGCTATGGTAAGACCTTGGCCGCGAACCTCAGTGAGCTGTGGCAGATTCTCGTCCATTTTGCTCGGTCTCCTAACGCGGGGGAGGTGGTCTGCGTCCTGGATGCGTTCGACGAGTGCGACGAGGGAGATCGAGAGGCGTTGCTGGAGCAGATTCGGGGGTTCTACCAGCAAAAAAACGGGGTTGACCACGGAAACATGAGGTTCTTCATCACAAGCCGCCCGCACGATGGCCTTGAGCTCGCCCTTACTCAGCTGTCCAGTGTCGGGGCCTTGGTCCATATCGATGGGGACGGCCTTTCTCGAGAGATCGGAGAGGAGATCAACCTCGTCATCGACGCCAGAATTCCGACCATCACAGCCAGCTTTGCCGACAAGGACCGGAAGCGGATCTCCGACAGGCTCAAGAGCATGAAAAATCGGACTTACCTCTGGCTGCATCTCAACTTCGACATCATCGCAAAAGCACCAAGTCGGTTCGGCCGAGCCCGGGACCTCGAGGACTTCCTCTCCAAACTGTCGCCAGAATTCTCAGGGGCGTACGAGAATATCCTAAGCAGGAGCACAGACAAGAGACAGACTGTGACTCTTCTTAGTATCGTCGTTGCCGCCCAGCGGCCCCTCACTCTGGACGAAGCCAACATCGCCCTGGCACTGGCCCTCGATGACACGCCCGCGTCCATCGATGATCTGAGCCCCTGGCCTCAAAATCGCTTCAAGACAGTCGTTCAAAGCTGCGGGGGTTTAATCACCGTCAGTGACACCAAGCTCTGGCTCATCAGTCAGACCGCCCGGGACTTTCTCCTCAGCCCAAAGCCGAGCAACACCGACGGCGCATGGCAAGGTTGTCTCTCACTCCCCGAAGCTCATGCCACCATGTCCCATTCGTGTGGCCAATACCTTCGCCTTCTCGCCAACCACACCTCGGCAAATCCTCTCGTGTACCTCGACCCTGAGGAGTACCGAACTCTCCAGCAACACCACCCTTTCCTCCCCTACGCTGTGGAGCACTGGCCGATGCATTACCTCGCAGCCGGTGACGCAGCCGTTCCTGCAACCGACGCCCTTTCCCTCTGCAACCCCTCCAACGCGCACATCTGGGCACCGCAGCACATCTCTCGGTTCCTGCGCTGGTGGGCCTGGAGTGACCTCGCACTTGCAAGTTACATCGGCCTTGCGCCTGTGGTGGAAGATATCCTCTCCCAGCAGCCACCTGACAGGCGTATTGATCTGGATGCCAGCTGCAGCGACTTCGGCACCGCCCTCCAAACAGCCGCAGCAGGTGGTCACGAGTCCGTCGTCCGGGTCCTTCTGGCCAACGGGGCGGGGGTCAATGCCGATGTCGATGGTCATGCTGGCGCTCGGACGAATAAGGGGCGATGTAAAGGATACGGTACCCCGTTGCGGATCGCTGCCGCAAGGGGGCACACAGCGGTAGTGAGGCTATTGTTGGAGCATGGAGCTGATGCCAGTCTCGGCGGCCGTGGGGGACGCCAGGGGGCGGCGCTTGAGGCGGCCAAGGCTGGTGGGCACGAGAAGGTGGTGGAGATTCTCATAAAGGCTGCTTTGGCTGGCGCTGAGGCGGCAAGCGATCCGGTGGAGGAGGATGCTAAAGGTGATGACAATGAACGGGATGACACGGAAACGCCGCTGATTCCAGGCTGGTTCATCTATGATGCCGATTTCGAAGCGGCAACACCCCGACTTGGGGACGCGGTCGGGATCTCGAAAAAGGCTGCTGCTGCTGCTGGAAATGAGGGAAAGAAAGCAGGAGAAGCGAGAGAAATTCCCCCATTGGAAGGGGCCATTGGCATAGAAGACAGCGAGGAGAAAGTCGAGGTGCCACTGCTGCCGCGCTGGCTCGATGATGTGGATTACGAAGTGGCACCAGACCGACTGGAAATGCCTCGGTGGGACTCGGCCCATGTGCTATCTTGGATTGACGATGATGACGAGGGCGTCATGATGCCATCGCCGACGTTTGTGTTGCCGGACAGTGCACCCGTGACAGCGCCCTTGAGACGTGCCATGGCGCTGACGCATGCAGCCGAGACGGATGGATCTGTTGGGTTTGCTTCGGTGGGCGAGGACAAGTTTCGGGCGGACCACACAAACTTGTCGTTTCCGTGGTTGAGAACGTAGCGGCTGCCGATTCTCAGTGGCAGATGTCATCGATTGAGAACAGTGAATAAAGCTTGAATGGTAGGATTTTCTTAGAAATCGAAGAGGTGGTTGTATGTTAGGCACAAAGCTCTCGTGACCCTCTTCGTGCGTGTGTTTGTTCTTGCAACAATCCAAAGTGGCCCTTCCATCCAGGTTGGTTTGCGTTTGCGTTTGCGTTTGCTGATAAATTGCCGCTGATAAAGTCGCTGTGCCGGGCCGGGTTTGCCGACCAAATTGCCGAGCACAACAAGAAGCCCGATCTCGCGTCTGACCAGCGCCATAATTACTTCATCGGCATCCTCGAAAAGGTGCGAGAGGTTCTCAAGCCTCGCATGCCTGCGCCCACACCTGAGGACACCACAACTCAGCCAGAGGGCCTCAATCGTTTGACAAGCCGCTTCGAGGGCTTGGCAGTCTACAAAAAGGATATCCCATGTGCCCAGATTCGTCACACAAAACAGCCTGGTACTCTAAGACGAATCTGGGCTCGCAAAATTTCCTTTTTCGTTCGTAATCCTGAGCTAGCGTGAGCTGGGGTGAGCTGTGGCTAATTTATCCTAAGCTTTCCCTACTTCTTCTCTAAGCTAGGGTGATCCCATACATGGCCACTATATAGCCTCAGAGGCTCGTTTTCAGTCCCCCCGGCTAAAGTTTCCTGTCGATGGAAAGTAAACGCGTAATCTGTAAGGATAGCTCCCAGGCAACAATTCCAATTACGATATACGTGCGTATTACGTGTGTGTGTGACACGTGTGATACCAGAAAGCCCTATCACTAAAGTAAAGTAACCCGCGCCTTGCAAAAGAATTTAAAAAAAACTAAAAGGATCCAATTACACCAGTGCTATGCTACAGAAGGACGCGGCACAGATGGAGCCGCTGACGACAGTGGTAACGTTACCCGTCTATGCTCTTATTTAGTTAATAAGTATCATTTTCTACTATTAGGGATATATAGGCTGTCCTAGCAGCTTTTTAATTTGTTCTAAGGAGATGTTGGGGAGTTGAGTGATAATGCTAGCAGTTGGTTTGTGATAGACTTTTACCTTTAATATTAAGGATAGAATTCCTGCCTCGTTAAAATTCCTGCATAGTTCTGCCAGGTACGTACTTATTCTGCCGGCAGAGAATTATGCGCAGCGTTTAACTCTCCTTCCTCCGTATTCTGCACCGTTTCTGCCGACAGAATATTTACGCCTATAGAGACCCAGTTCTCGGCCACGAGCCCATATTTTGTCCCCGCTGCCGCAAACCCCAGCGTGCATCTTCGTCCATATGATGAGTGCTAAAATATAAGCTGCAGCGTTGGGACTGTACTGTGAAATAGGTAGTCCTAGCTATCTCGCCGCTGAAGATAATAAGCAAAAAGAAATAGACGAGTAATTAATTGCAGTTTCTCCATTACGCGCTTCTGATATAATATGTCGAATGGGTTGTCTCCCAGCTGATTGAAAGATGAAAACGTAGTTATTTAAGTCTCCGTTAAGTATCGCAAGAATTAGAACTAGCCATTTTAGACATCTTCTGTAGCAGTGGTTTTATTCATAAATTGTGAGCCAGATGTGACTATCATCCTAAATCTGGGCTTCTATGAGGCCGGAAATTGGGATGAATTCCTATATATAGCACTACCCTAGTGGGTAGCCTAAATTTGGGCCAGAGCAGCTTAGCACCCTTTTGTGGCCGTTTTGCACGCTTCCTGGTACTGACCAATCAAATGGCGTTTTGCGCCCTCTGGCGACGTATCATCGACGCTCCTAGCGCTGCTTCACTTACTTGGCAGACACAATCCCTGCTTTTGCTGGCATTACCGCGCACTTTACAGTACCAACCTCCTGAACGTGTGGGCGGCCGTGCTACCCGATCTAGGCGTCCTACCGGTTCGTCACGTACGTCGCCCAGCTGGCGACCCCATAGGCGGCGGGCACGGTACGCGATACACAATCATGTGGTTGGGCCCCACCCCCTTCTTGAACACCGTCTGACCATAACGCTGTCAAGACCTAGGGAGTGCGGGGTTGCTCCTGCCCGTTGCCATTGGGGGCCTCTGGCAACGTCGGGGTTTTTAGGCAGCAAGAGGCTGAACCTCGGAGATGATTTGGGCAACCTCCACAGAGCCCCGCCCTCCAGCAACGCGCACACCGGTTTCTGCATCCGAACCACTTCCATGGACCCTCTTTCCATCACCGCAGGGGTCGCCACCCTGCTCGGAGCATGCGTCAAAATTGGTACGGAACTGAAGAAGTTTCATGACGATGTCGGCTCAGTTAGCGACACCCTCAGCGGCATGCTCGAGGATGTCAGCGCACTCGGTAGGGTCCTTGATGCTATGCGAGTGAGCTTCGATGGCATGCCAAAGCCGACAACTGGGCACATCGGCACACATTGGGAGAATATCAAATGCAGCCTGGAGGACGGCAAGGAGACACTCACTGGCCTCCAGGTGATGGTCAACAAGGTGAACAAGGATGTTTCAATCTTCAGCGGGCCGCGGAAGCTGGTCCGCCTCAAGAGCGCCGAGGTCAAAATCAGTCAGTTTCGGCAGCAGATACGCTCTTTCAGGGATACGCTGCAGCTGTCTATGCAGGCCCTCATCTTGTATGCAAACCTCCCCAGTACCCGTGCGCATAGGTTGCCTGGATTCTACATGCGAGGCACACCTGCCCAGATGGAATCAAGTGTCTACTCGAAATGCAAATTCCGCTGTCGCCCCAAACATGGAGAGGCTCCAGAGGGATGTAAGAGAGCTTGCGACCGGGCTCAACAGCCGCATCAACTCGCTTGAGACGCTCGTTGTCGATGGCGAAGACGGAGAAAATAACGCAGGCTCGCTCGCCGAGATTGCCGCTCTGAACAACCTCAAGTCTTGCGTTCGCTCCGCCGCAACCATTGTGTCGTCGGCTTCGACGATCCTAGACCGTGACCGCGAAACGACATATCTCCACTCCGAGTTCGGCGACGTCTTCATGCCTGATACGAATGATACCATGCTCGAGTGGATCTCGTCCAGCGCCTTGATATCAACCGTGTCGACCTCGGACGATGTGTCTCAGCCCCAACAGCTGACCCAAGCTGGCCTAGTCGTGAAATCCACACAGATGCAGTTCCCAGCCGGAGATGTTTCCGACTCGGACTCAGACCTCGATGCCGAGCTGGCTCTAGGGTTGTATAGGAAAGCCCAGGTCAAGTTCCGGGCGTGTGACTATCAGAGCGCCGAACCCTTGCTGCGGAACTGTTTATCGCGGCTCAAGACGACAACACTCGATAGCAGCGTACGCATAAACTCAAAGCGTGCGAGCGTCCTATCGATTCACGAGGTACTCGCACTTCTCTGCCAGACATGTATGCGGCTGCAAAAGTGGGATGAGGCCGCGTCAGCAATGATGGACAAAATCGCCCTCACCCCGCGCGGTCTCGATACCAGAGATGAGGCGGGCCTCAACGACATCTCGGCCCTGGTGACCATCCTGTACGCTAAGAAGGATTATGTTCAGGGACATCTTTATGCGCGCAAGCTGCTACGCGGCTATAGGAGGCTCGGCACCAACGGTGCCGATGGCATTGAGGGGACCTTGATCTTGCTGGTCGAGATATGCAAAGCTAGTGGTAACACCGACGAGGGTGAGGCCTACGCTATTATGCTGGAGGATGTGCTTGAGAAGAAGGCTGCTGAGGCTGCTGAGGCGGCGGCGGCGGCGGCGGCGGCGGCGGCGGCGGCTGAGCCTTCTCAGGAAAGTCCGAGTCTGGAAGAGAATGTGGAGAACCCTGCTGTCTTTCAAACCAGTGCTCCCGAACAACTACAGATTACAGATGGCCTGGGAAGCCATCATCATACCGAGGCGGTCGAGCTGCCTGCCTTTCCACCGGAGACGAATCCACCAGAGGAAGCCATCTTACAGCCGCCTCAAACCCAAAACACGGTAATAGCACTTACAGAATACCCCGCAGAGCCCCTACTGCCATACGCAGCGTTCGCTACACGTTCGCCGCCCTCTAACACCCGCATTGTTACTAAGAAGTTGGTCATTGTCGGGGACGGAATGTGTGGTAAGACCTTGCTGCTCTAGTAAGTACCCTAATGTATTCAAATATGGAAGATAGTGGCTAAATCAAGTCTGTACGCAGCCACCAAGGGCATGGGCTGGAGAAGGTACGGTGATCAGGGAAATGGAGCTCTAACGGATAACTCCCAGCTGATATCGAATGTCTAGGCAATGAGGGCCGACGTCCGCCTGACATCTTCCGCATCCGTACTCGAGAGCCTCTGCGCAGTCGTGCCTCTCGGGGACACGACGGTGGAGCTCGTCATGCACGACACCCCGGGTCAAGAAGATTTCGACAGATTGCGTCCCCTGTCATATCCGGGTTCTCAGGTGGTACTGATTCTATTCGCTAAAGACGGCCCGGACTCTCTGGATAATATCATGGAGAAGTGGTATTCTGAGGTTATCCACTACCTTCCCGGTGTTCCGATCGTTCTGGTCGGGAACAAAAAAGACCTCGAACACGACCCGAGGGCGATCGAAGAGTTGCGAAGGACCAGCCAGCACCCGGTAACATATAGCGAGGTACGCCAACTACCTGACCGGTCACGGCCGGATACAGAGACATTAAAAGGAGAATCCCATAACTGACGTGCTCACAGGGCGCAGCTGTAGCAAAGAAGATTGGCGCACAAGGGTATCTGGAGTGTTCGGCCAAGACCGGCGAGGGGGTCCGCGACGTGTTCCACTTCGCCGCCCAATGTGCTATGGCCTACGAGGAACGAAGGCCAAAGAGTCTGTTCCGTCGGATTTTTGGACGTAATGGCTGATATCTGGTCGCTGAAGTCGTGGCTTGAGCCCTACTCACACGCTCGTATCCCACCATCTTCCTGGTGCAGACATGACGGGAAATAGATAGTTGCCCACTTCAGCAGGCCTGCGGACCCAAGCGGCATCGCCGGCACCCCTAGTGTCCTTCAACAATCTAATGGGGCCACCGATATCTCAAAAAGACATCAACATGAGAACTTTACCTACGATCAACTCCAAGTCCGTCAAGTACGCCGCCCAACAGGCCACCCACGCCCTGTGTAACACCCCCGAGAACAGACCCAGCTCCGCCAAGCAGATCACCCTCACCGATCTTCCCAACACCGCCCCCAAGCCCTCCGGTAATACCCGTCACGGCACTTCCAACTTCTCTCCCCAGTCCCCCGACAACACCCCCAACGGGACCACCAACAGCATCACCCACTCCACCAAGAGTCCCTCCAACAGGATCACCCTGTAAACACCCACAAGTCAGCACGCCTTTAGCCGGTCCCAGACCCTCTCATCCCGCTACAGTACTACCAAAAGTTAGGTAGACACGCGATTCATGGGGCGCGTAATCTCGCTTTCATCCGCCAAGGAGCCAGCTGGCGACGAATGTTGGCCTCGCAACCACCGCCCGTTCGGGTAGTACGCGTGGACCGTGAGCTGGCCTCACACGATGTCAAGGACCTGTCGTGGAAGATGGTGGAGTTCACCTGACGGGTTGCGAATGGGGGAGCTGTTTGATGAGGTGTTTACCATAAATTGGTCCGCCAGCCGACGCTACGCTGCCATGGGGAGCCGACCAATATCGCGTGGCGAGTGCCGGTGGAGATGGTGATGTCACGGGAGCACCCAAGGTGATGGCACAGGAGCTGGTGGGAGCGCGGGGTGGAGTGTCCCCCGCCGTCTGGGAGGACACCGCCGCCAGACTGGTTGGCCGGGGTGGACTTCGTGCTTGCGGAGGACAGGTGGTATGACCGCAAGGCGCAGTGCTCGCATCCGGACTGGAAGGACGGCATGGGCCCAAGGTGCTTTCTGTGGCAGCAGGGCCATCGGAATGACTCTGTACACGTGTACTGGAAGCGTAAGAACAGGTGGAACCCTATCGGTGGGAAGGGCATGAAGTGGCTGTACCAGTGTATAGACTACAAGCCGGACGGGCCTTTGTCACTACCGCCGCTAGAGAAACGGAAGCCAAGATAGGGGCGGATGGCAAGTTAGGAATTGTTGAGAGAGGTTGATCGATCGGAGTTCAAAGAGGACCAGCATTCCCCATTTGTCCCCAGCGCCTTATCCACTTGTTGGCACAGCTAAAGGCCAATACCCAGTCACCGCAATAGCATGGGCCGTACTCGCCATACTCGCTGTAAGGAATGCACATGTCTCGAAACGTGCTCAGGCTTCTGAGCATCGACCCGCCACGCCACACCGCTGTCCTAGGGTCCGGGAGACTCAGCGCTTGCACCATTGTACTATGCGGAGCGACAGCCTTGAGATCCTGCTGGAGTCGGCCCGCGAGGCCCGGGAGGAGAGTAATCCCGCCAGTCTGACACCTATCAGTCAGTACTACTCATCATGAGCCACAAGCACAAGAACTCACCAACACAACACCACCCCACAGCTCTTCTTTCACGCTACGATCCGAAGCCCCAATAACCTACCACACCGTATCTCTCAACCCCAAAAACGGCACAAAGAGCGGTTCGTGCGTGCGAAACGCCTATGTCCGAACCGACACGACCTGTCCATCCGGTAGGGTGTAGATCTACTCCTCCCATGTCTTCTCCTCGAAAGAAGGGTCCAGAAGTGGCTGATGCGGTTGAAAAGCGGGAAGAGACATGTGGTGGGACGGGACCTCGGACTCGGGGAGTTTCGTGGTGGACACAGTGTCCGAGAGGCTTTGAATAGAAGGGGTGTCGGCCATTGCGCCGATGTTGGGATGGAGTTCAAGAAGTTGCTCAGCTGTGTTTGGTAAATTGGAGTCCGGTGCGGATTTTCACAGAAAAGGAAAAGAGAACGAAGGTGAAAAGGAGGTTCTTATCAATGGGAAGAGTTCGTGAGTCAGGTCGTGGAAGGAGCGGACCTAAACTCTAGGGGCGATGCTGCTTAGCATTGCTGCCTGCATTTTGCACACGTCCGTTGCAGATGCCCCGGCAAGGATTTCATTCCCAGCATTTTCGCTGCAGTCTCGTCGAATGGCCGCCACTCAAACTGATGACTCAAACAAACATGCGAAACGCGATCGAATAAGTTCGTTAGGATGCAGTTTGTTCGTCGCAGCCGAGCCGATTCCCTAGAAATGGAAAAGTGCACTGTTCATCATCAAAGAGCAAGTTTTCGATCTCAATTTTTGCCTTTCTCGGCGCGCTAGACGAGTGAGTACCTGAGGTATCTACTTGCTTTCATGTTCCGGAAGGAGGGACCCGGTTTTCTTGTCCAGACTCGGCCAAGTCCAGGGCCATTTCAGCTTGGGCCAGTATGATCTATCTGTTTTGATGCTGCCACCACTGACTCCAGTAGTACTCCCATCGGTGCTGGTTTTGTCGGTGCCAGTGCCGTTCGTCCTGGCGTGATTCCTGTAAGACGAAGACTGCGAAATCAAATACCGAATACCGATGGTGTTGAAACCGCCGTCGCCGTGGGCTTTTGGCCTACTTCGACCGCTTAGACGATGGAGAATAGTCCCGGCATTTGTGTCGTTTTCGTTGGTAGACCACCACCACCCAATGATAGTGACGGCGGTAAGGAAGATGGACAGTCAGTGCGAGGTATAGCCAAAAGTAGCCAGACAACACAGGCGTGTCCAGAATCTGCCCCTCCTTTGATAAGCTGGGCCCATCGTTGCCGGAGGCGGTGTCCGTATTGGTTTCGACTGGCTGGAACCGGAGATTTACCCATCGGTTGTGGAATTCGAATACCGGCATAGAAAAGACAGTCTATAATTGAGTTGGTATCCTGCATTGTGTTTGATTCGGATTGATGCTCTGGGCTTGCTTACCGCGACAGCTGTTGTGGGGAGATACAGCATGGCCACAAAGGCAATCACCCTGCCAACCTTGTGTTAGGTTGGCGATGCACACCGTGCATATATACCGTATAGATAGATAGTTACACTGGCCTCATATGGGGTACCGTAGAGGTACTTGGTCGATGCAGCGCACGATCCAGATTAGAAGAATCAACCATCCTTCTAACCAGTCTTTCACTTAGCTTGGTGCGTACTTGCTGTGGCCTCTTGTCTTGACAGCTCGGCCATGTGCTATCGATAAGGTACGAATTAGTACTCGCTGGGGCAATCGGGGGGCTCTCGATGCTTATAACTTCTCGCGTGTACGTCATCTCCTCTGAAGCGATTCGGCACTTGGCAGCCATTGACTCATACTCAACGTTAATTTCCTCGAACCGGTGCTTAAACCTTATGGTACTGTCAACCGATTCTAGGCACATCCAGTGTTCAAACCTTACAGTCGGCGTTGGACTATTAATCGATTCTTCAACTCTCTGGGTCATCTTGTGCAGCTGTGCCAGGGTGGCTCTCAGCTCCTCCTCTGCTACTTTGGTTTTTAGGCGGCACTCCTGCAAATCAACGTTAATGCCCAGAATCGTGCTGCTCATTTCCTTCCCCAGGTCGGAAAGGAAAGTGTGTTCAATTTTTGAAATTTCAGAACCACCTTATCGCACTGGTCAACGACACCATCGACCAATTTCTCCAGTCTGTCCCGCTGAAGCTCTGCGAACACGCCCACCATGAGGAGCGGGTGGGACTTGACTTCCGGGGAGGCATTGAGCAGCTCCACTATCCTGTCCATCTGGTCGTTGTCGCAGCCATATATTACCGCCGATGACTGTTTAAGGCTGTGGAAATAGGTCAACGAAATGGCAATGGGGTATGGTGACTCCCAAGATGTAACTGCAGTATACATCTCCAGGGTTTCCTTCCCGTCGCGGTTACGGTCCACGACATGGGCGTAATACGAATTGCTCTGTGCCGTGGCTTTGACAATGGAATTGTGCAGGTGGAACTTCTTCGTGATTAGTTTCCATCCATCGGCGGAAAATGGAAGGTAGCGGAGGTTCGCAGGGACGAATGTCGATCCGATTTGAACTGGAACCACGCGACTAGAGAGACTTTGGAGTTCGAATATCAGGTGCTGCCCCCTTTCCGGCACATCCATCCCGTGTGAAACTTACATGAGTTGGACTGAGAACCCTGATGGGTCCTGAGGCTTATTAAACCATGTGGTTAATTCATTGTCTTCCTCAATCCTAGTATCATTTGCAACAACTGCATCTGCCTGTGCCTTCGGTCAACTTCCCGTCTGCTGCAGCAGAGCTTCAATATAGCTGTAGGCAATCTTACAGGGAGTCGCAGGGCCCTGGTGGTGAAATCCCAATCCCTTTTGTATTTGAACTGGCGGAGAAAGGGTTCGGTGAGGAGGGGGCTTTTGGTCGCCGGCCAATCCATTACGGACTTTGTGTCGAGGCACCTTCTGCCTGCAACTACGACCGAAGATGGCCTGGTGTTCATCAAGGAGCTTCGTCGACATGGTGTGACACTTGGCGACTTTGGTAGGCACGGAGTTCCGCCCGGGATATCCGCCAAGTTGGAAGCTATCTTCTGCACTCGACTGTGGTCCCGCATCTGGATCGTTCAAGAGCTCTCGTGCGCCAAGGAGGTGTTCTTGTTTACTGAGAACCAGTCACTGAGTTGGAAGGAGATTCGCAAGTTTCTTGCACGCGCACAGAGGACCGACGTCCACGACTTCCCCTGGGGTCGTGGCATTGTCGAAAGCGGACTGGCCAAGATCTTCTTTCGAGCAGCTGAGATCGATAAGCAGCGGGATGTCGAACGTCGGGGAGGCCAAGGCGACGACTCGACCCTCCTTGACGTGTTAGCCCGATTTTGCGACAGGGAGAGCACCGAATCTAGAGACAGGGTTTACGGATTCTTGGGCTTGGTCCCTCAGAAATACCGTCGCCTGTCCGTTGACTACAGGATTCCCGACGCCAAGCTGTTTGTCGACGTGACGGCCGAGATCATTCGACAGACCCAGAATCTGGATATCCTCTGCCAGAGTCCTTGAGAGCGGTGGGGCGTTCCGCAGTGCTTACGTCTCAGTGGGAGGACCCAAGACCTGCCGTCTTGGGCCGTGGACTTTGCCGCCCGAGAGTTGTTGTGGGATGCTGGCTCTGGTTATCGGAGCCGCGAAATTATGTTTGCCGGGGACAAGACCAGGAGGATCTTCTCGGCTGGTGGGGACTTCACCTAGGGCAGCTGGTCATTCCAAGACGACATGAAGGTGCTAAAGCTTCACGGCGTTTTACTTGGTCAAATTGGCACTCATCAGCCCCAGCCGCCTGTCGACATGGAAGAAGTTGGCCAAGGTAGCTGGGGCCGCGACCTGGCTGAGGGCAAATACGCAGCCACGGGTGAACCCAAGCTTCAGGCGTTACTCAGGACACTGGTGACGGATTGCTCGGCATATCTGATGCAGCGTCTGCGTGGGGACGAGATTCAGTTGTATGTCTCGGCCTTCAGGAAAGTTCTCAAAACGGGAGAGAGCTGGTTCGAGGCAGGATTGGGTCTTTGCGAATATGAAGCCATTGAAAATATGTGGGAACGTATCGAGAACAACTGGGCTTTCTTCACGGGCGGAAAGCGGCTTTTCATCTTGGCAAGGAAGCATGTTCAGGAGAGCGACTATATCGCTGTGGTTGAGGGTGCAAAGGTGCCCCTGATACTTCAGCGTGTCGGCCAGGATGGCGAGAGCGAGTATCTCGAGATTGTGTCTCTGGCATATGTACACGGTTTTATGGACGGAGAGGCGTTTGCGCCAGGATTTCTGGGTCGGTTCTTGAAGAGGGAGTTGTTGATCGTCTAGGGTCCATCTTTCACGAAACACCACAACATGATTGCTTCTCCAGCTGGCGACGATATATGACTTGGCCAATCCACTTGCTAGGCGAGAATTCATAACTAGACATGAAAGCTGCATCGCGTGGACTGGAATTCTTGGTTGAGGTACACCGACAGTTCGGCCAAAAGAGACCAAGCAGTCGGCCGGTCTGCCTTGAAAACAACCTTCACATCGAGGGCTGGGGCCAGCGCCATTCAACACTTGACTTTTCCGTATTCCAACCAACTACATCGCAACGGATGTTAAATCGAGCATACCTTACCTAGCAACGATGGAGACCACCCGCGTCGGCGCCACTGAACCAAGTGATCCCGGCCCCTCGTCAATTGACGTCATCAGCGCAGTCGGAACCTAGGTTGCGGCTGTTCTTGCCGTGATCGCTCTTCTCAGCATTGTTGGCCCATTCATTGCAATTCGAGAAGCCAAAAGCAATAAGAACAGCGCATTGAATGCCGTGCGCGACCAGGAACATAGATATATCACTGCAGGGCTTCGAATCAATGCCCAGGTCACTATATTCCGTCGTGTCAACATCCCGAATCTTGCTCCCACATACAACACCAACAAGGCCGACGTGCCCAAAATTGCCGGGAACCTCCGCCCAGCTAGCCACTAGTCTTTGGTTTCCCCAACCATAAAAGATGGAACACTGGATGTTTGATGCTGGCCACAACCATTAATACATACCACAGGGCCAGTGAAAAACTGCTCAGCTCCGGCAGTGGTAGCCAGAAGTGATCAATGCAAATTTCATTGTTAGCAAGTATTAGATTCTCTTCCTGGGCTTGCTAGACCGCTACACCAACATATATCAATAGAATACTTCTTTTGGGTAGGAGGATAACGGGGTTCAGGAAGACCCGGATAGCTTGGGAGAGGATTTATTCAAAAGGGAAAGCTGTACATCTAACTCTATCATACAGCAAAGTCTACAGTCTGCTCTAGTACCCGCATCGCTTTTTTTCGGCTTACACGTGGGGAATACGGCAATTGCCCGCATTATAAGAGACCTTAACTGCATTATGAGCGGCCTTGGCTGCATTGGAATAGGCCTCGTAAAGAATGTGAGAAGGCGTATGGCATCAAAGTATAAGCCTTGGGTACACTGGTGTAATGTGTGGGGTCATAGTGTAAGTAAGACAGAGGCCATCCTGCAAAGAGATTCTCTTTATTTAACGCAGCTGGTATAGCTTCAACCTACCTACCTATATTGCTAGACGGCCAAATCCAGCTCCGACACCCCTTCTGTTAAAGAGTTTCCAATCCTTGCCAGGTGGCCAGGTATTAGCTGGAGTTCGTCTGATAGGTTTTGAAAGAAGACCCTATGTCACCCAGATCTTATATTATCCATAATTACACCATTATTAAAGTTGAGGAGCGAAAACGCAGGGAAAGAAATCGTTTTGCTTTCTTGGACTTCCCGTTCTGTAATAACCTGTTTGTAATATCATATAAGTTCCGTTTCACTGCATCTGTCAAGGACATACGGCACAGAAAGTGGAACCCAGTAGGGAAAAAAAGGGGAACATTGAAGAGAGACAAGCTGGTTCGCGAACCGTCGAAACCCTAATTTGAATGAGACCTAGTAACCCCCGAAAAGAAGGCAATCAGGCGGCATCCACGCAAAGAGACAAGGCAAAACAACATCAAGTCCGAGGGTCCCCATAACCCCCCATTGTCCGAGCATGCATTGCTGCCTGTTGCCTAGCGCACCTGAAACTCCACACCTTCTGTCTCTAATACTCCGCATCCCCTTTGCCAATTTAATCACCAACTTCACCTCACAACATCACTTCGCACCTCGCACAACACCTAACTACCAACCCG
>Ga0247770_1001533_pt1 | contig 17226 bp, 22 predicted proteins | sample UWRJL136409B6_FD_179943 | JGI IMG/M metagenome (GOLD analysis project Ga0247770, IMG submission 179943) | Plant litter microbial communities from Arlington Agricultural Research Station in Wisconsin, United States - UWRJ-L136-409B-6 | ecosystem: Environmental > Terrestrial > Plant litter >... | reverse complement strand
AGTAGTGCCCGACCTCGTCTGGGAGTAGCTCGCTGTACTCGGCCGACGGAGGAGCCAGCGACGGGATGTCCATACCCGCCCCGACGTCGGCACCCGCCCCAACATCGGCCCCCATGCGGGATTCGGTGGTCCCCGCGTTCTTCAGTCGCCGCCGCACAGCAACACTGGAGAACGTTGACGAGAATCCCCGGCGCCGAATCCAGATTTCGGGGCCCTATAACTTTCAGCATGTGGCCCATACACAAAAGGATAATCTTCCCGACCTTCAACGAGCGGATAGGACATCTTTAGCTTCGGAATTTTCGCAACTTCGGGCCTCGCAAGTGTCGGCCCCGGGGACGCTCAAGGGCATCCGGGCCGACGACCTTCACTTTGCCGACTTTTCCTCCGACTTCCTCCCGCTGCCTGAAGAGACCGAACAGGAGCTCAGTGACGAACCCTATACCAGGATGGCGCTCGACCTATCTTCCTCGACGTTGCCCAAGCAGCTCTCCCCTCCCAGGCGTCTTGTTAAACACAGCAGATCACAAGAGCAATTACGAATGCCACCTCCGCGTCCTCCCCGATCCCCCATTGATCCGTCCATGAGCATGGTTCCCACACCACCCGTACCCCCACCCCGCATCTCAAGCCGGGCCTCCATCCGTCCTGACGGGTTCGATTCGTTGGGAGCCGTCGCACTTGACAGGCCTCAGACGAGCGGTGGATTTCGCCATGCCCAGCCCTTTTCTTCGTCTCCTGACACCACTAGTCCACCCGCCACATCCCACGGCTACCTCCCTGGCCCAGACATGGACACTATCCCGGAGCACACTCATGTGCGCACACTGAGCTTCCCCGACGACAGCAATTGGCCCCTTCCCTGTGCGTCTAGCCCCTTGTACGATGCGACATTACCGAATGTTCCAGAGGAGGATGAAAGTGTTGCAGTTTTGAGACGCTCGCGCATCAGTGTGGCCAGCAACTCATCTCTGAGAGGCAGTCAGTCTGTGCCCATGTTGAGGCCGCTGTCAATTCCACCGGATAATAACCCCCAACGCCCAGCGAGCAACGCATCGGACACTCTCGGGCAGCTCGATCTGCTTGCTGCGCAGCGAGCTCTCAAGGCAGCCTTGATTGACGGCGGTCGATCTCAGTCTCTTACCAGAGAGAGCTGGGAGGACGACATCGACTACTGCTACGACCATGCTGCCGAAGCTGATTGCGATTTTGCTTGGGATCGACCGTCGTTGGACCTAAGCCGAGACTGCGAGAGCACCACCCCTGTCGAGGATCAATTTCGAGCTTGTGAGGGATCGCCCACTATGCTCACACCAGGACAATTTGATGTCCCAGCCCTAAGCCCCGTCAGCCAGGTTTCCTGCGCGACGGCGCACGAAGCCATCACTCCGACGCTAGCCCTCCCAAAGGCGTCCAACTTCTCATTGCCCAGGAACGAAGCGCCAAGCTCGCTGCAGCTTCCTCACGTACGAAAATCATCAGATGCGTCGAGCTTCAAGGAGTCACATGGCTTCACGCTTTCGCCCTCGCTCCTTATCCCCAACGATTATCGTGATCAATTACTGGCAGCCGAAGCAGATGCTCGGGAGTTTGCCTTCCACCCATTCGATGAACCCGGCGTGGCATTCGAAACATCTGGGTTGCATACCCGCTATCGTACCAGCGCTTCGACGACGGGTACAGTTGAAAGCTCGCACTCTGGATTTGAAAAGCATATCTCGGCAGCGTCGTCCTCGACCGACTTCACCCGGCTGAGCGCAAGTACAAGCTCACTCGACATGGAGAGTCTTGGGGCGAAGCCGGAGCCATTCCCGCAGTTCGTCGAGGTGCAATTCCGATGCGAGGGCAAGGGCGCCATGCCCACGTTGCCCGAGTCGGAAGAGGCGGGACCGGAACTGATGGCGCAACCGCAGCATCGAAGCAGCGAGTCGAACTTGGTGAGGCTTGCAACCGGTGAGCCCAAACGCAAGGAGTCGATTCAGGCTAGAAGACAGAGAGCGAGAACAACAAGTCTAAGCACGCCTCCCCCTCCTCACCAGTATGCGCTCTTCCCTTCGACGCAGCTCACTGGCGCGCGGATATGAAACCCGATATTCACGCTGTTTATTTTTCTTTGGTTATACAAGCATTTCTTGAGATGTTCAGGATAGACCTGGGCAATTTACCATCAGGCTTACATTGCGAGAAGCGAATTTCCTTTCGGGTTCTCTCGTTTTTGGAAGCATTCGTTATATGTATATGACCCACTAGGGCCGACCTGTGCAACAATCCAGCACACATACCACTTTTTTTCATATGTATGTCTTCGATTTGGGATGCTAGGGTTTGGTGTGGTTCAAGACACGGCAGGCAGGCAACTGGAACGGAAAAGGAAGGCGAAAATGCTGCCTTGGTAAAAGAGGCAGCGAGGCTCAGACGTCCGCACAAACATTTTCTATCTTTTGGGGCTGCGTTTCAGGCGTCGGATCCGGTGGAAAAAGGAACAAAGTGAAAACATCAGAAGAACAACGATATGAACAAGGGGTCGTCTATCGACATCTGTCAACAGACTCTCCGGGGCAATCGTATCGCCAAAGCGCAAAAGAAATGGGGAGAATCCTGACGGGCTGAGCAGGTTGCACGTTTACATAGGATGAAGCTGTGGAGGGATTCGGCTTGACATGTACAAATTTTGGAGGGGAGGATAGCCCCGTTCATCAGTCGTTCTCGGAGGCAATCGTGGAGGGCGTTGTATAACTATCGCAGAAGGTGTTCTCGCGACGAAGTATGCAACCAAAGACCAAAAATCTAAAAAATCACAAAGTTTACAAACATCCTTTTGGTGCAAAAAGTGTCTGGCGTTCGAGTAACATCCAGCAAGCAATTGGCGTTGAATAGGGATGACATTGATTAGCGTACAGGAGCCCCATTGGGAATGCGTCATCATGACCTCCTTTCGGGGAGGCACCTTGGGCACCAAAAATCTGCCTGTCTAAGGTAAGCAACTTGGTGGGGAGATGTTCTGCATCACGTCCCTGGTGTAAGGCTACTCCACGAGCCCCTGACCTGACTAGTCACGTGGTCGTGTCATCCCTCCTTTTTGGGGGACATGCCATCTGTGGAGCATCATGTGTCAATGATTTCCGACGAAAAACGACATCGCCACCAAGGTACCGACGCAGAAAGACCAAAGCGGCTCACTTATACGAGGTCGACGACTCAGCTTGGGTGTGAATCTCTGCGAAAGACTTGGCCGGATGTCAACATTAGAGATCGCCGGTTGCGAGATGATCTGCCGAAGCCTTCTGTTCCTCATCTCGTCTAGAATCATCAAGGCCCGATTATAGTCACCTGCGCCCCAAATTTGATCTATGATCTAGGCTGTGGGACACAATTTTACTTCTTGATTTCTGTTGTATCTGCCCTCCCGTCAGCCCGGCCGAGCCCGCCCATAATACCGTGCTTCGATAAGGGCACGTTCAGCCAGTAAACTATCCACCCCTATCCACCACCACTCCACCAAGGATCACAAATATCACAAGCCCACCAACCTAATACAACGAATCAAGTCACAAAGCCTGATTAGCTCAGCTGGTTAGAGCGTCGTACTAATACAGATCACTTGTATCAAGTAATGCGAAGGTCAACAGTTCAATCCTGTTATTGGGCATCCATTTCTTTTTGCTTTGCGAGAGACATATGAAAGTCTGGCCCCACGATATGGGGGACACCAAAGATCCAGAATCAACACTTTCGGGTGAGAGAGTTCTTTGTTTTTGGTAGTGGGAGGTTGAATGTCGGCTGTTGGATGGGTTAGTTATATGAAGGTGTAATGTTGACCTCAGCCTGCGGAAATCCGGCATGCGGTAGTTCTCGGGGTGGGGGGCTTTTGTGGAAGTTGACATCGCAAGCCTCGATTTTCTCGAAGTTTTTGCCCAACCGCCATAAAATATGACCATAGTCACTGCCACTGATGAAGCTTTGTCCTCAAGATAGCCGCATAAAACGCTCAACCGAGGGACTGAGGCACAATCATCAAGGGGAACTGTGAAGCGGTATTCTTCACAAGCCTAATACCCTTTTCTCCAGCCCGCGCCCACAACTCGGGGTAGCAACGTCACGTTCCGCGTCCATCACGTTCTGGAATGTCATGATGCTGTGGCAGTATTTGGGTTGGCGGAATCAAGACCCCCCTCTCGGCCGAGAGAAATCCTTTGCAGCGCCTCGTTTGGAAGTTGGCACGTAACACCGAACTGCTGCTCATCATGGACTATCGATCGCTGCGCGGGGCTCAACCAGATGGGTTTCGTTGCCCTGGGTTCCTTGACATCGATCACCCCAGGGTAGCTGAACGCTTCCTGTGTGCCAAAGTGAGATACGCTCGGGTATCGCGCAAGAGAGACACCGAGGCATGGGTATGGATCATGCGTCGGGGATTGTTGGTCGGTTGGGGCAGCCCCAGGTAGCATACGTCTACTAACTGAAGGGATGGACCCTTAAGCCCAGTCACTGCCGTTGTCAGCCAAGCACCGTTCGTCCTGGGACTCCGGGGATATAACGTAGGCGCAATCAAGGCTTCCGATGGCATGAGCCCTGGGCAGCTGTTGAGATTGACAGTCGTCTAGAAGATCGCCATGTGATCAGAGCTCACGTGCAGTGTAAGGTGAGGTAGCTCCCAGTCATTCGGCAGTACCTACTGTGGCAAATGGCCTGGACAGAGAAAAGCCCTAACCCCTGATGGGTGAATCGCCACAGATAACATGCACATTAGCCTGCCTAGGCAGAGCATGCCGAAGCACCAGAGCTTCCAGGAATGGTAAACCGACAGGTCGGCAATCGTCAGAGCGGTAAGCCGCTTAAGATTTGTTCCAACTGGTTAGTGCACGCTTTGCTTTCGTTGGAATCGAGAGACCCGACTCGGGTTTGGGCCAATCATTGAGTAATTTTCATGGAAAACCGGGAAACCGGAATAAGATATAGGTCATCCTTGTATTTTATATGAGCCAGTATTCAGAAAGCCCGCTGCCCTGCCCCACGCCGAGACTCGTATGCCTCTTGTGCAGCGGTCTGAGGTGGAACGCTGGATCTAAAGCGAGTTGGGCATGTCGACACCATCCGCAACCGGTGTGGCGTTCGGGAAGCTTCCTAGACGAGAGTTGAATCCAGACCGCATAGAAAGACGTTCGGTCCCCGGGGGCGTTCAGGAGAGTTCCCCGAGATGGAATGCTACTGCTTAGCAGATGGAAGGTGGCGGGCGACGGCTGCAAACGAAGCCAAGGTACTTCTCCTGAGCCCTGGCCTGTGACCAAGCGGTCTCCGTGGGAGGAATCGACCTCTCATAGGTCCAACGAGTCCGTGCCATATGGTGTCTGGGGGTGTGCGTGTCAAGACCCAGGGAAAGAGGGCCAGGACGACCCCGAAGCGAGACGAGCATAAGATAACGCGCCTCCAGCCCGTGACTTCTGGGAAGAGAGAACCTGTTACCCCGTTCGCCTATTGGGCCTGCAGTCTTATGTCTTCAGGATCACGCTGTGAATTCTCTTATTCAACCGAGGTTGCCCTAGGCTGCGCACCTTGAGACCAACGGTTTAGGTCGGCAGTCCACTTGAACTAAGCAACGGTTTGAGGGGGGTGAGGTGACTTCCAAGGCTGTGGCGCTCTCGAGCCAGTGGGTTCCCAGTCCGACAGCCCGGTCTCGTGTTCGTACCTCAGCATCTTCCCATCGAACTGGGGCCCGAGTCGCCAAAATAAGCGGATCAGCTAACTCGAAGCCTTCCCCGGGGCTGTTCCATCGCAGCAAGACCGCGAGGCAAAGATTTCCGGGCGTGTGCCTAGCCTACTAGGGCTGGAAGAAGGCAGACACAACCAGATACAACCAGAGATACCGGCTTTTCAGCCTCTTCAATCCCTACTTTCCCCGTAGGTATGCGGCCGCCCACAACCTGTTGATTCAGATCGCGCCACTGATATATAGACCGGCCGGTCAGTGGGCAGCGGTGACATTCTGGTTCTAGCCGGTCAAGCAATTGTTATCTCGATCATCTAGAAATACAGTCAACATCCATTTGCCAGCAACACATTCAGCCATGTTGAGGCCGGATGAAAACACGCAGTTCTTTGACTGTAGTGCCGATGAAACAGAGGTACGCCAACCTTTTCTTCTTCGGTGAAGAAGCCTAGTATCGAAAAGAAACGGCGCTGCTAGAAACCGTAAGGAGCGAGGGGGTAAAATCCTGCTAGGCGGATTCGACCAAGTCGGGAGAGAAGGAAGTTGCCGAGAAAGAAAAGAAAAACAGCTAGGCAGCTGAAAATGATGGGATATAACAGGGCGAGGAACAGGAGATTCTGTGCGCTGGCGTACCTCGGCTTGTTTGTGTGCGAGATGGGTGGGCTGACTTTCTCATCACAGCACCTGATCGTTGGTGGGTTTGAGCAGACGACCGAAACCCCGGCATTCATCGATGTCGGATACCCTGCACAACCAACTGCTTACCAGCAAAGCATCGGCGGATTCCCAGAGACGACGAACCCCTCGGACTTCATCGATATCAATGCGCCCCTTTTCGACAGGCTGTCGCCCGGGAGCGATGCCTTGTACAGTAGCGGGAGTTCAATGATCTCGGCACCATCAAACTTCGGAATATATGCATGTGCGTCGCAACAGGACTCGCCCAGTCTGTACACGGGTAGCGTTGTTTCACCTACTTCTTTGCACATTTCGTTATCCCCAGGGCTTGAATTTTATTCAGCAGACGATTTCAAACTGGGCACCCCGGAGTCCGCTGCCTCACCCATCATAGCAGGAAGCAGCTTCACCGACCCGGAAATTTCTGCTCATGGAGGCAACCCGACTTATCGAACCGAGCAGGTACCGAGAGAGGGGTCCTCCGACGGAACTACGTGGAGTGTGCCGCCGGGAACTGGCCGACCGCTGATGGCTGCTGGCTCGGTCCCAGCGACCGGCCGCTCCAGCAAAACGAAGCTGCGTAGCGCATCCAGAACCTCCAAAAACATGGCAAGCAAGCCGCAAGAGACGACCGGCGAGCGAAAAACCCGCAATGCGCATAACGTTGTCGAGAAGCAGTACCGCAACCGTCTCAATGCTCGGTTTGAGGGCCTTCTAGGTGCCTTGCCAAGTTCGCTCTGCCCCGACGACTCGGATATTCGGGTGAGCAAAGGCGATGTCTTGGACATGTCGGCGACATACATACGTACACTTGAGAGTCAGTGTAGTAGGTTGGAGAGGGAACACAAAGAACTGACCAGCAGCATTGATCGGCTACATGCCATGCTTGGCAACGAGGGCCAGCTAAACCCCCATGGTTTTGGCAGTGACGGCACCTGAGATACCGTTTCCAGTTTTGCTTTCTGAAGCGACTGTATTGCAGGTAGCGGGTGACGGAGAGGTTGCGGAGCGGGAATCGTGAGAGCGAACCTGGCTTGGTGCCGCCACTTCGGTCGGTACATGGGTAGCCGCGGCCTAGGTAGCTGCCACAATGCCCAAAAGCCCAGGGATTGATGAATGACGCGATGACACGGCTCTCCACACGAAGAATAGCTTACCTTAGTATTAGCTTTCTCATTTCACTGCTTCAAGTTGTTACTTCCTCTTGGCAGTCAGTCCCCCTTTGGCCCGAGTACGAGACGCTTGATTAAAACCAACATAAAGTCCAAGCCAAGCAAACCTTACGCTGACCAACCTACATATAAGTAGTAGGTAGGCACCAGCCCTGGTGCCATCCAGGCACTATACCTATGGTACATTTTCCCAAACCCGGGAGCTGCTTGCAACAAGGGTTGTATGCAGCAACGTCAAACCCCTATACCTTCCCATTAAACGCCATTTAACGCCACAGCTTGCCAAAACTCAATCCCTCATCCTTCCTGGAGTTCGGATGTATGCAAATAATGACCAATCAACCCGCCGCACCCGTTACATCCATGGATCCCAATGCAAAACCGCACCAAGAGGCTCCTCGAGGAGCCTCTATATCCAACCAGCGCCACCCCATACGCCGCGTATTCGCCTGGCAAGTTGGATGTCCTTTTGCATAATGGTAACTCTCTTGGCATGGATGGCGCATAGATTCGTGTCCTCGAAGAGGTGTACTAGGAACGCCTCGGCCGATTCTTGAAGTGCTTGTATGGCTTGCGACTGCCATCGCATCTCCTCGTTGTGCGGTCGGAACTGTAGCGCAATCTCTCGAACCTGACGCCCGCGTGTTAGCTTTCCGCGCAAAAGATTCGACAAGCCCGCCACCACCTAGGAAACCTACCAGTCGCGAAAAGGGAAGCTTCGAGAGTAGCAGATCCGTGTTATTCTGATACCTCCGGATCTCCTTCAGGGCCAATGTTCCTGGGCGGTATCTCCTCCTCTTCCCTTGTGGTACTGGGTCACCCGCTTTACCAGTTATGTCAGCAAAAAAAGGCGCGCATCGAGGCGGCAATCCACAACGTACGCTGGACACCGCTGACCCTCCCCCCTGACTTCCTCCCTGCCGACGCCGCTGCTGATGGTCTTCCCCTCTTGGCCTGTGCGTTCCCTCCCGTACTTGGTCTCTTTGGTGGCATGGCGGTTGTAGGGTCGGGATGTCTGCTCGCCGCTGGCGCACAAGGGGTTTGAGAAGACTGAAAGGTCCACTAGCTTAACAATCGATATGTAGCAGTAGGTGCTCACTGTTGCGCGGAAAGCGGCGACAATACAGCGCAGGATCGAAAAATGAGAGCAAAATGGTGGCGGAGCGTTCGCAAGCAGAAGGCGATCTGGAGAATATGAAGTTGGGTTGATAGGCCCAGGAATGTGCCCACAATGGCTTTCCAAATGGGAGGTGGTTGGGATGGATGCCTCGAGGACTCAAGACGCGGGCACATTTTCGCGCGACGCGACTGGCACTCAAAACCCTGGCCGCTTGTGGCAGACCCTGGCCATTTGTTAAATGGGGTGGCGGGGTTGCACAAGCCACAATAATCGCATGCAAGCCACACGTACGGATTAGCTCCACATGGATTCCCGTCCTTTTATAGCGATGTACCTTCTACATGCATAGAGGCATCGTCGCATCGAAGACTGGCGTCATTGCGCTGGGGTTTAGGGTACTTGTGCCGCGCATTTGACAAAGAAGGCAAATAGATGAACCATCGTGCCAAAAGGACACATCGACACCATCAAAGTAGTCTGGTGCTCTCTCGCCTCTACTCACCTTCGTTATACTTATCGTTGCCACCGAACTGACCGCACGCAGTGCGTTTGCTATTCGACTGCCCTGTCCAAGATAGTTTGTTTTAAGACACTCGCCGAGGCTGCATTGGTCCAGCTGGCCCCTCGCAAGTCGCAGTTGAAGCGACCACTTCTCCCACGCATCCAGCGATTCCCGCCACTCCCCTCTTTCGAGACCAGTCGCCAACTTCCCGGCGCTCCTTTGGACGCCCACTCGTAGCTATGGACCAAATGATTGGCGATGGCGGTCGCTTTCCGCTCGAGACATGGTTCTGGGAGATGCCTATCTGTACAAGATGGTGGACAACTGCGACTGTGCTCGCAAGCGGCCTGGTGCAGTGCCAGCTCGTAACGCCCTTTCAGCTCTTCTACAGCTACCGCGCCGTCTTTCACAAGTCCCAGGTATGTTTCTCCTTGCAAATCACACATTGTCGTGAGCCTGCTGACCTGTTGGGTGATCGCAGTACTGGCGCCTGTTGACGACGTTCCTTTACTTTGGCCCCTTCTCCATCGACCTGCTCTTCCAAGTTTACTTCCTTCAGCGGTACTCGCGCCTGCTTGAGGAGTCGTCAGGGCGGTCGCCGGCGCATTTCTCATGGCTGCTGCTGTACGCCATGGCATGTCTCATCCTGCTGTCGCCGCTCGTGTCGATGCCCTTCCTTGGCCATCCGCTATCGTCGACGCTGGTGTACATCTGGTCGCGCCGGAACCCTGACACGCGGCTGAGCTTTCTGGGGCTGCTTGTCTTCACGGCGCCTTACCTCCCCTGGGTGCTAATGGCCTTCAGCCTCACTCTCCACGGTACCATTCCCAAGGATGAGTTGATGGGCGTTGTCATCGGCCACGTATGGTACTTCTTCACCGATGTCTACCCCCCGCTACACGGCGGCTCGCGACCGTTTGATCCACCAACGTGGTGGCGCCGTCTGTTTGGTGGGTTGCCTCTTTGTCATGTCTGTTTTTGAAGGCAAGCTAACCAACTGATTTAGAGGGCCGCCCGCGTGACGACACTGCCAATGCTATTAACAACGAAATCGCGGTTGCCGGGGCGGAAGTCCCTGCTCCCGAGGTACGATGATGGACATACAGCACCATGAAGCGATTTGAAATACATGGGAGAGTGTTGTCATTCTCATTTGATTTGGCGTTTGGAGATTTTGGCTGGCGACTGCATGGGATATTGGCGTTTGGTGGGCAGCACGTACAGTGTGCGGTATCGGCATCGAAGATTGTGGCTTGGAGCATGATTATGCTGCCAGAATCAACCGGGAATTCGAGTCACAAGGGAAAGTCTCTTGCAGTCCAATACATATGCCGCGTCGAGCTAGATGAGCACCGGAGAACGGAGCTCAGGGCGGGCAGGTATCTGTACAGCGTAGGTACAAAATATCAACAAGAAAACCGATGGCTCTTGAAAGCGAAGACATAAATCACTCCCCATTGAAGTACTCGTGAATATATATGGACGTCCAACAAGCCCGCATTTCCATTCATAGCAGATCCGGGTTAGTTGAGAAACTGAGTGACGTATTCCTTGCGATAGGGGTTGCCGTCCAGCTCGCCAGAGCGGTTCAGGGGTGTCCATTTGGGCTCTTCTTTAAAGAGGCGCATGGCCTGGATGTACTAATAGTGCGTGTTAGCGTTAAGTCTCTCCACATACATAAAAATCCCAGTAGTGCCTACATTTGTCTCATCAGTCGTAAAGCGGTGATAGATGCCCGCCGGGAGGATAAGCAGGTCGTCCTGGATTTCAGCCCTTTCGGTCAGCTCGTCGCTCTCACTTTCTCACTACTACACCACGACACCACAGAAAGTACAGGACCGCAAACCTTCTCCAGCCGCACGCGGATCCACTCATCGCCCTGGCTGCGCACGTCAAAGTAGCCCGCGCCGTCACGGATATAGCGGATCTCCTCGTCCTCGTGCAGATGCTCGTCGAAGAAGCTCTTGACCTTGGCCTCGTACACGTCGCCCATCTTCTCGGGAGATACTGTGATCTCGTCGCGGTTCTTGTACCCGCGCTCCGAGGCCAGTTGGTTTACGCCATCAAGAGAGTCGATACGGTAGTACAGCACGCCGACTTTGCGGAGATCTAAGGCCGCGACAGCATTGCCGGAGTCATGGGGCAGGCGCTGGTCGCCCTGGACGGGTTATGCGTGTGAATATTCACGATACTAAGTAGGAATGGGTCACTGGCTGGGGGCTTACGGGGAGGTTGTCATAGTAGTACGCCTTCATGTTTGTTGCGTCTTATATCTTCTGCCTCCGGTTACTTTCAGGCAATGGATATGTCTGTCGAAGTTGCCGTGGATGGGAGCGTTGCGAAGCGATCAACACAGGCGGGGCTTTTCCCACTTGGATGATGCGGGGCAGACCTTGTTGTCAAGAATGGATAAGGCCTGGAATGTTCAATGTCTTTATAGGAGGGGTTGGCAGCGAAACAGCAGATTTCATGAGAATTTAATTAGGGTATCACGGTCCTCATATTTCACTCACTGGTCGTGGCGAATAAGTGAAGTGAGATTGGTCAGTTTGTCGCATGTCGCTGTGAGTGAGTGAGTGCAGCGGCGGGTTGACGTAGGCGGGGCTCGGTTGTTAAGCCGAGCCAAAAATTGCGCCATCAATATTCCCCGAGCAGAGACAAACGCACCGACAAGGTCAACATATCCTTTTCATGTACAACATGGAGTTGCTGACTATCTGATTAGTTCGGGACGAGGTGACTCGCGTAGCACCCTTGATATTTTGGCTTTTGAGTGCTGAGAAGGCTTAGACTGGGGTGATTGGGTTCTTGGCCGAGAGTCCTGGTACTTCCGTACACGTGTAGAAAGACTGGCCAGAAGAGAAGAACACTCAAGTTCAGGGGTTCTCAGGAAGGTACCTGGTCAACTATCCCAACTGTGAGTGACCGACCGCATCCTCAAGCATGTTCCAATGTAGGTAAGGAGGAAAGCCCCCCCATACTACGATGAGCTCGCCAGGGGTGAGGGTTCCCTAACCCCCGGCACGTGATGAGTAGATGGGGCGATATGACAGGGATCAATCAATGTGTGGATTTTTGCCGAGTGGCCACCGTTGAGCGGGCTTCTGTCAACGTCGTCGCCAAGACCCTTCGTCCTTTGCATAAACGACATGTGCTGGCTCTTGTTTGATGTCTTTGGTGTAGTACGCAGCGCAATAAGATGAGATTTGACCAGGCGGGCGAATGCGTTTTGCCACTAGCATCGCCATTGCCTCACAGAGCGTGAATTGCACAAATACGTAAGGTATCTAATCAGATCCGACAATGGATGCTCGGAGCACCCAGGACCGGGACGGCGCGTCCGTCGCTGGATCCGACACTTCCTCGGCCAGGCTGAGGCTCCAGCTTCCTGCTAGTTGTGATCCTCCGCAGCCCGGGGTGCAGCGCAAGCAATCGGTGTGGGTTGTGAGTTACCTGACTTACCTGGTCCCCGATCTGATAGGGATGGCGAGCTAATTGTGGGCGCAGGTCTTTGGCGGTACAGGTCATATGGGGCGCTCCCTTGTGAAGTGTGCTCTGGGCCACGGTGACCTTGTCGCCACGGTTGGCAGGGTATTCGAGTCAACGCCCGAGTCCATGGTGCAGCAGAACGAGAACTGTCTTGGCCTGCTCTGCGACGTGCGCGATGGCTCCTCGGTCACCCGCGTCATCGAGGCCGTGTTGAGCCGTTTTGGCCGCATCGACTGCATCGTCAACTGCTCGGGCTACGGTGTTATTGGTGCCTGTGAAGACCAGGACGAGTACGAGATTCGCAACCAGTTTGAGACCAATTTCATGGGCACGCTGCACATCATCCAGTCAAGCCTCCCCTACTTCCGCCAGCAGAACTCTGGCCGATATCTCATCTTTAGCTCAACCTCTGGTGCCTTGGGTGTGCCCGGCCTCGGGCCATACTGCGCCACCAAGTATGCTGTCGAGGGCTTAGTTGAGGCCATGTTGTACGAGGTAGACTCGTTCAACATCAAGGCCACCTTAGTTGAGCCCGGGCTGGTCAGGCGCGATGAGCCTGATGCGAAAATGAACCCCCTTCCGACCTGGGGACACTTTTTGATCAAGCCGGCGAGCGATGCGTATGCCCATGCGACCTCGCCGGCTCTGCACGCCAAGAGGATGGTGCAGTGGCTGGGAGACCGCCAACCAACGAGCGCCGTCAAGTGCGCTGAGCTGGTATGGCAGCTCGGACACTGTTCGTACCCTCCGTTGCGGCTGTTGCTGGGAAGCTACGCTATCGAGAGCATCCGCGATCGGTTACGCTCTGTCACGGAGGAACTGGAGGACTGGAAGCATCTCAACTTCCCCGTTGCCCCCGATGCGCTCGGCGCCGAGAAGAGCGACAAGGCTGATGAGCGGGGCGAAGGGGACGACGATGATAAAGAGATGAGAGACGAGGGGGATGAGGAGGACGAGGAGCCAGCGAGCCCTATATCAAAAGCTACTTGAGTGGAAGGACTCTCAAGAGAGTCAGAAGGGTGTTTCACTGTGTTGCGGGGTGGGTTATGGATTATAACATGTCGTCTCGTAAATGGCTTTTTAGCTCGGTGTTTCGGGATATCAGGGAATGCGATGCTCCATGTGTGTGCCCTTTTCCATGCCTGCTCTTGTAGGGTGCAGATTGTGAACAACACTTTTTTGTAGCCTACAAAGTACAATTTGCAGGTACACTTCCTTGCGAACGAGGAGGACCCAGGTTGCTTGCAGGGGCCAGCGTTTTCCACTGACCGGATGGTCAACGCTCGGACCAAGTGACAAGCCCCTTTTGGAGCTGTGGATTCGCCATTTGCAATTTAACAACCCGACAGATTTCTTGACACGCGTCTTCCCGGCTCTCGACAGCGTCTTCAACTATCGCGGCATTCGCCCTTCTTCACGGCCTGTACACTGGAATGGTTTCGACGTGAGAAGTAGTCGCATTTCCCTTTCTTTCCTCTGCAGCAGAGTAGCCGATAGCCGCTGCCTGCCGCTGCGCCGTCTGATCCGGTCGCTTTTTTCCTGGCGCGCCACAACTGCCGTGGACAGTCTGTCTCAATCGTCGCCCCATCGTCTTGAACTTTCGGCTGAGTTCAACTTGGAGCGTCTGTTTACCTCCTCTACTCCTACATTAGTTTCGACCCGCACACATTCGTTTGCCGAGGAGCAAGTCGCCATGTCGAACAAAAAGAACGAGGACATTGAGATGAGGGCCAACGACAGCCAGGAATTTGGCGGCGAGAAGGACCCCTTTCTCAGCCGGTCCAACTCCCATCGTGGTGTCCGCAACGATGGTCCGCCTATCGTCGCAGTGGGCGCCGTAATCGACAAGATTGATCACAGTCCTGGCGCTTCAATTATCGCATACTGCTTGGCCTCGATCAGCATGACCGTGGTGAACAAATATGTCGTCTCAGGGTCTGAATGGAATTTGATGTTCTTTTACCTTGCCGTGCAGGTATGTTTTCCCTGATGCATTTCCTGATGTACGGTACCTATGGCGGCGTTACTAACAGCACGGCTCTAGTCTATTGTCTGCACCCTGGCTATCTTGATGTTCAAACAGCTGGGATTATTCAAGAACCTCGCGCCCTTCGATTCGACTAAAGCAAAAAAATGTACGACCCCTTAGAACACACACTTGGAAGAAGCTGGCGGCTAACCACAAACACGTGTCCAGGGTTCCCCATTTCGCTCCTTCTTGTCGGCATGATCTACACAGGCGGCAAGGCTCTCCAATTTCTGTCCGTTCCGGTGTACACGATTTTCAAGAACTTGACTATCATTGTCATTGCGTACGGAGAGGTGCTCTGGTTCGGTGGCAGCGTTACACCCCTGACTCTCCTCTCGTTCGGCTTGATGGTGCTCAGCTCCATCATCGCGGCATGGGCTGATATTCAGGCGGCTGTTGACGGTGTTGGCCACACTGGCGAGGCTTCGGCTGCCATTTCTACCCTGAACGCTGGGTATGCGTGGATGAGCATGAATGTCTTCTGCACTGCGGCCTATGTTCTGGGCATGCGCAAGGTGATCAAGAAGATGAATTTCAAGGACTATGACAGTAAGTTAGAACCTGGCCGAGGAAGCGCTTTTTGGCGACTGACATCCCGACAGCTATGTTCTACAATAACCTTCTTACGATTCCGGTCTTGATTGTCTTCTCACTCCTGGCCGAGGACTGGTCCTCTGCGAACCTCGCCAAGAACTTCCCGGTTGAGACGCGCAGAAGCCTGATGATTGGTATGGTCTACTCAGGCCTGGCTGCCATCTTTATCTCGTATTGCTCCGCCTGGTGCATTCGCGTCACCTCCTCGACAACATACTCGATGGTGGGCGCCCTGAACAAGCTCCCGATTGCTATCAGTGGCCTCATATTCTTTAATGCCCCTGTCACTTTCGGCAGCGTTTCAGCAATCTTCTTGGGCTTCGTCAGCGGCCTCGTCTTTGCCTGGGCCAAGGTCCGCCAAAAGGCCCAGTCTGTTGGTCTCCTACCCACTACGCAGCCCACGATGAGCGCCAGTTCTCTGAGTAACCGGGATGCTGCCAACGCATGAGCGGTGTGTCGTGCATAATCACCCCACTGGCCTCGCCTCTTCTCGAGCTACGCGCGACTTACCAGCACAAAAAAGGCGATCGGATTACGGCGCCGGGGAGTTGGCCTTTGCTGCGTTCATGTATATCACTTTAACTCCGTCTCTTTTACTTGAAAATTTCTCAGTGAACGATCTATTTCGGCATAGAATTGGGCAACTTAGTGGGAGTGCTGGGAGGGGACTGCTTTTGGGTTTTATTTCCTCTTGTTTCTCGTCTTTGACCTGCGAACGGCGTAAAGCATCTACATGCATACCGCGCTTCATCTTGCAGTTTAATAGCTACTAAGGGTACGATGCGCCGCATGACTGGCGTTGAGGGGCGAAAGAGGGAAAGTACAGATACAATTGAAGGAGTGATGGTCTGCTGGCAGGGCGGAAGGAGCAGGGCATGCGGGGATATGAGAAAGGGGCTTATCTGTTTTCCCCACAAGATGTATACAAAAATCCAGACCTAAATTAATCGACTTTCATGTTCCATACTGTGCGTTTGATGATGGAGCTTTGAACGTTCAGGTCTTTTTCACCCATATTGCGCCTGACCTCGAGCTTATGACTGTCTCAAAGATGGAAACACATCCTCAGAGTAAGGGGGGGAAGCTCAAAATGCTGACGTTGGAACCAAAGCATTCTCGCTCTCGGTCAACGCCCACAAATTGCGGTACCAGGATGCAGCCCCAAATATCAAGAGCACATAATACAATAACGTCCATAATGAACTTGATAGTGTCTCAGCGGTCCGTGACGGCCGCTCCACGCGCCCCCACAGCTTCGGCAGGCCCATACAGTTGCAGAAGGCGTGGACGGCACACGCAGCGAGCAACGACCCGGACCGCACAAATACAAAAGTAGCGTAGGCGCCGAAAAGTGTGGTGTATGTCAGCTGAAAGAGGGAGCGCAGCAGGGCGGCTGCGGCGGGTACCTGGGGATGGGTGAGGCGGAACTCGTAGAAGTGGTGAACGTGGGCGAGGCCGAAGATGATTGGCGAGAGGAAAATGGTCTTGCTGACCGAGGTGTGGGCGATGACCATAAGGGGTACCGAGGCAGAGCGGAAGAGGAGCTCCTCGGTGAAGGGGCCCTGATGAGAGGGTAAGTGGTGGGTGGGTAGGGGAGAGAGAGGGAGACGGAAAAGGGGGAACATACTACTACAATGTTACGCCAGGTGGTCCATTCTTCCCAGAGCTCCCGGAAGGGTACGAGTTGCGCCCAGTCCTGCCAGCCCGCATCCACGATGAAGTAGTGGAAGAGAGGTCCGAGAAACAGAAGGGCGGTCAAGAAAAGGGCACGCGCGGAATCGAGCAGTGCAGGTGGCCAGACGCCCGTGATGTGCAGGATATCGGATGGCGATGCGTCGGCAGCCTTGGTGAGGATGGCGGCGGTGGCAGCAAGGCATAGGAAACATGAGATAGCGACGGAGCGGATGCGGGCCCGGATGACAGAGGGGGCGTCCC
>Ga0247770_1001530_pt1 | contig 17283 bp, 17 predicted proteins | sample UWRJL136409B6_FD_179943 | JGI IMG/M metagenome (GOLD analysis project Ga0247770, IMG submission 179943) | Plant litter microbial communities from Arlington Agricultural Research Station in Wisconsin, United States - UWRJ-L136-409B-6 | ecosystem: Environmental > Terrestrial > Plant litter >... | reverse complement strand
TGGTCAGCCTGGGGACCTATGCAAGAGAGCGCGCAGGTTGTATGGATGCGCCATTGTGCGCCTACCTCCGAAGGGCGTCGACCACCATGAAGACCAAGCGGTCAAAAGGCGGCTCAGGAGGGTCGCCATAGTCAGTCGGCAGTGTGCTATATTGTGCGAGACCAGGCAAGAGAGGCTTGTACGGGAAGAAGCCAGTCGCGAACGTTAGAATAGCAACAGGTATCAGGACGTTTGCTGCGACAAGCAGGAGGGTCGAGACGAGTGTCCCCCGGCGACGCGACGTCATATCTGGGTGTGCGGCAGCCGCTGGAAACCGCGATTGAGTGTCGGAGCGTGCTTCTATTCAACCCAATTGTGCTTGCATGCCATTTCTGCAACAAATGCCACGTTTCGCCAGTTGACGAAGGTGTTTCTTGACCCTGGCAGCGAGGAGAACGAGGGGAGCTCGGAAAACAAGATTGAAGCTTCGGGCAAGATGGGCAGGTGCAAGCAAAGGCCTGTGAGCCGCTGTAGGCCGGGCGAACAACGCCATTAGATTAGCACGATATCCCTGCAAAACCCCACAATTGGGAATATCAGGTTCTCGCGATACCTTCTTCCGTTTTGTGGACCGCAAACATAGGAACCTAGGTAGCAAAAGGGGCGAAACAACCTGGAACTCAATGACAACTTGTCTTCATGCCAGCCCAGGAGTAAGATAATGGTGAATAAATATGGCAAGACTCTACTTCGGAATCTCAAAAAAGGTCGGTGACAAGTTTGCCGTTCTGAAACAACAGTACCGTAATCAAGTCAACCGTCCTCAGATCGAGAGTCTGGCTACTTTCCCCACGGCATGCCCGGTGGTTCCCATAATACGGTGCGTATTCCGCAAGTACGTCTGTCCCCGATGCATCACGGCAGGCACATGACTGATGCGATACCTGGCTTGTTCCAGCCATAGCTGCAAGGTCAGAGTGTGCAATACTCAGTGAGCTCTTCTGGCCATCAGACTTCATTCCCTTTCTCGCTGTAGACTCATTTCTCATCAAGACACCCCCGACCGCTCATTTCGTCTTCTTGGTGATTTTCTTCTCACCATACTTACGAAAGACGATTGAGGACCTGCTGCCCCTGCGCTTCTCAACCCTCTTCTTTCCAAGAGGCCGCGCAGCAGCCGGCTCTGCTGCTGAATCTATCTCCATGGCTGGAGAGAGGTCAGTTCGATACTCCCCATAGCAGATGAGGGCAATTCAACTTACTCTCCTCCTTCGTTGCAGGTGCGGCATCCTTGGTCTCAGCCACGGAATCTGGGCGATATGTCAGTTCTCTGCAGAAAATAGTAGGATCGATTAGAGACCTACCTTCGCTCACAGGCTCCATCGCAACATCTTTTTGGGGTTTTGGCTGGGAAGCAATCTCAATAAGCTTTGCAGAAAGGCGCTTGTTTCGCGCTTCTTCAACAGGGCCGAAGACATGCTTCTTGAGTTTCTGGTTGTTGGTTTTGAGTGCACTTGATCGCGAGCTTCTGGCCATTTTGGCTGGATTTTGAGACGACGGTGACTGAGCAAGGAGGCGGTTTTTGACCTATCACTGCAATCTGATAGACTATGTGCAGATTTCAACTGTGGTGAAGTGAGTGGTAAAATAGGTGGGTGAGTGGAAGATCACACCGAATGTTCAAGAAGATGACTTTTTTTCACTGAAAGTCAAGGATCTGCAGGCAGGCTAAGCGGAAGTACTGGAAACTTCGTTGCGGGGCAGCTGGAGATAGCCTTGCGGGTGCGATTCTGCACAAACAGCCCCAGCTCTGTGCGCACCAAAGGTACCCTGAACCTCCCACTCACAAAACTTTTCCAGAGGGCCTGGATGCATCGAAGATTGCTCTGCTCCCGCCTGCATTTCGCCGAGACACTGAAAGACTCGAACGTCCTCTTCTGTTGTTATTGTGCACTTCCTACATGAGTATAAGTAAAGTACGAAAGACACTTTTTGGCTTTCAGGTAGGAGTCCTTTGCCATTCAGTCTCAGCCTCTTCATGCCTATAGTCTGGTCTTTGTCCAGCCTGCCAGTGGCACGGCCAGCTGCAGTGGCGGGGGTTAACTCGAGGCCGCAATGACTGGGTTCGTCATCCGAACACTATTTTCTGCCGCCAGTGCCCGCCTTTTGCGCCGACAACAACTCCAAAGTTCTTGATAGCCGGGCGGTAGTTGGACAGTGGACGGCTGCCTAAAGAGATCAAGATTGCGCGGGCCAGGAAAGGCTAAGAGGGATGGTTTGCGATTCAGCAGAGAGAACTCAAAGCTGATATCTTCTGCGACGCAAAGGAGTCACAAAAGCTCCAAGCTGTCGGCGAGCTGGAGAGGGCTGAAGTTGGACAGCCGTGCCTGCCCAAGTCGCCAGCAGAGCACTCCAGGAAGTAGCTATCGGGCAGCACCCAGTCGCGTACGCGTCGGCACCTTCCTCGTGGGCGACTGCTGTGGCCATAGCTCAGATCGCAGCCCTCCGGGGCCGCATTCCAGGAAATGGACCCTCGATCACCCCCGGAGGCCGAGATCCAGAGTCTCATCAACCTCATCCGCAAACCCTCCAAACCGCAACTGCAGAACATCTGCACACTTAACGGTCTACCCAAGACTGGAAACAAAGCTGACCTCCAGCTTCGCATAACTCAGCGTAAGTTTCCATCCCACCTTCCACTCTTTGTTTTATTTCTACAAATCGACCCCCCACCCTCACATGTCTTCGATTCCTGTTTCTGACACCCCGGGACAGTTATCAACGACGCCGTGCGAAAGCAGGATAACCGTCGATATCAGGAAGTTCGACAGAGCATCTATACTAACACAGGCTCTCAGAGAATGGCTCCGCCTTATTATCCTGCGAACCCTCCCCAGCCTATTCCTACTCTCCCGCCATCACAGCATTATGGGGCGGCTTCCTTTGGCTCGCCGGCGTTCTCGCTGACGAATGGGCAGCGGCCTCCTGTTCCAGCGCCACCAGTTTCGCTAGTGACAGCACATCGCCCAGCTGCCCAACCACGGCCCGCCGCAGTCTTGACACCCGGTTTTGACTACAGGCCGAGCCCGTTCTATGACATGAAGCGGCGGCTTGGAGATATCAAGCCCTGCGAAGGTGCGATTCCAGACGCCCTACCTCTTGCACTTTGCTGACCGTGAAGCCCTCTAGTGATGTCGCAGCACCGGAACTCCGTGTCCTTTACAGTCAAGGCATGTGACTTCCAGGAGTGTCAGGCCGACCCTTCTCTGCGTGTGATGGTATTCTGTTCTGCCGGAAACACAGGACTTCAGGACATCGCTTTTCCCCACCAGTCTGAGCTCAAGGTGAACGGGGGTGAGATCAAGGCGAATCTGCGCGGCCTGAAGAACAAGGCTGGGTCTACTAGACCAGTTGACATCACGGACGCGCTTCGCGTGAAACCCCCCACGTACGGAAATACGATCGAGTTTACATATGCTCTAACGAGCAAGGTATGTCTCGGATCTGGGAAGAGAAAGCCACTGCCTAACAAACTAACACAGAATCAGAAGTACTACCTATGCTTGGTTGTGTGCAAGTCAAAGCCCGTCGAGGCGCTCGTTGGCATGATCCAGAAGAAAATTCGAAAAGAATCGGTCATTGCCGAGCGTAAGTGCAACGCTGTTGATATCCTACCGCCCTACTTACTGATTCTTCTTCTCCAGTAACGAAAAAGGCTCACGACCCCGATATCGAGGCTACATCTCTCAACCTGAGCTTGAAGTGCCCTCTGTCCTACATGAGGCTGAGTCACCCATGCCGGGCTCTCAGCTGTTCACATATCCAATGCTTTGACGCAACTTCGTACTTGCAACTGCAGGAACAGGGACCGCAATGGTTGTGTCCCATTTGCAACAAGTCGGCTCCCTTTGATCAGCTGGCTGTTGATGAGTTAGTTGATTTTGGTGGTTTTCTTTTGGCTTCAGCAATGCTAATTTGAGGATAGGTACGTACGGGAGATCCTAGCGGAGACTTCCGATTCAGTCGACCAGGTCACGATTGACCCATACGGCAAGTGGTCTGTCCCCGGTGCTCCAGGGATCAAACGAGAAGCAAGATCAGAATCCAAGACTGCGAGTTTTTTTGATGACGACGACATCGTCATATCGTCATTTAGCAAAGGCGCCAGTATTAATCTGGCCACTCCAAACCGAACCGGAGCACCTACCGCTATCTCAATCCTGGGAACCCCGAACACCAACAATTCCCGGGATAGCTCGGTCGCCGCACGATCCGGGAGCAAGCGGCCCGCAGCTGAGGTCATCGACCTCACGCTATCTGATGATGATGATGATGATCAGCAACGCCCGGTAAAGCGAGCCAACTACGGACACAATGGTTTCCAAGGTGCCTTGTATTAGAAGCGCTAGGCTGCCACCATTTGGTCATCTTGGATTGGGGTTTCTAGCCAGGTGTCATTTGGTCGTGTGTACAACAACAATTGCTTTTCTGACACTCCAGAACTACCCTCTAGCGGGTAAAATTGGCATGGGCAGGAGTTTGGGATCTTTGTGAATAGCAAGTCGTAAGAGACTCAAGCAAGGCGTTCAGACGGGACGGGAAAGGGACAGGCTTTCAGTCATATCAGTGGGTGCTATTTGGTTTTTGATGGACGACGAGGTGCTTCCCCGAGAAACCCGATATTCGATGATTTCGGGCAGATGTCAGCGGAATCAATAAGTCGTCTAAAAGTTCTAGTGAAATTACCTTGGTGCTCCCCTGTGCAGTGTCCAGTGCTGAATATCGCCTATATGCATATCCATGAAAGCTAGGTTAGCAGCTATCCCGCCAGTCGCGGGGCGGCTTGTTCGCATACCACACCACAGCAAGACCTCCAACCAACCCACCACAGTGATAAAACTACTCGAATTCACGGAACTCCAACTTTAACGAAGCCCGAGTGATCAAGAACATAGAGATTCTTGCTGAGAACGGGAGCCGATGCGAAGTTGGCGGCCCACCGTCTTTAACTCTGCCATCTCCAAGGTCCTGATACCCCCGAGACCTGTCGCAACGCCCACCATCCAAGCTTCAAACTGCCGATAGGCATATCGCAGCCATGTCGTTCGAAAGCGTTATGCCGCCGTACAATGCCTCAGACCCAAACGCAAGCTTCGTCGGCGCTTCCTGTCTCGACTTCCTGCTCATCGAGCTTGTGCCTATGGCATACCGCATCACAAACGAGGTCGAGGCCGCAGCGCAAGAAGAGAACCCCACAACACAGACACAGAATGCCGACGAGCAGCCACAACAAGGGATGAACCGGACATCGTTGGTGTCAGGGCGCGCCGGCACAGGCACGGGCACGGGCACGTTAGGGAAGATGGACGAGGACGAGGAGCGCGACGCCGTGTTCTTCCGGCTCGAGACACAGGGGTATCGCGTGGGGCAGGGCCTGGTGGAGCGCTTCTCGCGCGATCGGCCGCGGTTCAGCGACACGTTGGATGTGATCAAGTTTCTCTGCAAGGACTTGTGGACTCTGCTGTTTAGGAAGCAGGTGGATAACCTCAAGACAAACCACAGGGTATGTTTGCCAACCACTGGCACCAGGGATGGAGGGATCGGTTGGTTGGTTGCTGACATGAAGAAGGGCGTTTACGTGCTAACAGACAATGCGTTCCGGCCATTCTCGCGCATGAGCACCGAGACAGGGGGGCAGGCGGTTCTCAGGGCGCAACCGGTACGTGCCGCCCATTGTGCGTGATAGAGCTTTCGACTAACATTGCTGTTGCAGTTTCTATGGTTCCCCTGCGGCATCGTCCGAGGCGCCCTCGCCGCTATGGGGATTAATGCCACGGTTCAGGCGGAGACAAGCGAGTTGCCTGGGGCTGTGTTCCAGATCAAAACAATACCAGCAAAGGCGCCATAGCTGTCTTCTCCTTCTCTTGCCCCTAGTGATTTAGCGGGGAGGGCAGCGTATCATTGATAAAGAGCGGAAGCTGCTGGCAGTCGGTTCATGGTGCAGTCGCCAGTCACCGGCTCTGCCCCTTGCCATATTGCATCTAGATTAGAGGGTTCATTGGGGTCGCAAGACGGCACTGGCGCATTGGCGTTAAACATAATGGTTTCTCTCGCGGGGACACGATTTGTCTATACCCAGAATCTGGGGGTGTTTCTATAACGCATTTACGACCAACATCCCAAGGCAGAAAAACAGCGCCTTGCTTAATTAACTCTTCACAAACTTACATCCCATCCCTTTCCTTTCCTTTCCTTTCCTTCCAAGTGATGGCCATGCTTGCCGGGCCAATAGTCTTGAGGGGCAGAAAACGCCAGCCAATGGCAAATGCACTATTAGATGGCCCGGACGGAAGCGAGGCCCGGTTGCTTTTATGTGCTGGTGAAAAAAGCTTGGAATATGTGCTGATGCTTTGGCGAACTTCTGGGGTTTCAAAAGAGGATGATTGGGGATGCTATGACCCATTGCTCCGTTTTACGAAGCCTTCTCTTACAGCCTAGGGACGGAAAACAAACGGATCAGCCACATGAACCTCATAGGTCTTCTATTTTGTTCTATAGTTCGCCCGTCTTACTGGGCTAGAAACAGCTGCCAAAGAATGTCCGAAGTAATGTTGCCTAACGGTGGGGAAAGGGTTTACTTCGCAAGAATGATGTGGGGCAATTTACTTCTGAGGGGGGTTGTGAGCGAACGCAACACCCTTCTCGATGTTGCCCTTCAAGCCCTTGATAGCGGCCTCCAGGAGTGTCTTCTCCTTGTCGGTGATATCGGCGAGGATATTGATGGCCTTCTCGGCACCGTTGGGCTAATTGTTGTCAGTTCACTGCATAAGTTAAAAGCGGTCGGAGAAGCGGCTTACTCCGAGCTCGACGGGAACAGAGAAAAAGTCCACGCCAGCAATCTTTCGGATCTCCTCGCCGCCGGGAACACCGGCGAGGTAAATGTAGGTGGGCTCAACAAGACCCTTGGCTCCCTTGGCAGCCTTGAGGAGCTTCTCGGCAAATCTAGGGGGACGTCGTTAGCTTCAATAGAAACTCGACACTGTTTGCAAAGGTCTCACCTGTAACCGGCGTAAGCCATGGAGAGAGTGGCCGACCCGAGACCATCCTTGGCCTTGACGACCTCGTCTCCGCCGAATTGGACACGGTTAACCAGGGCGTCGTACTTGTCATCGGGGATCTGGACAGACGGGGTGACCTTGCTGAAGAGCGGGACAATGGTCTCTCCAGAGTGACCACCGATGACAGGAACGGTGAGCTCCTGGGGGTTGGCCTTGCCAACGATCTCGGCAACAAAGGTCTCGGCACGGACGATGTCGAGAGTAGTGACACCGAAGAGGCGCTGGGGGTTGAAGACGCCCTTAGCCTTGAGGACCTCAGCAGCGATGGGGACAGTTGAGTTGACAGGGTTCGAGATAACGAGAATGAAGGCGTTGGGTGCAACCTCGGCGGCGACCTCGATCAAACCCTTGACAATGCCAGCGTTGATGTTGAACAAGTCGTCACGAGTCATGCCAGGCTTGCCTGAGAAGCTACACGTCAGTATGCAAACGGGCTACGTCGGCTAGCATGTTGACATACGGGGAATACCCGCCGGGATGACAATGATATCAGCATCCTTGAACGCCAACTTGGCACCATCGTTGGCAGGGAGGTAACCTGTGGTTTTCTGTTTGGGATTCGGTGTTAGCTGAAGCCCAGCAGTTGCGCGCAATGCTCTGCGTCCGGGCCTGGGCGAAAGGTACTCACCGCGTTCGAAGAGATGTGGGACAGATCCGCTGCAACTCCGGGTGTGTTGACGACATCGTACAAGGCGAGCTCATCAATGAGCGGAGAGAGCTTGAGTAGCAGGGACAGGGGCTGCATCGCAGTTGATCAGCATCCGAGGTCCAGCCAGTTCTCGCATTCAAGGGGGCGTGTACCTGTCCGATACCGCCAGAGGCACCAGCGACGACTGTGTTGACCAACAATGTCAGATATAGCAACTCTCCAAATCGCGCAATCAACGGAGTGCTTCTGCAACCGACCTGCTTTGACCATTTTGTCTGGAGTTGTGTCGGGACCTTTGAAGTCGCGAAGGTGGGGTCGAGGGGAAGTCTGAAGGGTGTGCGGAGTTAGTTGATCATCAATCAGCCACGGAAGAGCTGCTGGGACAAATTTGGATGCATTACCTAGGTACTAGAGAAGTGAGGAAATAAGATGAATTGAGGTATGATGATAGAATTGGGGAGGCAGTGGTGTGGTATAGTTTGAGATCCCGAGCCGACCCCGCTGTGTGGCTGCCCCGCGTTGCCTCCCTTCGCACCGGGCGTGTGAGGGGTCGTCGCCTCTTGAATGGCGCAATGCAATTTGCCGGTAGTCCAGGCCGTCAACCGGGATCTCCCCTTTTGTCCATGAATTATCATCTGTTATATCTTCATATCAGAGCCTTCGTCAACCGTAAAGTCAACTGTTAGGCATTTCAGTCATATGCGCAAGCTCGTGCGTTCCGAGGCCCGAACTCGGATCTGCTAAACAAGCCGACTAGCGGGGCGTCGGCGACACCCACCCTGATGTCACCCCGGGGACCTGATACGAGATCTTGTGTGAGATCATCTCTCCAGGAACGGAACCGCGTGGCTTCCAAGGCGCTCGATTCTTCCCCAAAATGGACTGCACGCTGTCACTGACGGTCGGGTGTCACTTGAGCGCTACCAGCTGTCCATAGGTGGAAAGCTGGTATAAACGTCCCACGCTGGAGTGATTGATTCTTTTTGGATATCAAACGCCGTGGCCATTGCTAGATGCAAGAGCAAGATTGGTAATTCCCATTCCGTCCAATTGCCCCTAAATCATCCATCCATGCCATATGCTCCTAACCGGAGCTTCCGCTCTCAGCGTTGACGCGCCTCCCTATCCCCCTTCCTTCGTTACGACATCTAGTTCTCTAAGCCGCGGCGCGCTTGGCAGCGTTACCCCTGAGCTTCTTCTCCTGGTCGGGCTTGCCGGGCCTCTGGGAGAGGCGGATGGCGCTGGCGCGGGCGACAGCGGCAGATCGGAGATCGGGGCGGTACCCGGACTTGGCGACCAGGCTGGCGATGTTCTTGTAGGTCCTGATAAGGCAAGTCAGCAAACCGATCTGTTATACCATTCTCTAGGTAAAATTCCAAACTGACTTCCGGTTGGTCTTGTTGCCGCCGTATGTGACGGTGTGCAGGGCGGAGGGCTTGCTGAGAGCACCAGTCTTCTTGGTGGTAACCTTGACACCACCCTTCTCAACGGGGGCAATACCGACAGCCTATCCAACTTGTGTCAGTGCAAAGTCCCATCGCTCGTCGTCTCCTCTCGGTGGTCTCTACCTTGTCGTTGACGAAACCGGCGTGCTGATCCCACAAGTTAGCCAATTGCACACACCATTAATTGTTGATTTTCCAAATCGTCCGTACCGTGCGCGAGTTCAGGTTGGCAAGGTTGAGGGGGTCCCGGGAGAACTGGTGAGCACCGCCATGTGTCCTCTTAACAAGGTAAGAATTGGTGTTCCCTGCCAACCAAAACACTCGTCGTCAGTATATCGTCGCTTTGGAAAATTCGCCATGAATTCACTCACGAGAAATCTCCCAGATGAGGTCGGCAGAGACGTTGGAAGGCATCTTGATGGATGGGGGCGTATAGAGACCGGAACGAGGAAAAATCGAAGATGTCGTCGACAACAAGTTCAAATTTCAATCAGCAACTTGTATTTTTGGGCAATTGTGGGCTGCCCTACCGCATGTATTTTCGTACCTTCTGGGCCCCACCTTGGATAGCACGGACCACCCAAAGACCGCCAAGGCCGTCACAACCGTCATTGGTCATTTGCGGAAGCTACGGAGCGTTGTATTACGCATCAGCACCGTCGGGACTCGGGACGCCGGTTGCTTCACAGCCTTCAGCACCACGCAAGCGCATTCTCACGACTTTCCGTCGCCCATGGAGTTGCTCATCTAACCGGCCTAGCTCGCCCTCAAACGATTGTAAAGCGGCGGCTATTTCCTTTCATATTCGCTCATTCCCATCTTGAACGTATCCTGGCTCATTCCAGTCACTCAACACTGACACCCATCGTCACCTCAAACGAAGCCTCTAGGCTTGCGAAGCAAACCCAAGGAACCGTCGCCGACGACCCCTCGCCCGCCAAAATGACGTACTTCTTCTACAGCCTTGCTTTCCTAACCCTGATAACGGGCACCGTTCTCTACCTCACCCGCGCACGCTGGCTGGAATCATTCCAAGCAACAATCGTCAACATCCAGCGCCGAATCGAAGACCGTCGCTTCCCAGGGAGTTCGATCCTGTACTCGCGGCTCCCTTCCAGCTTTTCGGGCGACGCAGAAGCAGGCCTCTCGTCGTCTAACTTCGACCTCACGGGCAACGTCGAGGCAGGGGATAGCAGGGCGGGGCTCGACAGCGCAGCGAAACGGGAGATCCTGCGCATCATGCAGCGGCGACGATTGAAGTTCGACGAGGCACGGCGCGTGTATATGGAGCAGCGATTTCGGGATAACGGCATAGGGGCAGACGGGCGACCGAGGGACCCGAAGTTTGTTAGCTTTTCTTAAAGGGTTGGCAAACGGATGCCCCGGAAGCAGGTGGATGTAGGAGGGAGATGGTAATGTTGAGCGGATTGATTCTGAAGTTATCGGAAGGTGTTTTGATCACCGGCCAGTCGGCCTTCACTATTTTTATTCTGTCTGGGCTTGTTTTATACTTTTGCTTATCGCATGGCGTTAGGCGACTTGGTCGGAAGCAGCGACTTTTTGATGTATTTGCGGAGCATTCGTCTTTACAGATCCAGGGGCCAGGATGCCGGGTGGGGGTGAAGGAATTGCGCACGACTCTCAGGTCTACGAAGGCTCAGGCCAAAAGAAAGGGTCCCCTTAGCCAGTGCGAAAATGCCTTCTTACTGTAAAGACCACCTCTGGCTTTCGTTACTACAGGCCATCTCCCATTCTGAAAAGACCTCTATGAATACTGAAGAGGCCTTTTTATATTTCAATTGGGCCTTCCTGCCTGTAATGTGATAAGCCCAGACCTTACCGTTTCAGAGCAGGACTGTGTGAAGATTCTAAAAAGGCAATTTCGCACTGATTGAGGGGACCCTTTCTTTTGGCCTGAGCCTCGTATACACAACTCTGGCGTCATGCTTTCGCAAGTGATTCGACACACGTCTGGCAGTAGATATAAAGATGATGTTTGATATTACAATGCTTTACGTGTCTGTTTTCACTACATAATAGTTTTTTCTCTCGTGCAATCCCCCTCGATTATGGACATTTTAGACAGTCCACTGGCTGCCCAACTCCTGCTAGCCAGAACCTCCCTCTTGAACGCCATCCGCCCGCAATAGCTTCACCGAGATTATGTCGTCCAAAGAAATATATGTACACAAAGACTCGTGCCGACTGCCAATCCAAGCTCAGTCAGTGCAAGTCCCTGCAACCCGGTGCCGATTCACTCCGTTCCCGGTCATTCTCCATTACTTCATGAAGACTATCCACCCAGCACCCCGAGCAACAGTCGAGCCCAGTGAGAATTCACCTCGATTTCTTTGACTCGGGAGCATACTCGCGATCATCCTCGCCTTCTACCTCCTTGAGGGTCTCTTCCATCACCTTCACCTGCTTCTCCCACTGTTCCTTGACAGACTTGTCCTCCTTCTGGAATAACTCGGCGTCGGGGGCACGGTAGCTGCCACCCAGGCGGTCCCACAGCGTGGTGTACTGGCCATAGTTGTAGTTGAAGGCGAAGTGATGCACGCTATGACAGGCGGCGCCATTGATGACGGCGTTGTTGGCGTAGAACTCGCCGTCGTGGATCATGATGGTCCAGAAGTTGATGAAGATGAACATGCACACGTACGCCACCTTCTGAAGCGGGAAGATGAAGGGAAACACATGATATGGGACACTCTGTGCAAATCCATCAATGGGGTGGAAGGCATGGCTGGCGAAGGGTGTCGGCATGATCCACTTGTGGTGCGGCTTGTGAAGGCGCTTGTACACCATCGGGTGGTGCAGGCCACGGTGAATCAGGTAGATAAAAAGGTCGGTGAAGACGAGGAACAGCGGGAACTGGAGGATGTTATACCACCAGCCCGGCCCGTCGGCGGTTGTGTCGTAGAGCTTGCTGTATCCGCGCACCTCTGCGACCAGGGCAGGGAAGGTGAAGAACGCCATGACCGGCAAAGCCTGGTTCGCCTGCATTATCTCGAGGTAGACCTGGTTCTTCAGGAACTTGGGGTGTTGAAGCGTCCTCTTATCGAAGACGAAGACATAAGAAAGGGACGCGAAAATGAAGTAGACCACAAGGCCAAAGAGCCTGTTGAAGAACGATCGCTGGTCAGCGGCAGAACTCAGAGTGCGGAAAGGGGTGGAAGACATCTTCTCACGCAGCAGGCTTACCATAGTATCAGGAACAGGGATAAACTCTGACGGAAGATGTTGTCTCGGGCCCATTCGCTCATGTAGGCCACCTCCGCAGGCTCAATCGAAAAGAAGGATGTCGCGGGCTTGTACTGCCATGTCGAGAACGCCCGCGCGCTCACATTTGCCGCAGCATGGTCGGGAAAGTCGTGGAGCTTTGCAGGATGTAGCCATGCGTACATGTAATCGAACATGAATGTGTCCGAGACCTCGAGAACGATATCCATCTTGAAGAACGACTGCGCGGGCGCAATGCAGAAGAGGAAGTGTCCAGGCGCCCCCTATCGTGAGGCGATTGGGAAGTCAAGAGAGATAAGTGCTGTGTCGAGAATTTCGTGTGGGGCAACAATTTCGCGGCTCATTTCACGCCACACCGAGACAATCACCTTCCTTTCTTGGCTTGAAAGTCAGCGGTCGTTTCAGTGTTTCAAGCGTCAAGAAGTAAATCGAGTTCGATTGTTGTCAAGAAATGTTGAGCCAGAACCGCCGCAAAGAAGAGCAGGATACGTTCAATTTGTATCTCCTTGCGAGTCGCGAACACTTCCCCAATACGCGTATTTACAAAGTCCCAATTTCCGCAGACACGGGCTATGAAAACCGGCACCGTCTTCCAGGAACTGGCTCACATGGCACCAGTTCGCATTCGATCCCCACCATAAGTTCGTTGGAAACATCCCATGTTGTTCCCGAGCGACTAATTACGCAGCACTGGCTTTGTTGGGTTAATATCTGTGCTTTAGCGGCAAATGTCATCCAATCCGAGTCGACAATTGCATGATGGAGGCCCCAAAACCACAGTGATTCGCCGGGCTGTGGCGTCGCCGATGCGAGCAGATGGCGTGTTCGACCAAGTCCCCAAACAGGAAGATCCGGCCCGGCACTGCAAGGTACCGCTGACGGGGCCGATTTGGCCAACCGGGGGATCCCCGTGTCGGTCCGGCACCACGGCCCACGCCGAATACTAGTATCGAACACTAGTGTCCGATACTAGTATTCCAAGCCATTGTATAAACGCTGACAGAACCCCTACAAGTCGCACGAAATGCTTCGGCAAATGAACAAAAAGCTGTCTCAATGCAACGTGATGGTTTTCTTTTTTTTTGCGCAGCGCTGAATGATGAGGAAGTTGACTTACAGCGACCCTAACAAGATTATGACTGACAAATATCACATGCATGTTCGAAAATACTTGGTTGACGACAGTGAGCTGAATGGGACTACGGCTTGCAGCCGATCAGCTGAAGATTGGCGGCGGAGGTATCTCTCTTCACTGATTGCTCCGGTCCCGTTCACCTCAGAGACAGCATGCGAGCAACAAGATACGCAAGCCTGACCAGCAGCCCCGGAGAACGATGAGAAGCCAGGCCACAATCGTCGCAATCTTCCAAGGTTGCATGAATGAGCTCAAGGGTCGCTTCACCCCGGATTGCCGCATCAGAATCTTCAACAGTTGAAGAAGGCTTCTCTAGAATACGACATGACCCGTCACATTGAAAACCATGGCCTGACTTGACAGCGAGAAGACAAATTCCGCACTGGCATAGGGGGGCCTTGCCTTTGGCTGGAGTCTCTATGCACTAATGTTGACTAGATTCATCGCTCTTGATTAAGCATTGTGATCCCATGCAGCAACATGGTCGTTATTCCATTTTCTCAGCGCCTCAAAGTTCCGGCACATGTGGTTGACTTCGAAGTCTGGCCACTCCCCCTCGATCCCTTGGTCCTCAAGTTCCGGGAACTTCTTAAAAGTGAAGACGCTCACATCACCATGGCACATGAGATTCTGCCTAAGAGCCTCAATGCAGTGGTCTGGATAGGATGTTAGCCAAGAGGCCAAGGCGCAACGACGAGAAATAACATACCAAGGTGACCGAAGAGATCTTCTGAGCCGTCGGCATCGCCAACGTCTCCTCCCACCTCTTTCTGACCATAGTACTCTTTTTTATACAGCGCCTGTCTCAGAAGATTAAGGCAGTGCAGCTGGTGGAAAACCTCGACGCCAGCCCTGTAACCCCATTCACCCGTCTTAGGATGCTGTATTTTCAGCGAATCCGGCGATAGTCCGAGTTGCTTTCTTTCTTCCTCGGTAATCATAATATCGCCGACTAGTATCCTTGTCAGCGGCAGATCCAGCATGTCCGAAAACTCAGTGCTTACTATCATTGGCGATATAATCCCATGCCCTATCAACATCCGGTCCATAGCCGATGTATGGTGAGTCACTGGCCGTGGGTATTGGAGTCAAATCAAACTTGACTGGCTCATACTTCACCGCCGGAAAGAGGGGCGCTGTCTGAGTGTTAGTGGACAGGCCAATGACAGAGTCAAGGAGATTCATACAATACGTCGAGATCCGAGACAGAAAATTCGATTCTGTCGAAGCTGTGCCTTTCATGCACAGCGACACAGCAAAAAAGGTCACCGATGTAGATAATAGCACTGCATGAGCGAGCCATACCCAGTGCTTCCGTAGACAAAGCCCTGAACCGGGGACTGGCTGACCGTCGAGGTCCGGATGGAGCCATTCGACTTGTTTTTCTCGAGCACCACCGACTCTACGTTCCTCGTCGACGGGAACTGCGTGATATTTGGATTTAGGCATCCTCAAAAAGGGGACGAGAAAGGCCAAGATAAAAGAAGAGAAGACGTTCACCAGTACCGCGTTGCAGTGGCACACCAGGTGCGTTGAAGGAAAGGGGGGGACTGGGCAACGAAAAGTACGTGTGAAGATACCATGAGAATGAAGAATGCTCGAAGAAGAAGGGAGTGAGAGCCGAGGGGTAGGAAGACTCGGGGCTTGGCAAAGACCCCAAGTGCCAAGTGCTGGATTTTGTGAGATCGGAGGCTAAGCTTCGATCAACGGGGATGATGCGAGGGAGGCCGGTGGGAAATCAGGGAAGGTCGACGCGGTGGCCGAAGTGGAGTGGAAAGCCACCCCTTGAAGGGGCTCACTAAAGCACTGCTCTTGCGACAAGCAAGGGATAGGGGATTATGGTTAGTTCAGACGAGGGCCACTTCTTCACGAGGTGGTGTTTGAGGTTCGCTCTAGACTTTAGGAAAGATGAGACGAGAGTGCCAAGGAGGGCAGGGCGGTCGTAGGCGACGAGGACAGCAATGTGACAGCGCTTGTCAGGCAAGCGTCTCTTTCTTACGACTTTTCGACCGCGTAACCGCTTAATGCCCGACCGTGGTGAGGTCTGAGACCGAGCGCGAGCGCGACCCTGGTGTTCATCGTTTTCTGGGGGCGGCACCAAATGGGGGGGGTGGTGCCACGGTGGTCGGCAAGTTCGGCACTCAGCGACGAGAAGAGCACGCCGTCGACTCGGCCTTGAAACACCAAATCCCTGCTCTGTCAGGCAGTCGTGCAAGTCCAAGCGATGGCGCCTTCCGACACGATGTTTCAGTCGCCCAAAATGAGCGATGGGTGGCGTCTCAGATAAGATAAGGATCGTATCCGCGCGACTAGCAATTGGAGATGGGCACCTCTTGCCCACGCTGATTCCAAAGCGCCAACAACAGACAGCAAAGCCTACGAATTCGAGGCTGGCTCGTGCTGGTGGGCGATGAAACCCCGGTGACGATGGCGCTCGAGGCGAGGGAGTACTAGAAGGGAAAAAGCGAGATGCTGATCGCTCCCGTCGGTTTATGCCTCACGAATGCGCTATCCATGATCGCATCTCCAATGCTCGTGCTGAAGGGGTTCCCAGACGCCCAGCGAAAACCCGGAGATCTCGTTGAGGATCATGCTTGGCAGTGTTGCCAGGGCAAGTTCAGCCGTGGAGCCGCATTGGCAGGCGATCTGTGGGGAAGCCGACATCTCAAACCCCCTGCTCGCATGTCTTGGCATTCGAGACGCAGATCTTACAACGTTGCAAGAGGTTTCCAAAGTTCCAAACCCGCCTAGCTAGTTGCGGGCACTCGAGCGAAACGATGGAACAAGGCGCAAGGCGGCAAAGCGAGATGGTGGAAGCGCGCTTTCGTCACCCCAGTCTCACAGCTCATAGACAGTTGAGCATCGTCGACCGGCCGACCCAGTGGCCCCTCTGTACCCAGCATCGTGAGACACACTAAGTGCCCGCCCGGCCTTGTACCCTCTCGACGAGGGTCCCCGACGCCGTCTTGTTGGAGCGGTACGGTGTGTTCTTGTCTCATCGCTTCCCGTCATGGCTAATGGACCCATGCGCTCTTCGGTCCGCGTGAAGTTCACAGTCTTGGACCCAGTTCACCGACCGTGTCTCGCGTGCAACAGAAAAACACCGCCAGTGTGGTCCCATTTCCCCAGGCCAAGGCTATAAAGTTCTCAAACCCTCTCAACATGGCTCGATTTTGAGATTCTTCCCCATCCGCCTTTCACTTCCCACCATCTCTTCAGTCCGGTAGCCTGGTGCCTTTCTTTCAGTTTTTTTTCTACCTTCATTTCCTGTATTACCATTCGAAAGCCAGCTGCCGGTCAGCCCACTCCACTGTCAAGATGCATACCCCTACTTTTGCTCAGTTCCTCGTTGGTGCGATGGTCACCTCGTCGGCCCTTGCTTTCCAGGCCTCCACTCTCATCAAAGTGGTGAGTAACTTGACCGCGTGCTGGTAACCAGTACTGATTCTTCTTAGGGCTCCGCCCTTGCTCTCGCTATTCCGGCTGCAGCTCTCCCTGCCTCTGAAGTGGCTCATGAGATCGAGGCCCGTCACCACAAGGGACAGAAAACTGGTGGTGGCCGTAAGAAGAACAACAAGCGTGAGGTCAACGAGGACGAGGAGGACGAGGAGCATGACGCCCCCGAGCTTGTTGCAAGGCACCATAAGGGACAAAAGACTGGTGGTGGCCGCAAGAAGAACAACAAGCGCGAGGTTGAGGAGCTTGATGCTGAGC
>Ga0247770_1001527_pt1 | contig 17291 bp, 16 predicted proteins | sample UWRJL136409B6_FD_179943 | JGI IMG/M metagenome (GOLD analysis project Ga0247770, IMG submission 179943) | Plant litter microbial communities from Arlington Agricultural Research Station in Wisconsin, United States - UWRJ-L136-409B-6 | ecosystem: Environmental > Terrestrial > Plant litter >... | reverse complement strand
CATCGCTGTTTTGACGGTTTGAGGGCAGGCTTTAATACCAGCTTCGTTGGCGAGTGCTTGCCAACTTAACTGTCGTGCTTTAAAACCGTACTGCCATAGGATTTCTTCCATTCGTTGTAGGTCGGCTGGGGTGATAATCGGCTTTCTACCCCTCGTCTCGATAGCTGGATGCCTTCGCTCCTTATCGTCGTGAAGAATTTTCCACGCTTGGGTTTTGCGGATGTGGAGCTCTTGAAACAAATCCGCGTGGACAAACGGAATCTTGTGGCCCTTTAAAAAAGCCGTCGTCCCAAGAAGCCGGCACCTCACAGGCGTAGGATAGTGAGGCCCCATTGCGAATGGCTTGGTTGGAGGTTGGAGGTTGGAGGTTGGAAGTGAAGACTGGTGGTGTGAGCCGAATGCAGTGGAAGTGTTGCAAAATTGCTAGGAGCTGTTAGCGCAAGCCACATCACACCATTTCCACTACCATTGGTGTCCGGTTTTTTTTTACCACAGCTTGACGGGATATGAGAGGGGACAGGGATGGGCCCGCGGCTAGCCGGCTCCAACCGTTTGCCACCAGAAAGCCTGGTTCGGCTGGATGATTATGTCAGCCGACGCCACTACGCTCGTGCGAAATTTTTGGGTCCGACTTCACCAGTCGTCATCCAACATGCTCGCAGCTCAATCTGCCTACAAGCCGGGCTTCCGCCGGGGCATCTCGCGTTGGTATATTCCACGTCCACGTCCCAGCCGCACCCATCTTACCACGCCGACCCAAGCTACAATGGCTGCCCGTTTTGAAACGCTCGACCCCCTCTGGAAAACCGAAGAAGAGAGGATCCCAGAGTACCGAGCCGAAACGTTTTATCCCGTAAGGCTTGGTGAGATATTTCACTCAAGATTTAAGACGGTCGCAAAGCTGGGGTTTGGTACAGCTTCTACCGCTTGGCTTTGCCGCGACCTGCTACAGTATGTGTCTACCAAATTTTATCCTTGACGAAATACGGTTTGCTAACTCGAGGCGTTAGAGAGCAGCGATACCTGACTTTAAAAGTCCATACTTGTGTAGCGGAACACGCCATCTCTCAGCACGATACCGAAGTCGCTATCTCTCGACATCTTCAATCCATCGAGACGGAGCATCCTGGAAAAGGACTGTTGCGTTTCTTCGTCGATGAGTTTGCCGTTTCCGGACCCCATGGAACCCATCCATGTTTGCTCTTTCCCCCGCTCGGCATGACGTTAACGCAGTTCAAAAATCGTTTCCCCGGACGAGTCTTACCTAAGGATCTTGTCCAGCAGATCTTGCAACTGGTCCTTCTTAGCGTCGATTTCCTCCACCAAGCTGAGGTTATACATACTGGTTTGTTTTTCCAACAACATCATCATGAGAAATCATAGTGGCTAACAAGCAAAGATATCTCGCCAAATAACATCCTCCTTGGGGCTGAGGACGTGGGTGTATTTTCTAAAATGGAGCAAGACGAGCTCGATCGCCCCGTTCCACGAAAAATTCTTCCCGATCGCACCATCTACCTCTCGAGACCTATACCGATTACGAGAGGCCCGCCGATCTTGTGCGATTTCGGTGCGGCAAGGAGAGGGAAGCAGTTTTCTGGCGACGTTATGCCGGGAGTATACCGAGCGCCAGAAGTTATATTAGGTATGGAATGGAATTCCAAGATTGATATATGGTCTATTGGAGTAATGGTATAACTGGTTCTTTTCCTCCCCCTCCTTATACAGAGTATAAGGTTAACTGTTTGTAGATATGGGATCTCTTTGAAGGAAATCGCCTATTTCAGGCTATCAAGGATGGATGTCTCAATGACGAATTGCAGCTTGCTGAAATGGTTTCTCTCATGGGAGCACCGCCCAGAGCATTTCTGCAACGTAGCAAAGAATGTAGCAAGTACTGGGACGTAGACGGTACGCAACCTCCCGTCCCCCAAGACCTCCCCTTCCTCGTTCCTTATCCTTACTCTCGTCTTCTAACTATACTAAGGCCGTTGGATCGCCGCGACTCCGCTCCCAGAGCAGATACTCGATTCCCGTGAGACCCGACTAGAGGGCAAAGACAAGGAGCTACTACTTCAACTAGTTCGCAAGATTCTCCAGTGGCTGCCTGAGGAGAGGCCGACTGCAGAGGAACTCTTCGAGGATGAATTCCTCGTACAGCACAATACTGATAGTAATTTGGAAACGCCAAATAGTGAGAGAGGGGGATGCTTAAACACTGCGTAGCCACCAGAGTAAGGGCAAACACAGTCAAGTCTCGTAAGTAGTGCAAACGAAGGTCTGTTGAACTCTACCCTCCTATACGCTCCTATACTTCCCAGGCTACTATTTTGTCTCTAAGGTAATAAAGGAGGTTTGAACCCCTAGTGTTCCGTTTCCGGTGATGTACTTCCTGCTTCTGGTGAAGATGTCGATCAGCTTGGAGATGCAGAAGAAACTGCTGGGAGGACAGGCGGTCCGGGCGGCTGGTAGGAAGGCGATGGTCGCGATGATGATGCTGGTGAACTCCCCCATCTCTCCACACACCTCCCTCAAGTTACCATATGAACTGTCTATATTGGTAATGCAATACACCGAAGTATAATAATGAAAACACAACCGCAGAACCCCCGGTACAGCCGCCATCTAATGCATCATGATCCGGAAATAAAAGCCTACTCGTCCCTGTCCCGCCTCACCAACTAGCCCCAATGCTTCCCTTGCAGTGGTCAGCTTTCCCGCTCCCACCATAAACACAGGAGCGTCTGGCTTTGGATATCGGATTCAGGAGCTCATAGTCTCACGGAAGCACCGTTGTGCCGACCCGTTGTGCCGACCCGTTGTGCCGGCAGCCAAGGCAGAACTACCGAATCGAGCTCAGCGCCCTCATTGAGCTGTTGTGGTGGATCAGGGAATCAACTGAGTTTGTATCGCAGGATTGGTAAGATGAAGGATCAGTTTGTATGCCACATCTCGTTTTCCGGATTAAGCCAGGCAGAGTCAATATAAGAGGTCCTCACGCCGTACCATAGGCTGCATCATTTTGTACTATAGCCCATTGCAAACCCCATACATAACCCTAACCCTCGATACACCGTCACAACCAGTAATTGATCCAAGTCATTCGCCCATAGCAAAACTGCCACCACATTAATAGATGCAAGCCCCCAGAGCGAAAATAACGTAATTCTGCGATTTCCGCAATAAAACTCATCTATTTGATGATAGAGAAGCGTGCGGAGGCACAGAACTCGTGTAGATCTTCCATAAGGACCTTCAGACTGTTATATTTACTCGTGAGGAGGGCGTGATTCGCAGGGGAGTTTGAGAACGGCGGAACATCCTTGTCGACAGCTGGGATTGGCTCGTCCTCGTAATCGGAGTTTTCGTAGCACTCTAATCGCTGTACTCGTCGAAAAAATCAGTATCTATCTATCGCTATTAGCAGTTTAATTGATTAGAGGTGTTTGCGGTATTACTACAGGCCTTTGTAATATTGCGGTGGTAGGTTAGTTGTGGTTGTAGTGATACTACGTTACGGAGCTCCAATGGTGATGCTTCACATTTGGACTTTTGGATGCATGGCGTGGAGATTTTCGGGTGTAGGTCAATTACGTGATTGCGACCGTGCATTGGGGGTTAGGGTTTTGTATGGGGTTTGCAGTGGGATAGGTACAAAATGATGCAGCCTACGGTACGGCGTGAGGACCTCCAATATAATGGTGTTGGGAGTCCGACAGCGGTTTGGCTTTCCACAGTTGACCCTGTTGGAAGGCTTTCCAGGACTTGGGCTAGATAGCTCCAGGCATCTAAATACAGAAGTGAGAGATCTCATGCCACTGCTGGTACTCCCAGAGTTTCTGTGCTTAATACGGACCTGTTTCGCGATTTCGAGGTCGACTTTCTACCGTCCAATGAACCCTATCCATCCAGCGCCACAAAATTTAAGCCAGAAGCCGTTAACACCATCATCAATTGCACACCCCATGCAACGCTATCGCAGCTCGAGGCGTTGAAGGGACATGCCCGTGATTTCCAAGCATTCAGTCCCAACGCCATGTTGGAAAAACAATGGAAGAGAAGGATTGATCCCATCGTCCATGCCGAGGTTCTTCTCCACGACTGGCTCTCGCGGACGCCAGGTGGTGTTCAGCAAGCTCGGTTCTTCAGTTCGACAAGCTTTGCCACGACTCTTTTTGCCGGACCTCCTGCTACAAAACAAACGAGATTCCGATAGACGTGCCAAGCTTGTCGAGGACTTGGCTCGATTGGAATCCAAGGCTAAAGCGCAGCTCATGTCCCCGCGGGCTCGGAGATGAACTCGCTCACGGGCTTGCAACAGAGACTGGGAGTGTTAAGAGAGAATGCCCTGTAGGTAGTTCCGAAATGATCTGGGAACAAATCAAAGGTTTGCGGGGTAAGACCCCGTTCGCGTGATGGGAGAGGACGGGGTGAGTGTCTGCGAAATTGAGGATGGCGATGAAGCACTTGTCACCCCGGCATTCGACCGACCATTGGTTTTACGCGTCATGCAGACTGCCCGGGGGTCAGCTGATAACAGGGGAGAAGTTGATCACATGCAGCCTCTCATGTAACGCTTGGTGGGCTTCGCATACGTCAGCGGTATTGTAGAAGACCCGAGTGATGATGTTGAGATATGTGGGCAAATTTCCCAGGTTGAAAGCAGGGATGTGTAATTTAGTGATACGTGACCGTCTGGGAATGGGCATCACGACGAATATGATATCGATAATCAGGTTTACAGGCTTTCTCCAGGCGATGCCCGGTTTCACACCTTGTATGGTACCCGTGAACTACAAGCCAGGGCCCGTAAATGCGTAACCCTAAGTATCATGTATGCTAAGAAAGGTTTTTTTTGGAGTTCTTCTCATGCCTTTTTCAACCCAAAACGGATCAAAAAAAAAAAAAAAAAAAAGGAGCGATGCGGACTGTGGGAGGGATTAGCTCGGTACACCCACCCCTTTTCACGGCACCGTGGTATTCTACATACGGAGTATGCTTTTATAATACGCAGCCCTTTATCTATTGCGTCTATTAGAGGCCACAGCCCTGAGAAATCGAAATTGGTCGCCACGATTCGAGCCGGTCAGTTAGTGGCTGAGGAAGCCAACGCCGAGGCGTTGCTAGAAGAAGCAGTCAACAAAGCTACCTACCAAACAAGACTACTAAGCTAGTTTGCGTGCGGCGTAGGTAGGCACCTAGGCCGCCTGATGGAAAACACGCTTCGAGGCTATGAGACAGCAGATTGGATCAGCAATTCAGAAGGGATATTTGCCTATCTGGGTATATAGCATGGGCTGGTGTCCGGGGAAAAAAAGGGGGAAAGGGGGTGGGGACGCGGCGAAAAGTATAACTTAAAATCTCTGCAAACTTAATCATGAAGAGTACATTTTTGATTAGGGCTGCCAACTTTGGCAGTTCGCAAAAATGCAATCCAGAAAGAGGCTCAGAGCAGACAGCTGACCGTCAGCGGCCACCAGCAGAACAAGCCGCCGGTGACATGCATTCCGGTCTTTGCGAGTAATTGCTTTCATCATACCCTCCGTGTCGCATTATCCTCATGTTTTCGAAATTCCCCAGGTCTTCCACGTTCCCACAGATCCTCACATACCCCAAGTCCCTCTGGTTTTTCTTGACCCTGGAAAACGAAAAGTCAGCACTCTGTTCCGCGCTTGTTGGCCCCCGATCCGGCATGACGCACGGGCAACACCGCCGAAGGAAGAGCCAACCAGTACCACCACTCACCAGTCCAGAGGGAAAGCTCATCCGCCCTCCCCCGCCCCCGAATGGGTTCGGAAGGAGGATGGGACAAGCTGGGTATACATAAATCAGAATTCCATGGTCCGAGTTCAAGGCAATGATTAGACAATAATGATCCCTTCTGAGCTCCGGCAATGAAAGGAAAAAAGACCAAAGATGAGACGCGAGGGTAGGATCCCCTCCTTTTGCCACTCTTTTATATTTCTTTTTCCCAGGCCATGTTCTGAGCCGCCGGAGCGCCGACAAGCCAAGGGCCGAGGCATATCGGCTCACCTCAAACTATGTCAAGGTTAGAGCAGTGGTCATTGTGTGTCGTAGGGGGGCCAACAAAACCTTGTACACCGGGGCTCGAGTCCTTGCATCGGCCCGGAGGCGCCCGTATGTTGAAACCTTGTTTCATGGTGCATCCAGAATCATTCGAGAAGTCTCCTCGAGGTCTATCTACATTGCGCTTTTGACATTTGGCCATTTTGTGGCGCTCAAAGCAAAATGAAACAATGTTTGTCCTTTCGAACAGCTAGATGATGCCTTCTTCATGATGGTCGAAAGGAGGAGGACTGTTCATGCTTGCGGTGATGTTGGGAATGTTGGGACAGTTGGAAGGTTAAAGGGGGCGTTGTTGTGAGAGTTTGTTTGGGCAGTTCAGGGGTAGGGACCATGCTATGTGGGGCCTCCCGGATTTTCAACCCCTTTTCGCGCGGAGCCTAAAAATGCCCCGATGACTGCTCATTTGAAGCGAAGCGCCCTGACATATCTGAACCGTGTGAAACAAAGGGAAGGTACGCGAAGGCGCTGAGTTTCAACTTACTGGAAAAACTCTCGGTGAAACCTGCCGGCACGCATCTGCTCGAGCAGGCCGTCAAAACGACTGAATCCAACGGAATCTGAGAGATAACTCCTTTTTCTCGCTCCCCATGGGGAAGCGAAAGAAGCGCGCGCGAGGCGCGGCCGTTGCGAGGCCTGGTGAGTCTGGGGCTTCTTCCAACCCCATCGTCCTCGGCGAAATTCGCGAGGAAGATGTGGATATGGCAGAATCGTCTCACCGCCCGCAATTAGCATTAGCCAATCAGGACGGCGAGAGCGGTGCGCGACCTGTCGATTCCGGCGAAATCGACGACGACGACCATACCGACGAGCACCTCACGCAGGAACAATGGGAGAGCGTGGGCCCCTTTGTGATGGAACACGCAGCCCGTTTTCTAGGCGGAATCGAGGCGCAATCGGAGGCTTTCGAGGTCATCTCGGCTCTGATGGGCCAAGTTGCGACGGCCTACCGACTCCTTCAAACGAAGCAATCCCCGAAGCCGACGGCCACTGCAGTGGCCGACCCCGAACCGTTGTAAGCAGTCCTTAAGAGACTTGAGCGTATTGAGAACCGACTGAACGTAGCGCCTGCGGTGTGCGCTGACGCCGCCCCCTCAGCTCCCCCGACCTGGGCACAGGTGGCAGGAGCGTCAGTGGCGGGCCGGCAGCCGGCGACGGCGGACCGTACGCGGGCCAAGTACGTACCGAGAGCGTACACGAAGGAGGTGACAGTCCATACAGGGAAGAAGAAGGACGAAGACAAGAGGACGAATGCGGAGGTGGTTGACATCGTTAACCGCGTTCTGGGTGAGGGCTGCGGGCCGCGCGCGGGCCGCCAGGCACCTCCCCAGTGGCGACTGGAAGATTATGTTCGACACCGAGGAAGCGAGAGTCGCCGCAGAGACTCACACTCACAGTAGAAGCAACGGTTGCGAGGAAGGCGTACACGGTTGTGGCCCACGGGCTGCAGTCGGAGCGCGTCCGGGGCGGAAACGTCTTGGAGTACCTGAAGACGAAGATCCAGAGTGAAAACAACGTCGATGTGGTCAGGGTTGTGGTACCTAAGACCGCGTAGCGGAAGACAAGAACTCCACTATATGTGGCGGTTAACGGTGTGGACGCAGCGAACGCGTTGTGTACGAGCGGTGTGGTGGTTGACAGTACCTGGTATCCCTGCGAACCGTTTGCTGATGGAGCGTCGTTACGGCAGTTCTTTCGTTGTTACGGCTTCGGCCACGTAGCAAAGATGTGCACTACGCGTACGGCCCGCTGCGGCTATTGCGGCTGCCCCCATAGGGGGGGGGACTGCCAGGTTAAGGAGGATGATGGGAAGGCAGGCCATCGCGGAAGGCGATGGCGGTGCGCCCACGCAGCGCGCGAGTTGCGTGAACTGTATGGGCAAACACCCGGCCTGGTCAAGATCGTGCCCTGAGAGGGTGAAATGGATTGCTAGAGCGAAAGATGCGTGGGCTGAACGTCCCCGTTACTTTGTATCCCCAGACTATTCGAAGCGAACGGAACAACAACACCAAGGGGCGACCGCAGACCTCCCGCAGGGCGCCCCCGAACCGAAGAGAAAACACACTACAACGGCAGCGGCGAGGATGGCCCCCGCAATACGGCCACGGGGGCGCCCCCCATCCTCCGCGCCAATTGGCGATACTGGCTCTAGGAACATCACTGACATGTTCGCGGCCCTCTCGCAGCCAGTACGCAATCAAATAATGGATCTGGACCTGTAGCGAGGTGCGGATACGGAGTGACAGCGACCCGCAGCCGCTCCACGGCGGCCGAGAGGCAGCAGCAACGATTGCGGGCGCAGGGGAGCCTTTCTTCTGTTTACCTATAAGGAGTACCAACAATGGAGACCAAGGGCTAGGCCTGTTCAGGACTGGCGGTTTTGTACGGCCACTGCGCGTAGGACCGGCGTACTCGCCACGCGTACGCAGCGTTTCCGCCTGTATTTAAATAGTGGAAGTACCGCATGGCCCCCTTATGGGGGCCTGGGAGCCAGCTACCCCCTACTATTCTTGCAGGCACGCCCAGCAGCCTCGCCTGTGGCTCAGCGAAAACTGGGGGCCAGAGCCCAGGCCGCAGTGCCCCTCCGAATGCCGAGGGTTCCGAAAATTGTAGTCATCGCCAGAACTGTGGAGGGCGCGCGAAAACGCTGAATCCGCGTAGAAATCAATTGCGCGCGCAGATAACGTAGTCAAATCGAAAGCGGTCAACGCAAGTAAAATCGCACAAAACAGCGGCAAACGCAGTCAATTTTCTAACGAGGAGGGTAATAGTACGGCTGACTTTAGTGTTGTTTGCTAGGGACACTGCATTCAGCACTTGCAGTAGTTGGCGATAGCCTCAACCAGCAGTGTGGAAGAACTCGGCATTGCGACATTGCTGCTGGGCGTGCCTGCAAGAATAGTAGGGGGTGAAGCTTGGGGGCCCGAACCGGAGAATCCAGCGCCCGGCGGCCGGTGCAGGGGGTTCAGTGCCAAATAACCAAAGTGCAACTCACTGGGTGCACTCGAGAGTTCTCAGGCCTCGGATGGCCCTAGAGCAATTGGTCGCCACAGCATCTTGACAATCTTGGCGGTGTTGAGCCACGAATACAGAGGAATGAGGCTATTCGCAGTGCCGCCAGTGGTGTTGTGAAGCCTCTGAGGCGTTGTGATGGCGTTGTGGTGACGTAGAGCCTGTGCCGCGCCGAAAGAATAGAAGGAAGCCATTGTCGCAACTGCTCCCAATGCCCGGTGAGCCCAATGATGTAGAGTCCACGCTGCGCCAGTTCTTTCTCGGCCAAGCCGTCAATCCACCGGCTTCTTCTTCCTCAAACACCACCTTTTCTTTGTTCGAGGCCTCTTCTCTGCTCCTTGCGACCAATCCGAATCCCCTCTTCAATCGCGCAACCGCAAATGAACAGTCAGACCTTAAAGATCCTGTAATTCTCGAAGCGTCCTGGTGCACCGGCTGCGGCCGAATGCTTCCAGGCAGTTGGGGGGCGTGGGAGTGGGAGTTCGATTGAAGAGGGCATCGCGATCATTGTCGCCGGCCGGACAAAGGCGAACCCCAGCCAGCATCACCACCGCCGCGGCGCCCTGCAGTCAATTGTCAGCAAAGAACAACCCCCCCCCCAAAAAAGAGGGTTTCGCAGTACGTTGCCTTCATTTCCATTCCATTCGCAGCAATTGCTGATGCTTTGTGTTAGGAAATCGCTTTGTGAGTCCCCCCCTTTCCATTGTTTACTGAAGTGGGGCGGGCGACGTCGGTCGGCCGGTCTGCATTTCTTCAAATGCCCAGACTCCCCAGCGCAGATTTCACTTCTCCCCCCCATCCACCGCTTTCTCAATTGCAACCAACCTACAACCTCAATTGCTGATTGCCGCGTCTGCAGAAAACGAAGTCGAACACCCTCCCTCCATCCCTGATGGATCCCGCGATGTTTGCAGCATCTACCGCCGCTGCGGGCGACCCAGGCAACCCATCCGGCCCAGGCAACCCGACCGGAGGGGGCGCGCCGCAGCAGACTCGCAAGTGCAATCGCTGTACTCGTGTGCTGCCTATCTCGGAGTTCGTCAACTTATATGGCATTACACACACTGGCCCGTTAATCCATGTTTGTTTTAAATATCCCGGAAGCCTTATTCTATCGGAGTTCCGGCCCTTTGAACTGACGAGGAATAATGGCACGCACTACCCAAAGGCGGTGCGCCGTCGAGAGACAAGGTGTTGATGTCATCATCACCACCGCCGGAAACTCCACACCGATCCTCGTCCGCGGCGCCAGCCTGTCCGTGGAACTCTACATCTGTTACCGCGGGGCGGCCTGCCACTGGTAGCGGCAACGACAGCGACGATGCCTCTCGCCCCGGGGAGGGTGATCGGCCCACTTGGCAGGGGGGCGCCCTCCGCCACACCTCGACCGAGGCAGTCTACATGCAGCCTCCCGTCTCAAGCTCCTCACTCCGCTCTAAAACCGCGCCATATTGTCCTGTGGGCGTGAGTCTGCACCCAGTCAAACGTCCGCCGCCATTCGACCACGCGCTATCTACCCCGCTTACAGCGGTGCTGCCAAAGAGCGAATACTACATGCGCTCGACGTACCAGAGAGCAGATCAGAAATGACAGCTTCGCAGCATGTCGGTAGAACACCAATAAGTATTGTCAGTATATGCGCAATCGCCCCCGTCCTACTCTCCTGGGGTGCTACCGTTATGATGTGTTGACGCGGCACAGGGTCTTCCGCCCACAACTCATTGCCCAATCTCTGCCTAGCCGCGCCTGCCGCCGGATCATACAATGTGATTTCTCGGTTGGCGAGCGTATTTCAGTCTTCGTGAAGCAGAGCCGGGCTCCAAACGCTACCGGTGGTGGCTCTGGCCCGGTACGTCTAGCGAGCTTCAGCCGGTCGTGAGAACCGGAAAATATCTGGGAAAGTTTGATGTGGTTGGAGAGTTTGTGTTACACCCTAACAGTGCGAAGGTGAAGATGCAGGTTTTCATACGTTGGTTCGCACTGTATAATTTCAAGTCAGGGCTGTTCAGGTCAGATAAGGATAAGATTAGGGTTAAGTCAGCAAGATGTATGCTGTCACATGATGTGAAGTGGGGCTGTTTGACTTTGGAACTTTGTGTGCGTGCTTTCACATGATGTGCACACTAGCGGCGCCCATGTGCGCCCATGTTTTTTTTCGCATGCTTCGTCCACCAATAACACTCTTCAGATGCGCCTGCCGACGCTTATTGCCTTCAGCGTCAAGCCTTGCGCTTGACTGGCTGGCTTCAGTCGTGATCACGGTTCCTTAGCACTGCAGTCTGCTTCTCAGATGCCTAGCTGCAGTCTCGCATGCCATGTTCTGGGCAGACCACTGCAATTTTATATCGCTGTGATTGGGTACCTGCCACGTTACAAGCGCTCCAGTGACGTCATACACCGCTCAATGAATGCGCACAATACAAGCTGCTAAGCTGCTGTGTGGATTTGCGCTGTCGCCCCACATGATGACGGTAGCGTTGATGGTCGACAAATAGTGGTAAGCTGTCGCGATAGCTCACGGAGCATAGCGTACCGACGGGCTAGTGAACCTGCAGCTAGCGAATCGCCAGATACAGGCGAGCAGTGAGATCGCTTTTCCATTAGGGACTGATCCTGTCGGAGATGGAAAACATGTCAGAAGCACTGCACTCTGGATTCTGTGGAATTGAAGGGGTTGCAACTGCGTGATTGTATTGCTTGTTCTCTCGCCCTCTGGCTTTGCTAGAGGCCTTCTATTTTAGCCGTACGTTGTGCCTAGCTGAAGTACTAGTTTAGCTCCGTTTAGCTCCGTTTAGCTTCGTTTAGCTCCGTTCAGCTGCGTAGAGCTCTATTTAGCTCTGTGCAGCCGCTCCACTCAGCTCCATGCAGCCGCTCCGTTTGAGGGTGTTCTGGCTCCTGGCCAGAACCCCCTTCTTTCTGACAAAACGGGAAGCCGGAGGCCCCACGGCTCTAAGGGCTAGAGGAGTACGAGAATGTATAAATAAAAAGGTTATACAACGGGCTGGAAATTTAGGAGGTTCTAAACTTCTTCTAAAGCCTTTTACTACCAATATAAAGAAGTAATAATATTATAAGGGCCTTATGGAGCCTATAGACCTGTTAGTGTTCTAGGGGGTTTAAAAGGATTCCACGCTTTGCAAACCTAACCTCTGGAATCCTCTGGATTCCAGTCGTTCTTAAAGGGTCCCTAGAGCCTCATTTTCCAGCCACTTATAGCCTCTTAGCTCTAAACCTTCTAAATAGTTCACTATAAGGTACAGAGCGTACCTTATAGCTACATTATGTAGCCTGTAGCCAAAGGCTACTACAGTAGTTCTAAAGGCTATGCTTTAATAATATAACTTAAGAGTAGGAATCACTGAACTAGCTAAACTAAAATATCTATTAATGTAAGCACTAGAGTGCTTATATGCTGTTAAAAACACTGTATACTTAAAAGCTATAAGTTGTAACTGCTAGATTAAATTATATTACAACTTATACCTGACACAGGCCTTAAGAGGACTGGTATAGGTTAAGACAGAACATATAGCAGGACGCTAAAGGCTAGGTGGGCGTTCTAAAGACGGCTTATTAAATTAACACTCCAGACCGGCGTTTAATATCACTAAAGGTCGTTATCACTATAATACATAATGGTAAGTCTAAATATTAAAATATAAATGAATAATTAAATATTAGCGTGAGGAACTAGGAGTCCCTTATAGTTATTGTCCTGTCCGGAGGACAATTTGTTTTAAGGGTGGTATAAAAAAAATTACTATAGGAAATTCAGTCAAAACTAAGAAGAAAATTCAACTTAACTTAAGACTAGTCAGTTCATTATCAAAAGTGGTCCTGCTCGGGCTCCAAATCACGTGATATGATATGTTTTCAGATCCGTCACGTGACCAGGATTCCAAATCTGAAGTCAGATTCGGGGTTAGTGTTACGGTTCAGGAGTTATTAGCGTTTGAAAAAATTGAACAAGGCTAAATCTAACCAAAGAAGGTGGTGTAATATATATGTTTTTACCTAGAATTCAGAACTAGAATCTTTTTTACTATAAAGCTTATAATACAAAAGATATTACTGTTTAAAGTCTAACAATAATAATTATGTAGATAATAACTAGTTAATAAGTAATATAATAAGTTCTATTACTTATGTATATTATTATTACAACCTGCGCCCGACACAGGCCTTGAGAGGACTGGCACGGGTTAAGACAGAATGTATAGCAGGACGCCAACAGGTAAGGGGCGTTCCAAAGACGGCTTATTAAGCTAACACTCCTAAACGGGGGGTTTAATGTCACTATAAGTCGCTGTCACTATAATGTATAAAGGTAAGTCTAAACAGTAAGACATAAATGAATAATTAAATATTAGCGTGAGGAACCAAGGTCCCTTATAGTGGTTATAGGTATAACTATGGCTATTTATACTAACTAGCTGGGAGGTACTTTATACCTTACTTATAGTGTCGTAAATGCTCGTTATATAAACACTTTACACCACGTAAGTGTTTTGCTTATAAGGTTTCTCCTACTCGTAATGTAAGTATTTAACATACTGTAAGCAGCACCTTATTAGTCGTAAGGGCTTCAGGTCTTTACACCCCTAGCCCAGTACACCTGGACAGTGTATACCGTCTTCCCACACTATTCCTTTTACAGGGGATTCGTTAGGCCGCCCCGGCCTAAGTAACAGCTTACAGGATCATCACACAATTCCCCCTTTTTAACGTTCTTTTCCCATAAAAAACTTAAAAGGTAAGCTTCCCCTTTTCACCACTTTACCATATAACGAGTATCTAGCTCCCGGGTCTTAAAACGGGAACAGGGTAAGAGCATTAACTACTGTTTAAACCTTATAACCTACATATATATGTTTAGTGGTGAAATATCCCCTTATTCTTTTTATAAATCTGCTAACCCTCTACTCGTCTGTTAGGTTTTAAACTGGTTTAACAGTTATAACCACTATTTAAAGAGGTACCGGCCTTCCCAGTGTGACGCATTTAATGTTAGTAAAGCGAAGTTAAAGGCTCTTCTTATTAAAAAACAGGACCTTAACTCGTAAGTTAAGTCTGCTACTTAACAGCTTTATAAAGCCACTATTAAGCTTTAAAAGGTATTAGCACGTTTAACACGCCTTTATAAGCAGCGGTCTCGCCTTAAAGACTAGGTTATGAAAGCGTTTGGCTGTAAAGCGGAGTTATTAGAGTTTTAGGAGAGTAAGGAGGCTAGGCTGGACGCCCCTTTTAAAAACGTGGAGTCTTTTAACTAGGGGAACTTTTTAATAGGGTTTTTATAATAAGCGGTTACTTTATAACTAGGTTTATAACTTCCTTTAACAGTAGCCTGTAGGTGTAAGTCCTATAAAGGTCTTCCACCGTTCTTATTTTTCTTTACTAACTTCTTAACAGTATTTATTTTCATATAAAGCTTATTAAGAGCTTTAAAGGTCCTTCCTTTTTATTAAATCTAAGGTCCTTTTAACCTTAGTTAAAGCTTTTAATAAATATCCTCCCATACCTATTAAGGAGTTTCTTACCGCTTTTTAAGCTTTAAATCCCATAGTGGTTTTACTTTTTAATATGGTAATTTAAATGTCAGACCTTATCTTACTTCTAATTCCAGAGTAAACTAATTAGTTTACCTCCTTAAAGCTACATTAGCTGGTTTAACCTTCACTTTTCATCCTTTTATAGGTGGTTTTAATTAATTTAGATTCTTTTAATGGAACTCCATAATCAGGTCTAGGCACTTAAGGTTTTTAACTGGCTCTTATAAGTTACTTTTAAGGTTATAATCTAACCACTTAATAAGATACTTAAACGTGTTCTTTCCCCTTTATAAATCTATAACTTCCTTAACGTCGTACTCGTCCTCTTTAATATTAATTTTAATCTTCTTTTTTAAAGGAACTCCCTTTAAAGCGGGTTTTAAAAGTGAGATATAAAAAACCTTAATCCACACCTTTATACTAGCGGGTAAGTCTAATTTATAATTAAAGGTGGTAACCTTTTTCTTAATCTAGAACAGTCTGTACCTTTTAAAGTTAAACTTCTTACTAAGTCGTTTTAAATGTAGGTTTTATAAAAAAAGGTAAACGTAGTCTCCCTTTTAAAAAGTCAGTCCTTTAACTTATTCGCTATTATAATAAAGTCCTTTCTTAAATATTAGTTACTTAATTTAATGTTTATCAGTAAACTTCTTTATTTATTCACATGTAAACTTAAGTTTAGCTTATAAGTGGTTATGCAGTTTTTACATCCAGTCTGTATAGACTGTGGCTTAAGGGGCGCTAGTAGGTGGGCCTTAACGGAGCTTAAGCTCTTTACTGTAGTTGGTGAAGAACGGTGATATACCTGTTAACTTAATTAATATTATGTTATAAGCTATCTGTGCTGTTAGTAACAGCTTAAGCTAATTATCTTATTTAAAGTTAATATAGGTTTAAAGATACGTTATAAGTATTTAGTTAACTCGTTCCGTCTGGCTATCTGTCTGTGGGTGGAAGGCTGTTAAAAGCTTACTCTTTACACCTATTCTTTACATTAATCCTTATTAGAATTTTAACATAATTAGCTTATCTTAATCCGTAACGATATTATCTGGCTAAAAGTGTTATAAAACTACCTCTTTTTTAAAGATATAAACAAGTTACTCCACTATTATATCCTTTAAAGTTAGTAAAAAGTAGGCCCATTTTATTAATCTGTTAACTATTATAAGGATTTAGTTATAAGTGACTTTTATAACAGGGTCCCTAGACTTTAAAATCCTAATAACGAAGTTAAGTAAGATGGAACTCTATAACACCTGTAGTATAAGGAGTGGTTCGAGAAGCCTATAAAGCTTATAACGTCAGTTTTACTTCTTATGGCAGATGTTACAGTTATTAACCACTTCCTTAACTAACTTCTTTATTCCTAAAAAGGTGTACACTTACTAAACTTATGTGAGAGTTTTAACCCAGCCTATATATCCTTTAAGTTAAGACTTATAAACCTGTTAGACGTACTCCTTTCGTTTATTTAAGTTATAAACATACAGTTTCTCTTAATATTAAAGCCTTACTCCTAGTTTAAGCATGCCGTTTACACCTTCTAACAGTTATTCTAGTTAATAACCAGTTTTATTATAGTTTAAATGCATTAGGCACTCCTTCCCATAATTTTACATATACCTTAAGAAATCTCCTAAAGGGCGCTTATACTTACAGGTACCTTTTATTAACCTTTTTACTTAAAAGTCTTATTATTATTAATAGATGTTATACTTTGTTTATAAGTTTATACAGACGTTAATAGTTTATTCTGGCGTCTAGTTATCTGACACTTATGGCGTATATTCTAAAATGCCGTTCTCTACTTTATTAAACATGGTAACGGGGACCAGGACCGGATTAGCATCCTTATAGTCCTGTCTCTAACTAAAAGTATTAACTTACCTATTATCTTTTCCTTTAACATAGTGAATCTGGAAGTGGAATAAGGCTATCAGTTCTGCCTATCGTGTTTACCGTAGATTAAGTTCCTTTATTAAGAAGTATTAAAGGTTATTATAGTTTAAAAAGACTTAAACTGGTTTTTTTATACCGCTTAAGTACGGTGCCTACTTAGTAAAGTATTAAATAATTACTATTAGTTCCTTATTATAAATTAGATATTATAAGGCTAGGCCGTGGATTCCTTTTAACAGGAAGGTAACTAGGTAGCGTTTCCTATCATTTTAAACTTAGTTAAGTTCTTTACCGATTATAAACTTTAAAGAGTTTATCTTAACTTAGAAAGGCTTTAAGAAATTAGGGAGAGTTAAGATTAATACTGTGACGAAGGTGTGTTTAAGGTCCTTAAACGCCTTTTATTATCTTTTAGTCCACTTAAATAGCTTTCTTTCACCTGTAAGTTTATAAAGTAGTCTTATAATCTTTATAAAATACCTAATAAAACACCGGTAAAAGTTTATAAAGTTAATAAAGGCTTATAACTCTTTTTAATTCTTTAAAGTAAGCTAATTGTTAAAATGCAAAAGGGGTCAAGGCATTGGAAAACAGTGTGTGTTGAAGGTGATTAATTATTTCTATCTTCGAGAGTGGAAGCCGTGTTATTATAGCCGTGAGGGTGGCCAGTGCACGGAGTGCATTGGCCACACTCGCTTCTGCGAAGCGAGGTTAGCTGACTGAATACGAGGTTGGCAGTGGAGT
>Ga0247770_1001526_pt1 | contig 17313 bp, 23 predicted proteins | sample UWRJL136409B6_FD_179943 | JGI IMG/M metagenome (GOLD analysis project Ga0247770, IMG submission 179943) | Plant litter microbial communities from Arlington Agricultural Research Station in Wisconsin, United States - UWRJ-L136-409B-6 | ecosystem: Environmental > Terrestrial > Plant litter >... | reverse complement strand
ACGCCAGTGAGCCTCAGCCACCAGAGTGACGAAGCCTGAATCCTGCAGAATAGTCTATAAAGAAGCCTCTGGCTTCCAGCCAGAGCCAGAGGAACAGAGTGAACACAAGCAATACAATCACGCAGTTGCAACCCCTACAATTCCACAGAATCCAGAGTGCCGCGCTTCCAACACATCCAGTCAGCTTCGCTGACTAGATGGCCAGGGACCCCTACTTTCTGACACCCACTGCCCTGAAGGCAACTGCTTTCAGCAGTTGCCCTCCATTACTGCGTACCCTGCAGTTACGGCTCGCACTGCGGAGCCGAACCTTCTGGAAGGCTCCAGGGCTCACAGGGCCCCTGTTGAGCCTTGAAGGCTCTGGAATCTAGGGCTCCACTGCTCTGACTTACTGTAGGGCTTGCCCTACAGAGTGTTCCAGAACTGTATTAATAATAGAAGGCTCTGGAATTCTTCCAGAGCCTCCCACAGCCTATAATAGGCCTCCAACTCTCCTGTATGTAGTCTTCTTCAAGCAAGTAATTTAACTCCACTCTAGTCATTGTATAAGGCACTGCCTTCCGGATCCTTTTGTTTCCAGCGTTAATATTCGCTATGATACCTTTATTTACAGTGGCACTGCCCTGTAATTCGGGCCTTTGTTTGCTTCCTACAGTGCTGTAGGCACTATAGCTAGCTTGGACCAGTACTGCACTTCTTGTGACGACCTTACAGGCCGACACTAGGGGGCCATAAAAGATTCAGTTGGGAAAGTCCAAGCTCGAGGAATGGCAACGGAGCCTTCCTGTCGCTGATTTACCCAAAACAATATCCGATGCTATTTTTACAACGAGGAAACTAGGATTTCATTATCTGTGGGTGGACGCTTTGTGCATCATTCAGGATTCGGTCGAAGACAGTGCGAAAGAAGTCAATAACATGGGTTCAATCTACAAGAAGGCGACTCTGACGATCCTCGCTACCAACGGTACCAGTGCCAACTGCGGATTTTTGGAATCTCGACCTCTACTTGACGTCTGTGAACTTCCGCTTTGTCTCCCAGACGGTTCCTTAGAATCAATATTCCTTGTAAAGCCATTCAGCCGCAGGCCAAGGCATTACGCCTATAGGCCAAAGGAAGCATTGCATCAACGGGGGTGGGCATTACAAGAGTTCCTATTGTCACCACGATTGCTCATTTACGGCGAAAGAGAGATGACATGGTTCTGTCAATCTCTATTCTCCCCAGCTATCGACAACCATATCGATTATTTGCAGAAAGGGCCTTGCAAGCAGCTACCCCCAATTATGTTCAACCCTCACATAAAATACTCGGCTACCGTACACCAACAAGCCGCGCTTTGGAGAGACATTGTGCATGACTTCACGAGAAGGAAGCTTACGTTTTCGGAGGATCGTCTTCCGGCAATTTCTGATATAGCGAGGGAGATGCAGTCTATCTGGAAGGACCAGTATTACGCCGGGATGTGGGACAGTTGTCTCACACGCCACCTTGGCTGGTACGGGGAAGATTTCAATCCATCTCGACCGATCTCTGACTATAGAGCTCCAAGCTGGTCTTGGGCCTCAATAGATGGAAAGATCAATCTGGGCGGTGTCAAGATATGGAACGCTGAGGTCCAGATATTGGGCTGTACTGTTCAGTCCAAGTTATCAGGCGCTCCTTTCGGTTCTGCTCTTTCTGGGGAGCTTAACTTGAAAGGAATCTTGGTGGAATATGCTAAAATACCGAGAAAGGAGGTATGCGCATGGAAGTTCGTGGTGGAAGCGGGCCCCAGGAACATGATCACCGACCATACTCCTGTCCTGTTACTTGGCCGTAGTATAGGCAGCGGTGCGACGGTATGTATGTTACTTCAACATGTGTCAGGCCAAAGGTACCGGAGAATTGGTCGCCTCCAGTTCAAACATTATAGGAATTATTCCTTAAACCCACACAAGGAGGACTGGCGGCGCGAGATGCCTGTACAGATCACACTTGTCTGAACGGTTTACAGAAAGCATATTATAAACGGCTGAATGATGGATATCCCTCTATTTATTGTGATCTAGTTTCACAATGGCGGCTTCGTTAAGCTCCTCTACTTCTTCCCGGCCGGCCTCTACGCGCACATGACCTATCGTTTTCTCGGACAAGTCTAGCGTTGACACTTCTCACCCAAAAAAATCCCGCCCGTACGTGATAGTTATCTCGCTACCATCGAATATGTCCTGGTTTGCTTGGATCCCCATAATCCACCGGCTAGACACCTTGAACGGTACAAGCAGGGCTGACGGCCGACAATCATGGTTCGGGAGTCTAAAGCAGTTGCCAACAGACTCAACATCGCCGGTATATGTATATGCTTCGTGGAAGGGTGCTTTTTGAGGGGGACTTCGTCCGGGGGATCCTTTGTTCTTGGGAGCAGTCTTGGTGGTCTTGATGGCCTCGGTGGCATGGATGGACGGTCGTCGCTGGCGCTTGGCGGATTCCTGATTGCTGAGGGTTGGATTCTTCAGCGCCGGCGCGCGCAATGGAGAGGGTGTCTTAGTGATTGTTGACGCAACAGCTTCTACCCTAGGGATGCCGTACATTGTTGTTGCTTGTTTTGTGAACCTCGTCCATCTTTCAGATTCGCGACGCTGTCCCAACAGCTCATCTCCTCCCTACATATTCCGCCGCAAATACTACCTCAGCAGGAAGGAGGGCGACGGCAGTTAGCAGAGCAAAATGGACATGGGCGTGGTACAGCCAGATGGCGGTGGAGATTCCAAGAGAGGGACGAAGAAGAGCTCCGTCATCAACATGAGCAGCGGTATTTGCAGCAGGAAGAAGGGCGCCATCGACGAGGAGAGAGGAGGAGACAAGAGCAGGAAATAGAGCGGGAACAGCATCCCAAAGCAGAAGAGATAAGACAGTGGCTAGAAAGACACCGCCAAAACCGGGAGGAAGTGTCCAGACAAACTGCTCAGTGTCCGACCCAGTGTCCTCTGATATTCGCGTTATCCAACTTCCATGACACCTCTGGGGCAGCAAGCTCGGAGCCAAGACGGCCAACGTGCCCCACACAGGGTCATCATCTCATAACCTGGCAACATCCAGCAGCCAGAAGACCGAGTCCGTCATGATCGCTTCTTCAGGCCCGGAACTAGACCGGGATAGGAAGTTCGAGTACACCGTGATGCGAGCACTCGAACCTCTAAAGGAGAAAACCACCACCAAACCCCAAGACATGGATGAAGCCTCGACGCGCTTCCGGGTCAACCTAGCGTCGTGCTACATTTTCTCCAACATAATGGTCTACATGTTTGTTCTCAGTGAGTCACTAAAGTCCTTCACTTTCCTCGGGGATTCATATTGGCACAAGATCTAGTTCTTTAGGATATGGATGTGGGCGAACTCTAGCCTACTCATATTGAGGTTCTTGGGTTGTCTTGCTTTTCGCTGCGCGACGTTGCTACGGCTAGCTAGGATGTTGTCACGACGTTACCTCAGTGATGTAGGAGAGCTTGGGCTAAAAGTGCTGAATCCTCCATTTACAGAAGTGTTTGGCGAACAGTGTGCCTTGGAAAAGCTGGGCGTTTAATACATGGGCTGCAATTCAATTCGCGTGAGGAACTGAATGCTGTAACCGTTGCAAAGTTGTGGCGTTGTTGTTTTACATATGGATTGCCGTCGCCGGCCCCGAATCAACCACACCACCGCTGGCCGCTTTGCTCAGGATTTCTCCGGCGCTACTTAGGGCGTGATCACAAAGACGGCCGGAATTGCTTTAGGAAGGTGTACCGCATCAACATTCGGGCGCCGAAAGTTGGCAGCAGAGCCGCAATCCAGGTTCCGGATCTTCCAGCTTGGGTTAACCCGTGGCAGAGACTGGGTTCCAAACTAATTTTGGGTCACTGGATTAGCGGATAGGAGAACATCCGATCCCATCTGACCAGTCTTCTTTGCCAGCCACACCACCATCGACTTCAAAAACATCTGAGAAAGCACCCTCCTCCTTCTCTTGCGCTGTTTCCATCACAAATTGCTGAGAGGGGCTACTCCCTCAACCTCTTCCGCCACTCCGGCTTGTTTTCGGGAGGTATAGCTTCGAGATTGTTTTCAGGAAAAGAGATGGTATCGTAACAGTATCAGGAGAAGTCAACAGCTGTATTCCGCGCAGGGTATCGTGGAGCGGAGCTGAAAATTGCAGTGCAGCTGGCTTGTTTGGCGGCAGAGCTGTGACGGTGCTACTGACGAATGGCAGCTACCTTGCGTCCCTGCCGCCACGGCCTTGCTGATGGGGAGTTGCGCTTTGCCGGCGGTGCGGGTGTGATCGACCTGGATGGAGCCGTCAAAAATAGTCTTGATGCCGACAATCATGTAGGCGACGCCGCCGTTGTACTTGAGCAGCTTCTCTGCGGCCGGGCCATGTTCGGAGGCCAGGATGGCGTCAAAGGCATCGCAGTGCTGGGGTAGAATGGGCATGATGATCTTCTTGCCGTCAAGCGAAGTCGTGTCGGTGGCAGAGGTCGCTTTGGAGAGGCCCAGGAGCTGGCCGAGCTGCGTGTTGGCCCTGCTGTTTTTTTTACCGAGTGGTAGTAGAGTTTGCGTCGAGAGGAGCTTCACTTTCAGTTACGCCTCCCCCAATATTTTCTCCTCTGTCTTACCACTACAGCTGTTATTAGTTTTTTCTTTACTTACGTTTATATTTTTGTTCTTCACAATTTGTCTACCGTAAGGGCTTATATGCTATTTCACCAATGATTAGACGAGAAGAGATGGCTCAGTTGCCGGCATTGCGCAACGGATCATATTGGCAGGTGCAACAGGACTTCCGAGCAGTTGAGATCAGGCTGCCAAGAGCCAAAGTCGGGTTAGAGGACGTGCATCGTTGCACGTTGCACCATCAGGGGTGCATACAAGCTGTCACTGTTGAGCTGATGCATTGTTGTGAGGTGAGTAGGACGGCCTTTGTAGCTGTCCGTTCCAAATTCAGGCGGAGGTTGTGTTCCCATGAGTTGCAACCCAACGAGCGTACTCCCTTCACAGAATCGCGCATCAAACGAGTCGGCAAAGTCGTCGCCATGAGGTACCACAATGTACGGCTCCGAAGCATTTCCTGCTCCTCTGTTACCCGACCCCACCCAGGCGGATCCGGTCTTCCCAGTCCAAGCAGCATGAGGATCCAGCGCGTCGCAGACGTACCGCAGCTTCTCCGCATCCGCGATATCTGGTCCCACGTCGAGAGCGAACATGCCAGACGAGATAATCTCATGGGTTGTAGCGGCAGTTTCACCTAGCACCGCTTCTCCGTGGCCATCCTCGCAGTCCAAATCAGCCACGTCGGCCAAGCCCGTCTGGCTAGCCGTGACGCTGTCACCCCGCTCTAGAGACGCAAGATAAGATAGCCGAAGCCTCGGTTGCTAAGTTTAAGGAGTAGCCCGTTAGAAACGCGGTTTTTAAGCATATTACGTTAGACGGGGTTCCAACTTTCCAGCTACAGTTTACCTGGGACGTATATATAGAAAATCGGGAAGGATATTATATAAGGCAGAGCCGAGACTCCCCTCCCCTAGCGAAGAGGTATCGATTAGCGAGGCAGAAGAGCGCAAGGTCTACGAAAAATAAAGACGCTATAAAAAACCCTAGTGCATCTTGACGAAGGGTAAGATATACGCTAGAGGATAATACGAAGATCTGCCAGCTAAAGGAGTAAGGCTTATCTTAGCGCTTAATCGCCTAACAGCTCCCAAGACGTTCTCCTGGTGCCATTGAGGTAAGGTATTATACAAAACTTAAGATAAATACTTCTAGAGGGGCTCTAGGACGGTATAAACAGCAGGTATACTCAGTGTCGGTCGATGCTAGCGAGGAATAGTAGAAGGTAGAGGAGATTTGCAACTTAAGACGGCTAGACAATGGCGGTATGGAGTTTCTTGTGAGGTGGGATGGCGGAGATGAGACATGGGAACCTCTCGAGCACGTGGCGGAGACGGAGGCATTGGATAATTATGAACGCCTGCATGGGCCTGTTAGTATGTGTAGTGTGTGAGTTTGCTCAACTCTCGGTGGCTTGCAGCTTCCTCTGATGAACAGCAGGGCAAGTTTCGAAGTGCTCTCTATTGGTAAAGCGGCAGAGACGCAACAAAATAACATATTCAGTCGTCGACAGAAGGCTAGCACGCATAGATATTTCCAAAATCTTCTGCAGTGATCTACGCGTCAATCTTTTCCATCGCCACACGTCCTGAAAGTTGCAAAGTGCACTTGTAGGCATGTGATAAGTGGCAAAACCTACATACTACAAAGCCAAGCATCCTCCCAGGCCTTCACCTGAGCAAAGCTATTTTAAAAACAATATATAATATGGTAGTCTATCACTCTCTAGAGAAATGTATGAATGTCAGTCGTCCAGACACATGTCCCAAGACAATCGTATGGCCGTACACTGATACGCATGATGGCTGGTAATCAGGAGGAAGCCATGAGATGAGAGTCCGTGGGCGCTTCCGTAACGAGCGACAGGCATGCAAGCAACGCAAGGTACAGTCGCGGAGGTGACTGATTCGAAGGTTTCCGCCCCTTTCAGTCTGAGGCAGCCATTGGTTTCAAGTCACGAAACCTACCACTTGACGTAGCGTAGATGGTGGCAACCTCGAACGCAGTAGCCAAAAACGAAAAAAAAAAGAAAACAAATGGAAAATATACGAAACAGGTCTCATCAGGAGTTCATCCCTTTACTTTCGCTCCTCACACGAGCGTCACTAAGATTAGGGCATATCTTTCCCTCCACCACTACAGACTCGCAACTGAAATCATCAAAGCTCTATCGACACCTCTACACTGAGCTATCCCAAGCGAGGTGCGCACAAGAAGTCATACACGAAAAAGCCGCCAAATCCTGCGTGTCCAGCTACCTAGGGTTTGATATATCGAACCTCACCATATCGCCATCTAATACACGATCAGCCCATCTACCCACCCGTTTCGAAAATATCCCATCACAGTGTTCAATCGCTTCAAACAAATCAATCTCAGCATGACTCTCCTCAAGCGGCCATTCCGGCCACAGCTCCTTCAGCCGAGCCTTGTAAACCTTCCTTAGGTACGTGGCGTCATACTCCATCCTATGGATAAAGTATAGGCTATCCTCTCCTCGCTCCTCAAGATCCCCGTATGTCTCCTTGTGCGGTTCCTCCTTCCGAACTGGCCCTTCCAGATACTTGGGAAGTTTGGCTGACATCCAGATTGGCACCGCCGAGACACATTCCCAGTCCAAAACACCTGTGATTTCGCTGTGTTCATTGACCAAGATGTTATTGAGATGAAGGTCGTGATGGTAGAGCGACGTGGTTTCTGGCTCCTCGAGAGTCTGGGCGAAGACCTTTGGAACTAGAGCGAGCAGCTTCGATACGACAGCTGATATATCCTCGGCATCTTCCCTTTCGTCCTCATCCTCCGAGTTCTTGAGGACGGCGGTCTGGTGTTGCAGGATAATGTCCAATTTGGTACTCAGCCAGTCATGGCTGGAGCGGAAAGGACCACGTGGAATGTCGTAATGGAGGTGGTCGCCCATAAAGAACTCGTGGGAGACTAGGAGACCGGGAGCGACTGCCTTCGAGCCTTTGACGTCATCGGGTGTGGAGCAGATATCCAGCGTCCCTATATTCCTGAAGAGGGAATCGGCCTTCTGGAACCCACACAGCTCTGCCTGGAACTTGGCCATTTGCTTCGTAAAGGCGACCTTTTGCTCCATCGACATATCCCACCAACGGGTGTGTGCCGGTGTACCATGCATGAGTTCCATCAAGATCCATTCGAATCCGATTTCGTTGTTGTTGGTGTCGTCAAACGCGAAGATCTCAGAGACGGGAATCGATGTGTTATCGCGTACCCACCGCAGAGTAGCCACCTCGGCGCGCGTCTTGTGATGCGGGTAGACGGGGAGTGTGACGCGCATGATCAAGGAGGCACTGTTGGCACGCCTAATGTTGTAAAGCTTATTGAAGAGGCCGGATGCGTGGAAGACAACCTCGCAGCTTTCGTCGGGCGGGATGCTCAGTTGCTGGCGGCACACTTTCTCGATCGCTTCCACCGAAGGCTTCCTCGTCCACTCCGGCACCACATCGAATAACGTATCCTTCCATCGCAGACCGTCTTGCTCCGGGAGCGCCATGTCGACTGGATGCGAGGGTGATTGGATGACGAGATGCACAAAACACGGGCGCTGGCCGACCGAGGATGGGATTGGGAACGAGCTTGAAGTCGGTGGTCGGTGTGGCCGTGGCTCAGTGGGCGGAAGAGGACGAGGGTAAAACAGAATTGGACCTGTTGGAATGCCATCGTTGCTTTCGGGACGGCTGGATGTGCTCCAGTCACCCCTCCTGGTTTACTCAGCCCCGCTTTCCTCTGGCCAATTAGAAGATACTAATGTCACCTGCATGGCCTCCACTTTAAGCGCCCCCTGCGACAGCTGTTAGTGGTCTTGGTCAGCTACTGGGGTAGGACCCATGGGATCGGAAGCGCCCTTCGGCTGTCAAACACAGCCAACAAACACGCACCAAACTGTCGGCCGGACCGATTGTGCGAGTTGGCGTTTAGCGTGGAAGGATCGGCGGCCGTGGGAACTGGGGCCATACAAACACGGCCTCAAATAACCCCAACAATCAGTTTCAGGTAAGGCCTGCAACCCGAAGACGGCGGCTAACAGCAGTTGATACATGTATTCTATAGCTTCTCAGCTGCGACCGTATACGACGCGTCGATACCTGGTCAAAGTCATAGGTATATAGTCGTCGTGTCCAATAGCCTATCTCTCTTCAAAGCAATACAATCAACACCTCAACATATTTCCTACATATTCATATCAAGTTTGAAGCCTCCGCTGTCAAGTCTACCGCAACTTCACCATGGGCAAGGCAACCAAGGCTCTAAAGGCATTTATCGACGACATCCCAGACAGCGATCTGGAGGCACTTCCGACATCGGGAGGTACTATCTATTCCGACGATGATTTCAGGCTGGACATGCAGGGTGTACGTAAACACTACTTCAGCGGCTAGTGAAAGCCCATTCTGTGCTAACGAGATTGCTACAGATGACCAGTGCCCAGGAACACAATCTTCAGATCCAGATCAACAAGGGCACTTCTATTTCAACGTTGAAAAAATTCGCCCCTCAAACCGTTGCTGGCCCAGTCCTTGTTCCCTCTGGTGACCCGTGGACCGCATCTAAGATCAAGGATGAGCTGAGGAACAGCATGCTTGTCTAGGGAATGAGTGACAGGTGCTGGAATAGAGATGCCTCTTTTACCACCTGCTTGGGTGGGAACTTAACTGGAGGACGTTGTAGGATTTTCAATCCCCTGGTACTGTGTCGAATGAATTATTTTTGTTATTTTGTAACTCTCAGGAGTAGTGTGTAGGCCTATGAAGAAACGTGTGTCCTTCGTTACTAGTGCCATCATCAGTGTCCGGTTGGTGCTTGCATCGAATCTTGACGTCGATTTCCATGGTAGGAGAGGCGATGATGGGCTCTTTCAGCGCACAGTCAACATCCTAAGGCTTGGTCCGCAACTAAGTGATAGCTAGAGAGCTCGACGTATGTCCCTTTTTTGTTCGCGACACCACTCTAACCACCAAAGCTGTACTTCAGTGCATCCCCACCCTACCACTTTATACCAACGACCGAATTTCTCCATTACACATTATTCAAACCCATCCCTCATCCACCCCAGTGTTCTCCCCTCCCTCTGCTTTCCCTCATTCCCCTTTTCATCTCTTTCCAAAACAATTACCACACCAACCCCAGACAATTCGCATAGAACGTAACCGTCCCGCTCCAATCCGAAAATACCCCCTTAACCCCAACATCGTTCGCCAACACATGCAACAACTTATACACATCTCCCTCCCTCTTAATCTCATTTTTTACACCCTCAAAATAATACCCTCCCCCGCTTCCATCCCCCAGCCACCCGCTCCGTTCCAGAGTCCAGGTTATGATCTGGAGACCCAGTTCCTTCGTCTTATTCGCGTATTCGCTTGGGATGATCTCCCCCGTTTTGTTGTTGACTGTGACGAGGTAGGGCAGGGTAGGGGCGATGATCTTGACCCCATCTTTAGCGTACCGGGTGAGATTCTTGATGCTTTCCCCCACCGGTCCTGTGTCGGCAGACTCGTCAAGCAGAATGGCTTGGCGACCGAAGGAAGGTTCGGCCTTCAGCCAGTACAATACATCCGCATACAGAAACGACTGAGGCCACACGCGGGAGGGGTGGATTTCCGCAGCTTTAAATTCATCAAGCATTACTTGAGCGTAGGCGGATTGGGTGAATGAGGAGGAGGGGTCAGGGAAGGGCATAGCGACTTCGGGTGTTTTCAGTTCGGGCGTGAATTGCAGTCCAAGCTCATCCACGATGTGGATTTATTCCTTGGGTGTGAGAATGGGGGAACATGTTTTAGCGTAGAGATCGGTGCGGTATTTAGGTGTGCCGTCGAGGTAGGTAGCGGGGGTTATGGCGTTTGGGTTGGAGCCGTCCATTTTGGAGCAGAGAGTGGAAAGCTCTGCGGTGGTGAAATCGGAGGTACAGCACTTGGCGGCAGCAGATGAAGTAGAGTTTGCAGGACGGAATGGAACAGAGCATTTGGCGGCCAGAGAAGGGATGGTGAGCACATTGGTGGTGGTATGTAAGTCGCATTGGGAGTGGCGGCAAATGAGGGTTAGGTCCCGGGAGAAGGTTACGTCGCATTCTTGGATGGCGGCGCCCATACGTGTCTGGGGGTCGTTAGGAGGTGGTGGGGGAGAAGGAGAGAGGGAACAATGGGGATGGGTTTGAAGGGGAAAGGAACTCACGCCAGCTATGATCAAATCATGCGTCTGCTCAGGGAACTGCAACGTGCCACCGCCGCGATGTCCGATGCTCCAAGCGCTAGGCTTCATTTCCATTTCAGTACAGGATTCAAGCTTCTTCTTGAGGGGGCTATCTTCCATCTGCTCGATGAGCCAGAAGGGGCGCGGCCCGAGATGGACTTTCTTGATGGGTTTGGGGTGTATAGTCCCTTGACAGGTGATTTACCCGGCGCCGCAAGCGCGGGGATTACCAGACATAGCCATAGAGAGGATTTGAGAGCCATGGTGACAAGGTCCGAAAGTGTTAGTGATAATAAGATAGAGTGAGTGTACCCTCAGGAAAGTCGAGATCTAAATACCCTCATACATCGTAACCTCGACACCGGGTACTAGGATCGCAACTCCAAACTCCCAGTGACCACTCCGCGCCGTAGTTCTGCCGAGACGCTCCATTAGAGGTAGTCCAGGAAATCCATGGCCATGGCTTTGTCAGCAGCTTCAAGTGCAGGTTTCCATGGCCCCAGTTCGCTGGACTCGCAGTACGTCGACTCCAATGTTAGCAGTCTGTCATCAGAAAGGGAGCAATCCCGGGAGTCGCATACTTCTTCCACTTTCGCAAGATTCCGGCAATATTGACCTTAGAGTTGTCCGCATACGCTGGTTTAAGAAACCGAATATCTTTCAGCTGCCGGCGCAGGCCAGCCCGCTGTGCAGCCGTAAGTTCTTTCCGTCGCTTCTTGACTACTCGTTTTTGGGGCTCTCGCTTAGTGAAGCGTTCAATGAAGTGTCTGTGGGAGCCGTTGCTGATAGAACGAGGAGCCACAGGCATCGTGCCAAATCCGGGTGTTTTTGAAGGAAGGGGGGGGAGAGATGACGGTGGGTGCGATTGGAGGGTCGGTGACTTTGAAAACAAACCCTGCCAGCCGTCAGTTGGCGCTATAAGCTCACTGAAAGGCACATCTGGCTTCTGAAACATCTGCTAAAGGGCCATTAGGGTGTCCTTAAATGACGCAAGGAGGATGCTGGGGAATTCCACCAGATACCGTTGTGCTGGTGTTCTGGCATCGGGCCAAGACCCGATGGGCTCACCGGCATCTTGCTGTGACGGATCAACGAGTTGAAGCCTGACGAAAAGCGAGTTTGCATCACTGGAAAGATTAAAGGCGTCCTTTCCGGCTCCGTCTCATTGTCCGAGTCGTCCCTGTGCTCTTGCGCAGAGCAAGATTGCCAGTCAAGGGGAAACAAACCCTGCCATGAGCCGTACTCCTGCGCAGAGCAAGATTGCCGGTCAAGTTGTGTCTATACAAGCTCGAGGAGCTTTGACAGCACCGCAAGGGCAGGGAAACCATGTCCATGCAGAAAGGTAGTGTGGAAGTCCTTACACAGAGCAGTCTTTTTAGAATGTAGAGAAGCCTTTTCAAAATTCAGGACGGCCCTCTAAGAATGCAAATGGGCTTTTTCTAAATAGAAGATAACTTATAATAACAAAAGCCATGGGCTAGTTTGACAGTAATAGGACATGTTTTACACTGGCCGAGGGAACCCTTTCTTTCGGCCAGAGCCTTCGCAAACACGTACCTTACTACAAATCTTTCTTTGATTGAAACTATTCCTTCTCGCCAGATGGCCCTTGCATCAGCTCCCCTGGCTTGACTGGAACGCCAAAGCTCGGCGAGCCATCAGCGTTCCAGTTGACCCTCTGAGCGAACGTCTGACGGTCGGAGCCGCAGCTTCCGGACGAGTTTTGGGTGGCGTGGAAGATGTTCCAGGTTTCTGTCCCGTCGGGGCTGGTGAAGAACCTGGAAGAAGGCTCATGTTAGTTTTATCAAAGAAGGAGGAGATGGGGGGGTCACGCACCCGTTATGTCCGACCCCGTAATTTCCGTTAGCAGAACTGAATACTGCCCCTCCGGACTTTGTCCAGGAGGTCGCCTTGAGGGGATCATTATGCCCGTCCCAGAGCAGGGTGCCAACAGCGTAGTCAGGCGTCTTGCAGAAACTCGCGGCATACGCTATCCACGTCTTATTGCCGTGGTACAGACCAACGGGCCCCTCGTTGACCGGGATTTCGACGCGCTCCCAGGGTTCGGTGGGCTGCGAGAGGGTGGAGAAGGGGCCAATGCTCGTGGGCGTGAGGAGCTTGGCGATGCAAAGCGACTGCAGCTCGTCGGGGGTGGTGCACGACCAGACGAAGTAATCCCCGTGGCCTTGGATGTCTACGATGGTACCGTCGATGCCCCATTCCCGGTGCACCTGCTTTTTGTTGTCGTCATATGGACCCCATGGCTCCGACCCGCCCGTCAGGACCCAGGACTTGCGGTCCTCGGAGAAATATACGTACCAGGTCCCGTTGATCTTGTGCAGCTCCGGCGCCCAGACGTCGTTCCCTTCGGGCTTGGGGTTGCTCATGGTGTAGATGGTCTTAGCCTCGCCCGTCTTGAGCCCCTCGAGGGTTTTGGCCCGCACGATTTGCACGTTTCGCCATGTCGTGGTCATCAGGTAGTAGTAGCCATCGACGTAGACGAGGAAAGGGTCCGAGCCGTTAACGGTTCGAAGCGGGTTGGAGAAGGTCGCGCCGCCGACGAGCGTCGAGAACAGTGACAGGGTGCAGGTGAAGAGGAGGGACTTCATGGTTGCTGATGCTATTGGTGTTAGCCGTCGTGATTTCCGGAAGTTCGTGATGTTCGACACAGTTGGCGACGCTTTATACCGTGTCGCGGATTCGAATCTTTCCACCGCAATTACGGCGCCGGCTTGTTGTTTAGCGCCCCAATCGCAATGCTGTAGCAACCCGGATCGCGGTTCCGGCTGCTCGGGTACATACCGCTTGGCTGCCCATTCAAAATGGCCTGTCGTAGTGAAAATCATACGCATCCCATTGCGGGTATTACAGGTTGGTTATTAGCATAACAACCGCGCAGGCCCTATAGGGACGTAAACCGAGGTGGCCAATCCCGGGTAAGCTGCTGCATCGGCAGCGACAACCGAGGGCCGATCGTAGAACCCCACGGTGCCGTTGCCTCTCTGTTGCAGTACCTCTCGCATTATACGGACAGACGAGATCGGGATCTAGAACGTGCATGTCGAAAGATATTTTCGGCGCATAAGCTGAGTGACAAGGGCACACCTCAGGTGCGGCTGATTGGCCCAACTCTGGGCAACCTGGGCACTTGTACCGCCTGGGCTTGGATCTGATTGGACGGTTGCACAACTGGACGTCCTCTATCACTGGTGTGAGTGGCAGAATCTGTCACATACGACCATACCCACTGGAGAACTCGGGATCCCGTCCGCTCTCCCATAGATAAGCCAGTGAGGGCCAGACTAGTAGTTGGGTCGGTGACGACCAGCGAATCCCTGGTGTTGTATGTCCTTTTGCTAAACCTCTTTTTGGACCTGGCAACTCCCAGACCGAGGTGTTCGCTAAGCTTGCGAATCTGGTGTTGCCGCCTCTCGCTGGATTTGAGACATGCACGGCGTTTTCTTGCCGATTGAGGAAATGGAACATGACAGCGCCATGAAGCCGGTGGTGACTGATTGCGGCACAATCTGAGATGAGATCCTCGGGGACAGGTAGGTAATTCCACGATTGAGTCCTGCCATTCAGAGTGGAAGTTTATTTACCTTGAAACACTGAGTCTCAGCACTTCGTGCGCTTGAGTTCCCTGTGAACTATACAAACAAAGGAAGTCGCCCAAGTTCAGGAAATTCTGGAGTACCTTACCCGATACGCACCTCAGGTTCATCATGCGGGACATGGAGGCAGGAACGCGGGTTGGCCTCGATGGGTCGAGTGCTCCACCTCGTCATTCTCAAGTCAAATCCTCCCATCGAGATGTGTACTCCGACTCCCCTAACTCTCTCATCTTCAGTAAATGGATGTACAGGGGCTGGGACTGTGCAAAGCTATGGTGATCCAATGCGGGCTAACAAAGGCCAGCCAGGAAGGCGATGCCCCGACCCGGCACTGTCTCCCGTCCCCACAACGCGGGCAGCAGGAGACGGATGCCTCCCGACACCCGAATCACAATGGATAAGAAGACTGCCAGCAAGTCTTTTTGCATTAGACAAACCAAAAAGAAGTGATGTTTTCCTGGTTCAGATTTAACGGGATGACTGGTAGGGGAGATGAGCTGCTCGTTCTTCATTTTCCCGGGACGCACTCGCTCGAGTAAGTGCCGCCACGGACACAGTGCCATTCTACTTTTCTGACCTCTAATAGACTCGTTCCAGCGGCGGGAGTACGATGTCGTTGTTATGGTAATGGGCACTGCGCCCAGGCCGGGCCCGGGTCCTGGTGTCACCACGGATTTGCACCAGCTTAATGTTAACTATGAATGCGGCTTGGTGGTGGTCAGCAACAGCCAAGACCAAGACGACTGTGATGAAGGGACAATCACTGGGGAGATGGCGTGTGTGAATATCAGCGCCTGAAAGGAAGTTTACGGGACGTTTGCTGTTACTGGCTGTGTTATTAGCCTTCACAAGTACCTATAGCTTTTGTTTGTTCTGTTAGTGTTTTGTAAATTTTACTACCTACCTAGGTAGTTCTGCCCTTTAGGCTCTTCTCCATATGCTGTAGATACATGGAAGAAACATTATCCAAATCTATATACAGTTATTTCCTCGCACGAGGGCTGGGACATGCCCAGCAGCCGTCATGAAGCAGACCGTCGTTCTCGAAATCCCCGCCAATATAGATGACAGTACCAACAGAACTTACAGAGTCGATGCCTGCACTGGTCTGATGATTGGCAGCGAGCTGATAGGAATTATCACAGGGATGTTCATCTCCTTGGTGGTGTGTTAAGTCGCGCTGACTGCCATCTTACTCGCCGCTGTCATCCTCATGACACATAACTCCGAAGCCCAGGTGCCCAGAGACTTCTCAATTGCAACCCTTTGCACTCTGGACTCACGCTGGGATTGCTGTCCGATGCTGAAGGCTTACGGCAAAGATCAAAGGCTGTAAAAACTAGGTTGGAGAGGAGGGGCGAAGGAGGCGAGCTTGCTCTTGTTGAAGATTGGCATGATACCGACGGACGAGAGGCCGTAAAGACCACTCCGACATACCCTGAGGAAGATTGTGAAAAGGGTCAAAAGGCAAGAGAGAGCGACATGAAGAGAGCTCACCAGGCCATGGTTGTCAGTCAAGCATCTCTTCCATTTCACCAGCTGTCAGCACCAATGAAGTACCAGCATCCTTCCAGATCGGGCACTTTGGTGGTAGTATTGAGTGGAACAGGTGCTGGCAAAAGTCAAGGCTAATGAAGCAAAAAATACATACAACACCAGGGATTCGCCGGTTGTCATCAGACCCAACTACGAGTCTGGCCCTCACTAGCTTGTCTGTGGGGGAGCGGACGGGATGCCGAACTTTCCAGTGGGTATTGTGGTATGTGATAGTTTTGTTTGGAGACGGAGATTATTAAAGGGGGTTGGTGAGGATGTGCGGCGCAAGTCAGGTACCCAGGTGGAATGCTTGGCAGGACTGAAGACCGTGTCAAGATACCCGATGTTCGAAATTGTACCTAATTACACAAGAGGGTAGAAAACGGGCTTGCAAAGAAACTGCCCAGTTGCACCACGATTCCCGTTCATTTATTGTGTTTTGAGCGTTTCGCTAGCCGGCCCAAATCTCGCAAGCAGAAGTACAAACTTTTGAGTTCCAAGCAAGGCGAACCTCAAAGTCCTGGTGGAGGCCGGGTTTTTTCACGCCAGCCGCTCTCAAGATTCGACGAGTCTCAAACTCAAAAGAAGTTTCTGCAGGTTTATCGAGCCATATTTCGCAGAGCCCCGTCCATTCACGATTGAGGCACGTTTGCCTTATTGTATTGCCGAGGCCGAGGCCCAGTTACCGAAATAGGAAACTGGAGCTCTCTGTGATTGGACAGATGAATCGCGTCATTGACAGCCATCTCGGAGCTCGCACAACCGGGAAGGCCGAGCACACCGGCCTTGAATCAGTCAGTCCAGGCACTCGCTGCACATCCGATTTTAAATCGTTAGTAATTCAGCAGCTGCATCATAGGGCTGAACATCTCCAATTTCACAGAATGCAAAGGGCTGAGCTGAGCTGCGCACTTGGTGGTTGGCCCAAATGCTCGGGGCGGGGCTCTACGGAGTCGGAGGCGGGAAGTTAGCGCCGGGACGGAAATTTCCCTTGCCGGAAGGCTCACCCTGTAACGAAGGACAAGACGCCATGCCGAAAGTAACAGCGGGATCATTTCACATTTCTGATTACCCATCATTGGTAATCCATGTTACTACTGCTCACCTGACCAACGGCATGTTTCACAAGGCTGTCGCGATGGCATCACCCCCCAAAACACCACAGACGAACGGCAGGTACTAATAGCCCCGTCCCACACCCCAAGCTTCAATCAAATTCAACCCATCAAACACCTCTCCTACTCTACCAGCAACCAAACAACAACAATTCCATCCCAACACGCCATCATGTCCGCCACCAACACCACCAACCCCAACTCCAACGCC
>Ga0247770_1001525_pt1 | contig 17314 bp, 24 predicted proteins | sample UWRJL136409B6_FD_179943 | JGI IMG/M metagenome (GOLD analysis project Ga0247770, IMG submission 179943) | Plant litter microbial communities from Arlington Agricultural Research Station in Wisconsin, United States - UWRJ-L136-409B-6 | ecosystem: Environmental > Terrestrial > Plant litter >... | reverse complement strand
TCCCCCTGGACGACCGCCTCCGCTACCACCCCCGGAACTACCTCCGCCCCCAGAGCCACCACCACCACTACCTCCGCCCCCAGAACCACCACCGGGATTGCCACCACCACTACCTCCTCCGGGACGGCCACCGCCACTACCGCCCCCAGAGCTGCCTCCGCCATTACCGCCTCCAGGACGGCCACCACCGCTGCCGCCTCCAGAGCTCCCGCCTCCCCCAGAACCACCACCGGGATTGCCACCACCCCCTGGGCTTCCACCTCCGCCTCCACCGCCGCCGTTGCCGCCGCCAGGCCAGCCGCTTCCTCCTCCGGAGCCACCACCACCGCCAGTGTTGCCTCCTCCCCCTCCTCCTCCGGAGCCACCACCACCGCCAGTGTTGCCTCCTCCCCCTCCCCCTCCATTCCCACCACCGTTTCCTCCGTTTCCTCCGTTTCCTCTCCCCGGATTATTCGCCCATCCCCACCCATTTCCGCCGCGATTCGACGGATTATACCACGGCCGACAGCCATCACAGCCATTCGGCTTCGGCTGCTGCGGCTGCGGCGCCGGCCGATCCACCTGCGGCGGCGTGGGCGCCCGTCCTTGCGCCCAGTGACAATACGCACTCAGCCCCTGCGTCGTCACATAAACACTCGTCACGGCCCCGTACGTACTCGTCCTCGACACCTCCGTATACAGCGTCGTATCCTCCGGTTCAACCCACTCCGTCTCTGTCACAGGCCAGCCCCCCTCGCCGCACTGCGCCGTCGTCAGCGGCCGCCGCGCCATCACCGTCGATGTCCGATACAGCGTCGTCTCTACCACCACCCCCGGCAGCGTGGAGGTAACACCCACCACTACCGTCGGCGTGGCCGTGACTGTCGCCTTTTCCAGCTCCTGTACCGTCAACTGGAACTCCCGGATCACTTGGAAGTCGTTCCCGTCAGCTTGAATCACGATGGTCCATTTGCCCGAGTACATCTGCGAGTAGCCAATCTCGCACGACGATTGCTGCTGCTCGCCTTCGGCGTCCATGTGGATGGGCGAGCAGAGGTAGCCGACGCCCGAGGGGTCGAGGAGGATGGGCTCGACGACGTCGTTGAAGACGCAGGATTGGAAAACTGAGGTGAATGTGAAGTCGGCATCGCTGGTGCCGTCGACGAGGTAGGAGCCGCCATTGGTGTAGTCGAGACCGGTGCAGGTGCAGGACGCGGATAGGGCGCTGGGGAGGAAGGGGAGGAGGAGGGCGAGTAGGAGATGGAATGGGGAGGCCATGGTCCCGGCGGTTTGCGGTTAGGAAGGGGCCAAAATCTGAGGATTTGGAGGTTGTCGTCAAGGTTTTGGTGGAGATGCTGCTGCTGCATGAGGTTATTGTTTGGAGCACGGTCACTACCTACCTACAGGTCTGGTAGCTACCTCACTTCGCGTCACTTGGCAATTCAGGATTCTCCGGCAGACAAACCCGTGTGGGGGACGGGAAGCGATGTCTATTATATTCCTCTACGATCAGAAAAAGGACAGGACAGGGAAATCAGCAGAAAAAGCCGGGACCAAGAGGACCAGGACCAGGACCAGCAGACAGAAATTATATCGCCTCCCTGTTAATTATCACCGGAGGAGTTAATTATGGTATGGTATGATGGGAAGAGCAGCAGCAGCAGCCAATTTCCAGGTGCCGTCGTGCCGCGGAGGAAGGGGGGAGGAAACGGAAATGGGGACTGGAACTTCCGCCGACCTGGTGCTGGACCTATACATGGTGGAGAGAGGAGGCAGAGAAGGCCAGCATGGGTGGTATAGTGCCGGCCGGTATCATGAGTGCGGGCCTGAGGAAGAGGTTCTGTGTCCCGGATACTGTTGTTCTGACGGGGATGTCACAGGGTGAGAGAGTGTGTGTGACAATCAGCCTATTTTCCTTTCTTACCTGTGTATAGAGGAAGGGAGGGACGAGCACGTTACCATCGGCGTCGGGCATCGGTGTCCAAGGAACCTGGAAGTTCTTGCGTCCGACTAGTTACTCACTCCCGAACTCTCCCAGTCGCAATGACGACTGGAAACAAACGGATGGAACGAAAGGATCGGCACCCTTCCTTCCCACCTGGAGCTCTCCCGTCTGGCAGCTCTTCTTCCGCGAATTTCGCAGCCCGCCAATCACTTGGCTTTGCGAAAGGCTACCCGCACATATACCCGGACATCCGGTAACCACTGGCCACCCCTTTCCAAATAAGCATCGTGGTTGTGGTTGGATGGTGACGACGGGCAACGCACGATAATCTCCTATTGGGTCCTTATTCCCCGGGCGCAGAGTGGGGAACGGTTACATGCCTTGCCCCGAGCGGCGGAGGCGTGTCCTAGCGGTCGGCAGTCTTTTGCGGGATGGCGTGGCGTGATGTATGGTACCTTGGGGTGAGGTTTGGAGTGGAGAGCGCCACGACCGCTGGGTTTTGCGTTACGACTTTAGGGAAAGGAACTGATCAAAAGTAAAATGCAGGTGTCTGACAGAAAAGGAAAGGGTGTCTTCTAATGACGGAAGGGGTTTGCGGTGAAGAGAAGAACCTTGGTGCCAGTCTACGGTGGAAGACGCAATTAGTCCCATATACCCGGGCTCTGTTTCATTCGTCGACATGCTCGAGCTGTCGAGGATCCCCGGCGCTGGGATACACGGGCACCGAGGACTTATATCACTACCAAATGGACACTTTCAGAGCCTGAGCAGCGGTTAATTATGGGGGGTTGTTTGCGAAACCAGGGATGGGATGCCGTGACGAGTCTGCGCATCTGGAGTCTGTCTGCGGGGTCGCCTATTTTTGGGCGCCGAGGATTTGTATCTGTGTCGATCGCTGTTGGTGATGTATTGCCACTATCGAGTTGAGCACATGAGGTAGGAAGAGATGTGCAGAATGCACTTGTGGGGTCCGTACATGTAAGTCGTGCGTCCAGCCACGGCAGTGAGGCGATTCCGATAATTGCTCCTCGCACCCACCTAACCTGTTGCGTCATCAATTACAAGCTCGTGGCTTTGTTTCCGTGCTGTTTATTGCGAGAGGTCGGCTTTGCCTTTAAGTTCCGAGATGTGCATCCAGAAGGCAGCATAGAGCAGCGGAGCGAAAGGGGGGACGCAACCCCACACCACGAAAGGGGGCAATCCACCACCGGCCCCATAACACATCCACACCACACCACCACCAACGCAAACTTTCGCGCCAACCAACACCCTCGGCAGCAGCCGGCCCAAAACCCTCCACAACTGTCTCCATTATATCAAATAGGTCGCTTTAGCCAAGTGGTTACGGCGTTGCCCTGCTATATCTTCGATTAGCTGATTAGGCAATCCCTTCGGGGGCGTAGGTTCGAATCCTGCAGGCGACGTTTTTGCTTCTTTTTGAAGCTATTCACACTTTTGCTGTGCGTCAATTCCTTTTTGGACTGCTTCACATGCATGTTAATTATCCTGGTTTGATGCTCTGGCTAAAAGAGAGTGAGTGTCGCCTGAGCTAGTGGGAAAGATATGGTCTTGCTGTCAAAGCAGCTACGGTTCTTATCTGGTATTGTTGTAGGCCATCGCTTGTAGTAAAAAGGCCTGCCTATATTCTTTGAGAGGGTGTCCTAACAGATAAGGGCTGTTTGGCGTGCACACCTCCACCAACAAGCATTCGTCCAATGCCACCTCACAGAATCTTGGAAAACTTCTCAAAAGACGATGATAGCCAAAGTGAGTTGTCGCCAGAACAGAGCAAGGTTCGGTCATAACTGCGGAACCCGACAGCAAGGCCTGTGTAGGAAAGTTCAGGCCTTGTTGTTTCAGAATGAAATTGTGTGAAGATTCGTATGACAAATTCTTGCACGGGGAAGAGAGACCCTTTCTTTCGGATAGTGCTTGTGGTGCAAATATAAACCCTTATTGAACTGAGATACGCTGTTAGGTTGTTCAAATGAGATCCTTCAATGATCGAGAGTTCCGGGAAACACTCACTGCCAGCCTTCTGCACCTAGGTACCCATCCTCCAGTTTTGTCTTATCACCAGCTCACTTCGTCGTCATCGAGTTCAGGGGGCATCTTTACAGTGCTTCAGTAAGAGAGGTTGGTGGCCTTCTCGAAACCCTCCAGCCATTGCTGCCGCGGGAGCAGCCAGCGGCTCTCTTCAATATCCCCCAGGAAGTCTTGATTGAGTTCTTGACTTTATTTTTTTTTGAGCCGCAGGCATTGGAGGTACTCGTTGCGGTATGAGGAACTGAAGCTATATCTTTTGAAGAGCTGAATTGAGAAGGATCCCATTAAGTCGTCTGAATCGTCCATTATGTGGTTGTGAGTCCCCTGGAGCATTCAACTAAATTAGTCCGGTGCTGTCTGGTTGGGGGCCGTTAGAATGAATCTTTAATGCGACTCACTTCACCTAGCTGATTCTCTGCCCGCCGCTTTCTCCTCTCATCTCTTCTACTGGCAGCTACTAGTATCTCCTTCGCCAGAAGAGCTTGCTTGAGATCGACAAGAGGCATTGGCCGTAGAGCTACCATCTTCGACTCTAAGGTCTCCAGCTTTCTTTCTTCGTTAATAGCCTCCCAAATTCGGTGCTCTTCTTCTTTGTATCCATTCGCAGGGCACCGGCCATAGTGAGTGAGACCTAGCTCCGTGAAATCTGACCTACGGAGTAGAGAGAGAAGGCTCAATCTCACCAAGTCTGTTTGACCAGCGTCCTCAAGCATTGACAGGTATTCAAAAAGCAATAGTGGGTTTCGTGGAATCCAAGAATTTGGCTGGAAATCCAGACTAAGCCTAAACTCGTCTGATGGAAGCCAATATCCGAGCTCCAAGCAGGGGCAATCGCGGCCGCTCGTGAAGCTGCCAACCGGCGAGCCACTGTGGGATACCAAGATGCGAAGTGTTTTGAGTATGTTGGTACCGTAATCCGACGAGCCAAGGACTGCCAAAAGCTTGTGAAATATCGGCTCCCCTCGCCTGTTCGAGATGTTTGGGTTTTTACCCTTGTTGAGGAGCTTGCAGATGGTCTCGACTGTCTCAGAATCCAAAAGTTCCGAGTCGGTTACTCCAAAAAGGCAGTGTTCGCCCTGGTTATCCTGGAGATTGAACCCCGAGAATCCCCGTCTGATAAGCTCTTCGGCCGTTTTTGGAGATTGAAGCAGATGTGCCAAATTCTTGCCGTTGCCGAAAACGAAATCATCCGCTCTGCGTCCTCTGACAGTCGAACCCAGATTTTGTTCAGTTCAAAGCTGCTGGTAGATACAATATCGTCGATCAACTCCCACAGCATATCCCTGTGGCCCCAGACAAAGGCACACGGCGATAAAGTCGCACTGTATATTCCCCATGCGGGTTTTCGCCCATGAATCTGCACCTCGCCTGATGAGCATAGAGGCAGATTATTTGTAGCCCATTGCTCCTGCGTGCATCAATGGTGTGAATCCTCATTTGTCGGCACTGTCAATCAGATCAGGGGCGTTGTCGAGAAGCGTCCGGAGAACCTCTTGGGATGCTGACTTGAGAGCCATATGGAACGGAGACTGCCCCAAGAAATTTACTATACTATCCAGGCTGTTTAGTCTCTTGATCAAATCGTCAACATTGGCAGCGTTGCCATGAATTATGGCTACGTGCAGGGTGAGTTCCGCCAAATTCTGTACTTAGGTAGCTAGTAATAGGTATTCAGAGTCATGGACGCCAAATTACCTTGGTTTTGTGGAATGATATGTGCAATTCAAGACAGGTAAAGTGGGTCTTTATACGGTGTGTTGTGTTCGCCATACATCCTATCGGGTACCCAGGGCGACGGCCAGGAGATAAAGGATGGCGAGTCAACCTCTTCGAAGTTGTATCCTAGCACAATGAGGGTCTGGACCAGCTTCAAGTGATAGTCTTTGTTGCCCAATCTGGCCGCAGCATACATAAATCTAAGCCCAGTCAAGTTAGCCAGGTTGTCCTGATAGTATTCGGCAATCGGGAGGGTGAGACGAACTCCATTGTCTCCAACCCAACCATTACCTGAAGGTCCTCAGCGACAAGATCTCAAGCTGCCCTGAAAATCGAAAGGCATCGCAATCCCAGGCACCCCAGTGAATAAGTTCCTGAAGGTAAGTGTGGCCTTGGGAGTTGACATGAGTTCGGAATGTTGGGTCAGATCTGTGAAGTTCCCGAAACATGATCTTGGCATCTTTGACGGCATAGTTTCTTGTCCCTTCCTCGAAGATTGGGATTAGAAAACACCAGTGTCTAAGCCGTTCTAATGCTTCGAGCCCTAGCGATGTATTTTCGACAACTCGCTGTATCTGAAGTGACGGCCGCAAGGAGTATCCTGATGTTCCAGTGATGAACTCCCCGCCAACTGACATCGCGAAAGGAATGCCAAGCCATAATAGTTGAACACAGACCGAGAGTTGGTATCGACGCGCGCCGCATCTTGACTGATCACAGTCCCAGAGGATTGCACTCAATGGGGTGTGTTTGACGGTCCAGAAGCCCAAGGATACTACTACCTTGCTACTGTGACAGGAGCAGTGACAATGCTTTATATTGCACCGCCACATTATCTGGTCCCGAAGGGCCGCTCGTTTGTATTGCGTCCGTGATTCCACGGTAGCTTGGCCAGGCTGGGTGCCATGCATCTCAGGAAGCTGAGAGATGGGGACGACAGAGAACCTCTCGATTTTCTCTGGAAGAGTTGTAGCTTGAGCACATCCATCATTTCCCTGGAGTTTGAAATTAGACTCTGTTTCTGAATCATGATTGCTAGAATGATATTCAATGGGCTCACATCATTGTCCTAAAATGTCCGTGGTCAGCAATACTTGATGGGGAGCATTGGTGCGGTCTTACAATGTAAAACGATCATGGGCTCGGGAGAGAAGAGAGTCTTTATCTCGGATTTCATCCATCAGTGTAGAATTACTGCCCGGAGTTGCGACTCGGAACCTCTTCTTCTTTGTTTCGGGGACATTCGCCTCGAGAGAGCTCAGACGTTGTGAGACGGCTGCATAGTCCGATAAACAGGTGCGAACCGGGCTTCAGCTCTAATACCGTCCAACCCATCTGCTGAGCGACTCCTATCCTCTCTAACCTAATGACCTCCAGAAACCCGAGTCTCTGTTCGATACTTTGCAGCACGTTGGGCAAGTTCCTGAAAGCTGCGCGTCTCGCTGTCAATTTCCCGATGCTTTCATTGACCTGAAGTGGCAGAAAGGCGAGTCCGGCAATCGAGGCCACGATGCCCAGAATCTCAGCCATGGCAGCGATAGTTCTGGACGGGTAGCCGCAACATTGACAAGATCACGCCCTCAAACGGAATATTGGCAGCGACATCATGGCGGTGTGAATTTCTGCCTACAGACAAGGCGCTTGCTGCCTTCTGCTCTGCCTTGGCGTCTGTCGCCTGCATGGTGTGACGAGCGCTCCAATGAGCTGCGGATTCTGACCGAACTTTTGTGCAATCGCTCGTTGCCAACCAACTCCTCTGCAGAGCTACCCTGAAGTTCTCGGACGACCGATGATTGGGAGATCTGAAATGCACCCGCGGGCATGACTTGGGCCGGGCTGCAACATGGGGGACGCCGACGGCTGCGGCAGAACCCTCCTTGATTGACTGAACCGGGGCGTCACAAACCCATGAGACAACCCACTTGCGGAGTCTCTGGGCGCCAGGTAGGCGGAAGCCCCCTGACGTCCTAATCAGCGTCGTAACGTCGTGTTGGAATCTACGGTTCGTGCCAAGGAGCAGTGCCGAGATGGGCAAATAGCTTGACGGGTAACTGACCCAGAAAACCGAGAAGTGTGGTCAGGTCTCGCCCAATAGGGATGCCGCTGGCAAAGGGCGATGCTGACAGTGGGTTTGGGGTAGATGGACGTCCAGCCCAACACCGGAACTTGGGTCGCACGGAAGAAATCTAGGTGAATCCTCTGCCCGCGGGCGAGATAGTGGACAAACTCGAAGAAGAGAGCTCCGCAAGCCAAATGGAGAAAAGCTAGCCGTGGACGTGCGGAAGGCAAATCCGACGAGATGGTCGGTGTCGCCTTGGCCAAACATGGAAACAGGCAATCGTTTTCTGGCGCCGTTGGCTAAATGTCGTCTCAGCGCATGATCGTCCGACGTCCCGCCTGATTAAAGCCCTCACCCACTGGGAGGAAAGCGCCCCACTGTTCGAGGAAAGAGCGACCTCGATGGAAGTTTCGATTCGTTTGAGGTGGCCCACTTGATTGGTCGTCAAAATGGAGGTGCTGTTCCATGGGCCGGGAAAACCGCCGAGCACTCAGCTGGCGTTTTGCATCTCGAGATGTCAACATCTGAGCCCTGCTTGGTGTTTGTCGCCCGTACGACTGCCAACGCTGACAACACTGCCATTTTGCTCTTTCTCGCGACAATGGCATAGCACTGCGTCGCCGTCGATTGCCCCTTTTGTCCCTTTCACCTGTCTGCCGCCACGCGACGATCTCATGCGATGCCCGGGTAATTTGGCCCGCGCAATCTAATTTTCTATCGCAACTGATGCTAATTATCGCGCAGTCAGCTCGCGCCCTAGTCCGCGGCTATAGTGAAGTCCATTTGTTCCGTAATCTCTCGTGCAAGCCACCCGTGGACGCACGCCACGCGCCGAGGGCCAGAAGCTTCCACTTCGAGGCTCTCCCCCGTCGATCGCCAAGAAATCCGATCCCCTGAATCGAAATAGAATAGCTAGACGAGCGTTGCATGGCATCATGGTCAGCCGCAAGCGACTTGACTCCGAAGTGGCGTTCGCTCCCCCAACCCGGACCGCCGGCTTGGATTTATGCTCACATTCCTGGGCGCCCGTAGATAGGAGCACAACTACGGCTCGATAGAGGCTTACATATTGTCCATCCCGAGGAGCCGTGAACGTGGACGCTGCGCAGATCTCCGTGGCATCATGGATGGCCAGCCGTCGTGCCTTGTGCGGCCTTGGCAGGGAACACATCTTAGCAGCTCCGCTAAGAGCGCTTTGCCTCCCTGCCCTAGATTAACGGTCTGATGGCTAGGATTGCGACCCTAGCTTGAGCCTCCCGGCTGGTAGGCAGGCCATTCCCGGGCTGGGCCGTTGGTCTTCTCTCGACCTCCCGAGAACTGGCATCAGGTAATTTACTCGTTTCGGCAAAACACTCAAGTGACCCGATACTTTGCCCAAAAGACGTTTCCGCGCGTGGAAAGGAACGGGGTTGTTTAAGTATGGGGAGACCGCCGCACCATTCAACAGAGAATATGGCGCCACTCATTTCACGGTCTCTACCGCGCACTTGACGACGGTAAGGAGGAAATCGCCCAACCACACCAGCCTATCCCACACGGGATATATCTCGTCCCGTATCCCCGGATTTCCTGCACCCCGCGATCTTTCCCCAGACCGGAGTAGCGAACCGCGGATTCCCCGGCGCGCCCCAACCGCATCTTTGGGATCAGACACCCATCTTACATCCGCCAAACAGCTTGCTTGTGCCGTATCGCAGCACACCTCCTTCAGGCTCGCGATGTTATCGTTCGCCCCTATCTTTGCCCTGCTGGGGCTGGCAGCCGCCTCCCCATTCGAGAAGCAAGCCGCCCTTGCTGCGTGCCTCTCATCTGCGAGTGTGCCAACCAGCGCCCCGGGTACCCTTGACTGGAAGCTCGATGCCTCCCCTTATAACCTGAGGCTTAATTTCACCCCAGTGGCTATCTCTGTACCAACAGCAGCCGAGCATGTGCAAAATACGATTGCATGTGCCGTGAAGTTGGGCGTGAGGGCTAACGCGAAATGCGGTGGGCACAGCTATGGCTCGTTCGGCCTTGGTGGTGAAGATGGCCATCTGACCATCGAATTGGACCGGATGAACGATGTAGTTCTCGATACCGCTACTGGGATTGCAAAGGTCCAGGGCGGCGCACGGCTAGGCCATGTCGCCTCGGAGCTTTGGACACAGGGGAAAAGAGCAATCAGCCACGGCACGTGCCCAGGGTAAGTCAAACCACTCTCTGAGAAAGGACGCGAGGGCTTCAGCTTACCACGACTAGTGTCGGTGTTGGTGGACATGCGCTTCATGGCGGCTATGGTATCAGCTCGCACACGAAAGGTCTGGCACTCGACTGGTTGGTTGGCGCAACCGTGGTTCTTGCCAATTCAACCGTTGTGGACTGCTCTGAAACCGAGAATCCGGACCTTTTCTGGGCCATTCGGGGCGCGGGATCATCCATGGGTGTTGTGACCGAGTTCCGATTTAATACGTTCACGCCTCCGGAGCAGCTCACAATCTTTGTGGCAGTGCTTCGATGGGGAACCGAGGAGAAGTTTTTGGCGGGCCTAAAGGCCGTTCAGGAGTTTGCCCAGGATATGCCGGCGGAGGTAAATATGCGACTCTTCATGACACCGCGCTTCATCAACCTTGAGGGTCTCTACTATGGCGATAAGGCCAGCATGCAAGCCGCTTTGGCCCCCTTGATTGCCAAGACGGGAGCAACTTTCCAGCTGCAGCAGCAGGGAGGATGGCTCGATCAGGTCAAGCACTTTGGTGGTGGTCTGCCTCTTGATCAGGGTCATCCGTACGATTACGTGAGTTGCCACGAGCCCAGATCCGAAGACCCTCCCGCGCTAACATTTTGATAGCATGAGACATTCAACTCGGCGAGCTTGTACACAAACGCGCTGAATGACACGCAGCTCGGCGACTTTGTCAACTACTGGTTCAAGTACGCCAAGACGAACAAGCGTGATTGGTACGTCCATATGGATATCCATGGCGGCAAGAACTCGGCAGTCTCAAAGCCCGCTGTCGACTCCTCCTCCTACGCCCACCGCGACTATCTGTTCATGTACCTGTTCTACGACCGGGTTGACAAGGGCGTCTTCCCGGTCAGCGGATTCGGGCACATTCAGAACTTTGTCAGCAACATCACCAAAACCTTGCCCAGCAGCGAATGGGGGCGCTACATTAACTACCCGGATCCGAATCTGGACCAGCAGACTGCGCAGAAGAACTACTGGGGCCACAGTCTAGCCAAGCTGCAGGCGATCAAGAAGGAGTTGGATCCCCAGGATGTGTTCCATTATCCCCAGGGTATTCTTCCCGCTGCATGAATCATGTCGACTAGGCTCGGGCCCGGCTTGGAGGTACCTGCGGGATCGGATCGGATAATGTATATAGACGACGACATTAGATGATGAGGGGTAGAGGAGGAGGGTTATGAGGGTTGGCACAAACTCATGTTCAACACGGTTTAATAGCATCATTGAATTCAATACCGACCCATTGCATCCAATCCCGTTGCATCACAACCTTCGTAGGTAGTATGCTCTTGATATTGCGCACAGGTAGGTACCGCAGCAAAAGTATCACTCGCCAGGCCGCTGCGCATAGATAACAGTCCTGTCGCCACCCAATTCATTAGTCTTTCTCACACACATATCAAACACCCCCGACCTCATTCAGATCAGAGTAACTCACACCGGCCAATAAGCATGAACCCTCCTATCACCCACATCCTCCCTCGCCGCCGCCGCCAACATCTTCACATCCCCCTCACTCCACCCCAGCCCCCTCGTCCCGACACCCATCAATATCCCTTCCATCCCAGCCGTCATGTTAATACGATTCAGCGCCCCGATCTCCTTGAGCTTGGCGTCGCGCGGCCACGTGTTGCTCGGCCAGACGAAGCGCTGCTCCGTGATGGAGGTGAATCCTGCGGAGAGGAGAAGGGGCTTTAAGGTGTATATGTCGATTAGGGGGCGGGAGAGGGTCGTGGAGCCGGAGAGGAGGAGTTCCGAGGCTTGGGAGAGGGCCGTGTCTGGGTTGAGGGTGTCGTCGTCGGAGAGGGCGGGGGAGAGGTCGTGGATTTCGAGGTGCCCGAGGGGGAGGAGGTTGCTATTGAAGGGGGAGGGGGTTAGATATAAGGATGGGTAAGAAGGTAGGGAAGAGGAAGGGCAAGTAGTACTCGAAGCATTGCTTGAGGAAGGAGGGCCAGTCGGCGATGGCGCCGTTCATGGCGCGGCTGTGGATGTAGGTGAAGGGGGTGGTGAAAGTCCAGCGGTCTTCGATGTCTGCGATTTGGAAGTCGAGGTTGGGCGGGACGCTAGGGGTACAAATAGATGAGATAAGTAAATCGTCGATGATAAGGGATGAGAGGTTACTTACAGCATCGGCTGGATAGGCGAGAGGTCCACGCCAATGACGGAACTGTCGGGGTGGGCGTCGGCGTAATCAATCGCCCAGATCCCGGTGCCGGTGCCAATGTCTAGGACGCGCTGGGGAGGGCTGTCTGCGTGGTTTGGCGGGGCGAGGCCGAGGGATGTGTCCATCGTGAGGGACCAGATGTGGTGTTGAAAGTCTGAAGGGTGTTAGTATGGGGTTTGAATAGCGAGGGTTGGATTGGGGGCCATAAAAACCAAGGCGGTCATTCTCCTCCTTGTCGTTTGGGTAAGGGTATTCTTGTTGTGGTATCAGTTCTGGTTGCCATCAATTGATGTCATAGGGGCTGCCTGCGTACTCCCTTCTTTGAAGGCATGGTATGTCCGGCCGTTTTCTGTCTTGTAGCTATGGTAGTCCTTGGGAAGATCGCTGGTTGAGCAGATTGAATCCTGGTAGGCAACGTGAGATTTAGTTTGAATGATTTCCATCTCATGCCAGTGAGGTCATACGCACACTGTCTGAAAGCGAGTCCTCATCGGCCTGCTGAGACTGAGGATTGTTGCCTGCTCTACTGTTTGGAACTTTCATGGTCACGGTCCTTCGGCCCATTGGCACAATTTGCTGAAAAGGTCACTTTGTGGGTTGACTGAATGAGTAAGTCGAGGAGCTCAGGTTGATGACGGTGGGGACGTGAATTGGGCTGCGAATGCCAGCGCATCTTCAGGCTGTGTGAACCCCTGTTCGATGACATCGGCTCACGAGGTATGATTGGCAAATGCAAAAGACGTGCCATTCTCACACTGGCTGCCCAAACGACACCACTGATGAATAGCTGGCGGTATTTTTGACTAATAGGGCAATGAAGCCCAACAGCTAGTGGTTACACCGCATCGCTGCACATGTCCATTTGGGGCTGTTTCTCAATCTCACCGGGGTACTTCGTACCTGCCTTCAAGTTTATTCGGGGTCACTAACACATCCAATCTCTAAAATTCCCCGACTTCCAAGTTCTCGGCCCTGTGCTCCTTCCCCACAATCTGCAGATGTGATGGTTTCACAGCAGCGCCAAGGCCGAGTCCCGAGCACCTTGCAATGTCAGGGCTGCATGTTTCTTTCTTCCCATCTTTGGGGTTAAAATCCCCTCCAGACGTGCGATCATCCCCACCAAGAGAGCCCCTTGCGATCAGTATCTGCCACAACCGGGTTCCGGCGCAAAAACAGTATCCCATCGGCCAGTGGCCAAGGTTTGAGATTTTTGGTCGCATAGCTCTCGCAGCAGCTGCATTGATGGCCTTGACCGCTGCGGCGCCAGCCATTGGTGCGGGTTGGTTTCATCGACGACGATCATGGATGCGCCACTTGTGAAACTGGCGGCGACACCAGATGTTCTGGCAAAAATAAACGGCACACGACACTCTGCGGCCGGAAACTCGGTATCGCCAAGCCACGCAGAACGCGTATGTTTTGGCGGGTAGCGAAGATCGAGGAGAATAAACCATGAAGCTGAGGGAAGGGATCGCCAACTCCGGGGACGCTCCACTGTAAATACCAAACCTACAAGTACAGCACCTTTCCCGTTCCCCTCCTACAGAAGGGCCTCACAAAGGGAATATTTCTAGGAATAGAAGAACCAGCCTCCAAAATGGCACCCGTAGTACGAAACCTGATGATCCTCTCCGGCCTGCTGGTCAGCGCTGTAGGCGTGGCAGCGCAAGCAACGCCGCCATCGCCACCAACCGCCCAGGGGCTGCACTCGCTCTTCGTCGCCGCCGGCAAGCTATACTGGGGCACGGCCATCGAGACGAACAACTTCAACGACAGCGCGTACCTCGCCATCGCCAACAACCGCAACGAGTTCGGCATGTACGTGCCCGAGAACAGCCAAAAATGGGAGGAAATCCAACCGGCCCTGACCGACTTTGAGTTCACCAACCCAGACGCCGTGCTCGCGCGCGCCCGCGCCAACGGCCAGATGTTCCGCTGCCACACCCTCACCTGGCACTCACAACTCCCCGCCTTCGTCGCCAACGGCACCTGGACGCGCGACACCCTCGCAGCCGTCATCGTCGCGCACATCACCAACGTCATGACCCACTACCGCGGCCTCTGCTACGCCTGGGACGTCGTCAACGAAGCCCTCAACGACAACGGCACCTTTCGCAACTCCGTCTTCTTCCGCACCCTCGGCACCGACTTCATCCCGCTCTCCTTCGCCGCCGCCTCGCGCGCCGATCCCTCGGCCCGCCTTTACTACAACGACTTCAACCTCGAGACCTCCCCCCGCAAAGCCGCCGCCGCCGTGCGCATCGTCCAGCTCGTGCAGGCCGCAAACATACCCATCCACGGACTCGGTTTCCAAGCCCACTTCCGCGTCGGCCAGACCCCCAACCGCACCTCCCTGATCGCCACGCAGAACCTCTTCACAACCCTCGGCCTCGAAGTCGCCTTCTCCGAGCTCGACATCGCCCACCTCTCCCTCCCGCCCAACAGCACCTCCATCCAGCGCCAGTCAGATGACTACGTCACCGTCGTGTCCGCCTGTCTTGCCGTGCCCAAGTGCGTGGGCATCACGCTCTGGCAGTTCACCGATAAATACAGCTGGATACCCAGCACCTTCCCCGGCCTGGGCGACGCATGTCTGTATACCTCGAATTTCACAAAGAAGCCTGCGTATTCGGCTGTGTCTAGTTTCCTGCAGAGTGTTGTTGCTACGGCGGCGCCGGCGCAGGGCACAGGGAGGTTTGCGAATGGGACGGGGAGTAAGACTGTGACGCCCATGGTGGTGGCTGCGCCGGCGACGGCGACGGGGGTGATGACGTTGCCGGCGGATATTGCGGGGGAGTTGGCGCCGTTTGTGACCAGTCCGCCTGTGAGGACGAGCGCAGGGGCGGTGGTGATTGTTGGGAAGGGGAAGGGGGTCTTGGTCGGGGTTGTGGTGATGGTTGGGGCTTTGCTGCTTTGAGGGATACCCATGGCTAAGGATGTTGGTGTTTGGATATACCCCTGATGACCTGGGGCGGCGTTTTGGTTTGTCATGTGGGATCATGTGGGATAGCATGCATGAAGCGATGAGCATTGCAGCTGTGTGAAGGATTATTTTTAGCTGTCTTTCTATTTGCCTGACCTAAGCAAGGCATGTATGTTGGGACGTATGTGTTACGAACGAATGGGCCGGGCTCTGGCGGTTTGTGAGACTCAGGAAGTCAAGCTGCATGGATAGAAAGACCTGTGCCGAGCTGCGGTGCCGCGGCGACTTTAAGGAAGAGGCATGATTAGTAACTAATGGAGTTGGTTGGCAGAGCTTAGTATATGGAAAGCTGGGTCTCTGTTTCGAGAATGGCGGAAAACTATAACACTGACATGTGTGTAACTATTCGGTCAAGAAAAACTTTGTTTTTCAACGTAACACCCGACATTGGGATAACACTGACATAAACTACTACCTACGAAGGCTTGGGCTCAAAGAAAGAGCATATTATCTCCATGTGAAAATTCCTTCTCACTGTTAGACCGCCGATAGCTTTCGCTATTACAGGCCATCTTTCATTCTGAAAACGCCCATAGATACTGAGAAGGCCCTCCTGCATGTTAAAAAGGTCTGTGATGTGATAAGCTCAGGCCTTTGCGTTCCGAAAAAGGGCCATGTGAGGATCCCAAGAAGGCATATTTCACACTGGCGAAGGGGTTTCTTTTAGCCTGAGCCTTCGTACCTACCACTAGGAAGTGTTTGAAACTATAAGTTGAAAAAGCTACGTTTTTTCAACGTCACACGCGACCTTGCTGAGAACATCATCTTTGATTTATATTCAGAATACCTACACAACCCTACCCGACTGGTGTTGTACCTACTACCTAACCAACCCGCACCCGCCCCCTAGTCCACCCCTTCAACTCCCCAAATCTCTCCCTCACATAACTAAAACCGCAGGGGAGTCTCCCGCGGTAGATGGAGTCCATGCCTTGGATTTGGGCCTGTTTGGTGGGTAGGTCGTCCTGCGGGATGCAGTAGCGGTCGATCCAGAGGTATCGGTGGCCGAGGCGCAGGGTTCGGGAGATTGTGTCCTCGATTGTCTGGGGGAGGTCTGTCGGGAGGTTGTCGTCCGGGTTGGGGATGTCAGTGATCCTACGGTCGTGGACACCGCCCCAGACGTAGCTGAGGGTCAGGTAGTACTTGGGCCGGGCTAGTGTCCCCCACAGCACGAGCCGGCGCGTCGAGCAGTCTATGGTGCGGAAACCAGGGGGCGTCTCGAGGGTGATCTTGTGGCAAAGAGCCTTGTGGTTGGTGTTGCAGAAGTCGATCCATTCTTTGAGGACGGGAATTTCAATGTTGGGCTCCAACCGCCGAGCAGAGCGCACATTCGGGTCGTCGATCACAGGCAGGATAATCCCGCTCAGGCCAGCCTCGGAGTTCGCCTAGTTTGACGCGGATTGGTACCCGACGGGAAGAACAGCAAAGGTCGGCGAGTCATCAAAGTTAGACTCCTAGCGAGCTCGGCCGTGGCATTGGTGCTATTTTTGAGTGTCCCCATCATGGGGCCCGAGATAGGGTGGTCGTGGATTCCTGTTTAGTACGAACTGGACTAACCCCCCATTTGCTTGGCTGACAGTCACGGAGTTAAGCTAAGCCATGGGTTCGACTTGGCTACAGCTGGGACAGGCACGGAATAGAGCCAAGATAAAGCCAATCCCTCCTCTTGGCTCCGAGGCGGCGATTAGCAGGGAAGTACAAAGTATCGTCTTGTGGATGGGTGATCTGAGGAGGCGGTCCCTTCTGCTCACCTCACTGTACCAAATCATCACATCAAATATTAAACACACGGACTATTATCTCGCTCTTGACCAACCAAGTAGCAATGGCTCGTCTCTACCTCCTTACCTGCTGGGGCTCAGCCCTCGTCCATGCCGGCAGCCTTGCCCCAACCATCCCCGAGGACTTTAGTGGCTCTCGCCCGTTGACCTTCCAGGAGGTTCGCACATTGATGGACGAGTTGTTCGGACAGGGGTGCAATCAATGTGGCAAGATCGACAAAACCTGGCTGGATAACGGACAGAGGAGCTATACCTGGGACCTGAAGGTGGATTATAGGAAAAAGGGTAGCGTGTGCGCTCAGCGATGCATTGGACCGAGTACTGATCTGGGTTTGGGCATCAACGATGAGTACAATGGGAGCACCTATCCGTCGACCGGGGGGGGGGGGGGGGATGGGAAGGGGGAAAAAGCCG
>Ga0247770_1001524_pt1 | contig 17355 bp, 23 predicted proteins | sample UWRJL136409B6_FD_179943 | JGI IMG/M metagenome (GOLD analysis project Ga0247770, IMG submission 179943) | Plant litter microbial communities from Arlington Agricultural Research Station in Wisconsin, United States - UWRJ-L136-409B-6 | ecosystem: Environmental > Terrestrial > Plant litter >... | reverse complement strand
TTTGCCTGGGTTTCTCTGCACGGCGCATCAACTATAGACCGTCGGCAGGAAAAGTTCAGCTGCCGACGCCGTCGGGTCAACTGATAGGGCGCTGCGCGAACGTGGGTGTCTCGCTCCTGCTGCGACGAACGAGAAATGCAGCGTTTCGCCGCCATGTCCCCGCACGGCCCGGTTGCAATGGCGTGGGAAGCAGTGCGAGCCCGAAAACCATCACTTGCTGCAAACACCAGACCAGCCCGACCAGGCCAGATTAGTCGCAAGCCAACTGAAGTATCTGTGCAACCCACGCGTGCGTGGCGGTGTCAGCATTGGTTGCGCAACTGCTCGTCCATAACTCCGAAAACTCCGAGTCGGCCATGGCTGCGCCCGTGGCACGGGAAACGGCACCGTGCCCAAAGCCCGCGGACGCCGTCATTCCATTGATCTCGCTTCCAACATGTCAGATGCAGGGTCCACCCGAAGTCCACCCCATTGTGCCCACTGGCATTCATCGGTCGCTCCCGTGTCGACCTACCGTCCAGTGGTACAGATCGCGTACAGTCAAACCCCCTGTTTATGCAAGCTTTCCAGACCACCCAAGTGCTTGCATTTTGTGGATGTTTTGCAGAAAGAGGGGTGCTACAAGGCCCACTTTTCATGGGCTTGGCGAGAATTGGTCTCAGCCAGTGGCTGGAATTCTAGGGGGATTTAGTGGGCTAAGGCCTAACAAAACAACCCATTTGAGTCCAACCACCAAAAGAAACCCCCCTTTTACGCAATTTTTCAGGCTTGCAGTTGCGGCTTGCAGACTTGCGTTTTACCATACTAATTAACTTAGACTGCGAAGTGGCTTGCGTTTTGTGGCAATTTGCATAAAAAGGGGGTTGCAAAAATAGGGTGTCTGACTGTATTGCCCAAGGAGCGTGGGTACAGTCATCTTTTTACACGTCCACTTTGCGTCGTTGGCGTCGGTTGTATCGGGGATCGTCGCCAAGACCCCCGTCGATCCGAGGCCGATGTGCCGTCGGCCAAATCCGATGCCGAGGCACCCTCTGTTTCTCGCATAAGGGATGGTAGCACCAATCCCCCCTCGGGGGTCTGTCGATGACATGGGAGAGTTGAGCGGCTGCCTGATGAGTAGCGCGAGGGTGGGGGCTTGTCCAAGGTGCTTGGCACGTGTTAAGCCCTGTGGTTGCGCGCTACTGCGCCCAAAGGACCGCGTTCTACTGAATGGACCCACTTCCACGTCCTGCCAAGCCCGCGACGAAGTCCTGCAGGATGCATGGCCTTTCGATTCCGGGATGAGAGCTAGGATTCTGGGAATATACCTAACCCCCCAGCCAGTGAAGTCCTGAAAGAATGTAAGCCGTTCAGGATACAGTCGAGTCGAGGAGGAAGGACTGCCCCAAGACGCCTCCTACCTGGCAGGTACCTAACCTTCCTGAGTACTAACACTGGAAGGCTTTTCTATATGTTTGGAAAGGCTTTTTTCCATTTTATAGTCACCTCCTAGCATTACATTATGAAAGGCCTTCCTGCGGATTAAAATAGCCTGTGATGTGACACACCCAGATATTGCTGTTCCGTAATAGGACTGTATCCCTAGGTGAGGATTCGAAAATCGCATTTTCGCACTGAAACAACAGACTTTCATTTTTTGTCTTTTTCACCAGACACTTTGTACACCTCGTTGATCTGATCAACAAGTTTAATTCATCCCCGAGTAGGATCGGGCGCAACTCGTAAATTAATCCAAGCACAACGAAGACCGAGAGGGAAGTTCACATTCGAGATACTCGTGGTCGTGACCGCTACAATCCTTAGTGACCCAGACCGACCTTAAAAACAAAACTTCAACCCTATCATCCAAATAATACTTTCCAAACCCCAACCTTCTTAGTCGTCCACAGCACATCCAACCTTCCATAACAGCTACACTCAGGGTCTCGGTACCTAGGTATACACTACCCGCCGAAATCGCAGAACGTGTGATAACTCTAGCCCGCACAGGCTACCTACGACAAATATCTCAGCGAAGACATCGCAGATGAAGGAGAAGAAGAGTGAAAATGGCGGTAAGGGCGTGGTGGTATTAATGAAGGAGGAGCAGGTGGTCAAGAATGAGAAACTAGGGGCATTAGTATAGATACCTACTGATGATATTCACTCAGACACATTAAGAGTTGGGCATAAATCTGAAATTCGAATACCGGGAGTTTGTTGAGTATGTCCTTGCGATCTGACTCTGGTCCCTCCGAGGCTCTTACAACTTCCATGGTACGCACCCACGCGCTAGCCACGTTGGCTGCCTGTGGCCCTCATCACGGCTGGGGAGGGATCTGAGACCTCGCGGAGGCAAGGGAATTTAGCAGGGTCGGTGGGTGTGGTATCTGGGTGTTCGAGAGAACGGTCGGTCGGTAGGCGGCGAGGCTGGTGGATTCGCCGGGACGGTAGCATAACACGAAACAGGTAGTTCCGAGTGACGCCTCGAGTCTAGTAGCAGCGGAGGTGGCGCGCCCGGTGCTCACGTTGGTCGGCTCAGTTTAGAGAGGACAAAGACCTCCCAGAAGAGGCCAATGGAAGGTGTCGGTGGGCGCGGGATCAGGCTGTTCCGGAAAGCTATCGTCATACAGACTGACATGCTCCAGGGTGTAGACCTCATCAGCGAGTGTGATCATTTCTTCCGCTTTCTTTGGTTTATAATACCTAGGTAGTCTTTGTTAGGCCATGAAAATTCGAGATTACGTGTCAGATATGTGATGCCTCACCAATACTGGAGTTACCGCTTCCAACCGAATGATATGAACGCTGAGTTGTAAGATGAGACTGACCAGGGTGAAATTTTGTTTCTCGGGGAAGAAGAAAATGATGCCCAAGTTCCATGCATTGCTTTGGATGAACCTGGAGATTACCGTGGCTGGCGCACCGACGTCACCTTTGTGACCTCGTCAAAATTTTCTTCATATTGTCCTCCCAGCCTCCATTTCTTTTTCCCATCTTCCTATTGTTCCATCCCCCCTCCAAACCAAAACGGCTCCGCGCTACAAATACTCGAACCCATTGAATTCAACTCACAGAATCCCCTGTGTTAGCAAAATTTCCCGTTCTGAAAAAAACAGCAAGACTTCGGGACTACACAAACGCCTCTCAAATTCTCTCTCACCCTCGACTTTTCCAAAACTCGTCTCAAACACCAACCTTCCGGCCCAACCGACGCTACAATGGACACGAATACGACGAGACCTATCCCCAACCCAACATTCCCGACTGTGTCTGTCCCCTCAAAGTCAATCCCATTTGCGATCGCCTTCACCGACAGCAACAATTTAAGATTTTGATTACTGTCACCACGCACAGATGCGCCCAACGACATGAACCGGCGATGAGGAGTTGGACACGCAGCAAGAGCCAAGGAACGGCACACCAGTCAAAGTCAAACAGTCAAGTCAACATTAAAGCATCATCATTCAGCTATCACTATCTAGAATACCTAGGTACTTCAAGTCGAATTCGATCCAGAAATCCAGAGCCCAATTCATCATAGACATGGCATCATCGAGAGACAAAAGCACACAACCGCCGCCTGCCAACACTTTTATCTACCTCTACCATCATCCAGCAAGCATGTCTGTCCGTCCTCCATCCCGGTGCCTGTTCCAACGTTCCCAACAAAAGTTGCCGAGCTCACGTCCCAGCGCACAACCGTGTTGACCCGACGCCAAGTAGCAAGTAATAGTAAAAATGTAAAGACAACTGGAGAATGACCATGACAGGTGAACTTTTTGGAAACAAAAACGACACAAAACAACAATGCAAGAAAGGAAAAGATGAAAGGGAAAAGTCTGTTTCTGAGGAATATCGCTGGTTAATGCGCTGCGAGGCCAGGGATGGCCGGATTAAAACCGTCCATGCCGTCCTTCGACGTAATTATCATCTGATCATCACCTAAGATGCAACAGATCCATATCAGAAATACTCCGCTGCTTCTTGTGCAGGCTGTCGGTAAAAGTGCTGGACGCCTTTCGCTTCTGCTGGGGGCTGCCTTGGAGGTCGAAACCCTGCATCGGCGTCGTGTTGCTGCGCTTATGGCGTCTAGCCGGCGTGATCGGCGTTGTCACGGTCTCCATGCTGCCTGTCTTAATGCCGCGGAGGGTGCCGTAGTGGTAGGGGCCGGAGAAGGCCAGTGACTCGGAGCTGGCCTTGTCGCTGAAGATGAGCTGCTGGTTGATCTGGTTCCGGCGGAAGGCGCCGACGACATCGGAGTTGTTGTCGAAATGGGTCAGCAGCGGGTGCGGCAGTTCCACTAGGGAGGAGTCGGTGGCAGCGCTAGCGCAGCTGACGGCAGTGCGGGGCCGAGAGGGGCTGGAGGTGATGTCGGTATAGTCGGCAGCTTCCTCCTCTTCTTCCTCCTCCTCGTCAGACGAGTCTTGGTGGAATGTGATGAAGTCTTCCAACTTCAACATGCTCTCCTCGTCGTCCTGTTCTGGGACGTTGAACTCGGAGTCGTCACTATACCCTTCCTCCATAATGGGGTCGGAAGTGAGAGGGAAGAAGGCTTCGGCGGGACCAAAAGGCTGCGTGTTCATAAGGTCGCCAAACGTATTGGACGAAAGCATGGCGCCCATCATCACGTAGCCCGGGTTGCTGAGGATTGGCGAACAACCAGACAAGTCTTGACCGGAAAAGTCGATGTTGAAGGACTCGGGCGAGAGATCCAGCCGGCTCAGTCGCTGGGGAGTGAAGATCATCATCTTGCGGGTCGAGGGATTCAGCACCGCAATGGGCTTCCTGTCAGACTTGTCGAGGTTGAAGCGCCCGACGCGGGGTTTGCCACGTCGGAACGGGGTAGGCTTCTCCGTGTCGGAGTCGGATGAAAATTCGACGTGTTGGACGCGCCGTACCTGCTTTCGCCGGATAGGCGGCTCCGGTACGTCTTCTTCCGTGGTATCGCCATCCGCTTCACATCGTTAGCACCCCTGGGCAGTAACTCAGCCGCACGTCAAACTCACTCTCGTATCCGTCGAGCTCCTGTACTTCGGGAGGTGGGGTTGGGGTGGGCGTGGGCGTCGGAGTAATCGTGACCATACCGGTAGGCAGTGGTGTTGCGATAGGCGTGCTGTCCGAGTCTTCGGCAAGCTCGTCATCAGAAGCAGGCATCATATCCTGTGAGTTGTGGAAATCCCAGAACGAGCCCGAATGGGATGAGTCCTCATCGTTCTCGATCTCGCGGCGGAAGGCGGGGTCGAGAGCATTCTGGTCGATGAAGATGTCGGGGAAGAAGCCCTCGTGGTCCTCAGAAGTCTCGCTCGTGGTCGAGTCGCTGTCGCTATCGGGCACGCCCGTGAAGCGAACGTGGCGCTCGACGCTGGCCATCTCTTGCTCGAGGATGTAGTTTGACAGTTGCTCGGTAGCACTGCTTTCGTGCTCCGACAAGATGCCATCCCAGCTGCCATTGTCGTCGGCAGCCTCTTCTTGCACGGGCTCATCATCATCGTCGTCTTCTTCTTCCTCAGCCTCCTCGTCCGCATCGTCGTCTTCAGGCTCGGGCGGCCGAGGAGTCTCTACGGCCCGCTTTCGCGTGGCGTTGATGATATGTTTCTCCTCGGCCGCAAAGACATGTTCCTCGTCCTCGTCGTCGGAATCGCTGACGTCTTCAACACCGGAGTAGCCGTGGTCATCGTCGGAATCGTCCGAGAGGTTGAGGGAGGAGGTGGTCGTGTCGGAACCGCGGCGCTTGGCGGCCTTGACCGGCGTGTGCGGGTATTTTTGCCGAACGTTTCGGGACATGATGTGGATATGCAGGGGTAAATTTGGGTTGTAGCGCTGCCGCTCGGGTGCGACAAACGGCGGTGAGGGGAACCGCGGGCGCTGCAGTCGAAAGACTCGCAAAAAGCACAATTGAGGACCTGCAATTAACTATGGGAGGATATGGGCGGTCCGGAACAGGTGGGCGAGGAGGGCGGCCGAGGGACCCGCGAGGAGATTCGGAGGGGTCGTCGGGCCTGGTAGGGGGGTCCCGACAAGAGGAATTGAGGGAGTCGAGGGAGCGAGCGGTCGCGGGCCTTTGCACATGGGCCAAGAGTGTGTCTGTTGAGTTCAGTGGCAGACTCCCTTCTCAGAGAAGTCGAGGCTCGGACCCGGCAGGGCGAGGCTCGAGAGGTGGAAGCCTGGTAAACTTCGTCGAGGGAATGGCGGGTGGAATCTCTCGTTGAGGCTGCTGGACTGCGGGCATGCCGGGGGACCGCGCATGCCCGCAGTGGGCGCTTAGAGCTCAACGATGGCCGAAGGCATCTTGGGAATTCTCGACGAAGTTTGGTCAATGTGGTACTGAATCTCTTGATTAGTAGTGCGACTTCGTTGTCTTGGTGATTTGGTTGGGTTTGAGGGGGAAGGAGGAAAGGGCGAGCCGAGCGGAGCTGTCATGGTTTTTGACCAGACTTTTTCCTGCAGGTGGGGGGTTCGGACAGGATTCGCCAACCAACGCCAATTGCGGGTCCAGCCATCCCGGTCCCAGATCGTGGGGCAGCTGCTGCAGCCTCTGGCGCTGGCACAGCTGGCGCGGCAGCTGGCAGGACGGCGATCGCACGCCACGACTCCCGCAGTCGGGCCACATCAGGGAGGAGACCCTTGTGAGACAACGCTTTTCCCGATGCAGGCGCCGGCACGATTCCGTCACCGCTCTTTTGCGAAACCTAGCTCCTGGACTCGCAGCGCCATCGTGCACTACGGACCGCGAACAGCCCAGAAGCTTTCGACGGCACATTCGGAGACACTTTTTGCTTCACCTTGCCGCCGTCCTTGCCGGCGCTGAGCAGGACCGTTTCGCTGGCCCCTGTTCCTTCCTCGCCGTTCGCTGCTTGTCTCAGCAGAGAAGTTTGAGGCTCCGCGATCCCCTCCCCGCATTTTTGCTCGCGAGCTGGCAGGGGCTGCTGGCTTGGCACTCCCGCAGCCCCTCATATGCGCTGCACCTGCAAAAACATATGATGTCGTTTACGTGTTGATCTCGACTGGAGTCGTTGGGGACACTTTTCTCTTCATCTCCACTTGCGACAAACCTACCGCCGCACCTGTGCATTCACAAGCTCCACGTAGGCATTCTGGATCGGACATTCTGGCACGGCCCGGGCATCTCTGGCTCGTGAGCGTCGGGAGGGCCCCGCCGCCAGCTGTCAGTCCACCACCCCCCAAGGTTTTCAAGACACCAGTGGCGTGCATAGTGGACCTCACGAACGAGTGTTTCCAACCTCGGGAGTGGTCCGGTTGTGTATGTTAGGCTCAGCGTTGAGCATATTGGCGCTCATCGATGGAAATAGAGGAGTCAGACCGCGGTTGCCGTTATGACTGCATGCGCCATGCCATGCAAGCCGAAGCGAGACATTGGATCGCTGCCCATGACTCGATTTGTCCAACCGTGGAAACCCTGGGCTCAATTCATTGGCTTGCCAGGCAGAAATGGAGATTGACTACCACCCTCCAAAACGCAAAGATCAGTGAATTCCGCGTTGCCCGCAAGAAGGAGGGCCGCAAAAGAATCCACAACAGGATCATCGGGCGGGCCTGAGATCACCGGCCAAGTCCAGGCAGTGAGTGATCTGCTCCGCGCTCTCGGTCGTTTGCCCCGAGGGCCCTCGCGGAACGAGCTGCGACTTGGTGCGGGGCAGAGTCCCGGAGTCGGCCCGCCGCATGAACAAAATCTGCCGTCACAACTAGGAAGGCGGTGGGTGGTTTGAAGATGGAAAAACTGCAGCTCGACAGTGGACACCATCGAGCTGGCGCCGGAAGCTAATTTATTTTTGCCAAAAACTTCAGCCGAATCCGAAGTTGGAATTTGGGATGGCCTGGCTCGTGCCTGGGTGGGCGGGGGGGGGGACATGGTCCGTGCACTTACAGGGCCTTATCTTATCGGTGTCTTGGCCGCTGACTGGCGTTGCTAGGGGAACTTGGCGCTGATTGCTCCTTCAGTAAACAATTTTTTGGAGTCCACCTCAACTTTGGAACCCAACCGCCCGCCGACACGCAGTTTGACATTGCGCACCATCAATCACCGATAGATCCCAGTGCTCTTTGCCACGTCTGATTTTCGCTTGCTTGCTTGCATCGCCATCGCGCAATGGACGGCGACTCTGTTATGGCTTCGCAAAAGTCGCACAACCTCTTCCAGGTCTACCTCCGACTGCGGCCTGCTCAGGGAACACAGGGCGAGCGCTTTCTCGCCGTCGAAGAGCCCGAGGACCACCAATCCGCCCCAAAACACATCACTCTCAATCCGCCAAACGATCGCCGCCGCGCCGTCGAGAAATTCGCCTTCACACAGGTCTTTGAGGAAGATGCCTCCCAGCTCGACGTGTTCCACTGCACCAACGTCGCCGGGCTCGTCGAGGGCGTGCTCGCGCCCCATGGCGGAGATGGCACCGACGCGTTGCTGGCAACATTGGGCGTGACAGGCTCGGGCAAGGTTTGTGCCCTCGCGCTGGCGGGTTGAACGCGCATCGCTGACAGAATATGACAACAGACACACACCATCCTCGGCTCTCGATCCCAGCGCGGACTGACGCAGCTTGCGCTGGACGTAATCTTCCGGTCGCTGGGGCGAAATATCCTCGACTGCAACTCAGACCCTTCTCTCGAATACTCGATCGGCGTATCCGACGCCTCCGAGGCCACGGTCCTTTCGGCCGCGTCCTTCCTCGATACGGTCTATGCCGATCCAGCGGCGCCTGTGCGTGCCAGCTCGAGAGCACCAACACCCATGCTTGTACGGTCTTCCACTTCCATTCCCTAGTCTGGTATTGAAGGCGAAGAGCACATATATCCTGAATCTGGGCTGTCTCCGCGTAGTCGCGTGTCTGCAAGCCTGAAAAGTATTCGGGCTGTCAGTCGAGAGGACTCTATTGCACCCGAGTCCCCCCAGACTATCGCAGGGCGAGATTTACGCGAGAGACCAGGGCATTTCGCTTTCGCACAGAGCGATGTACCCCTCACCCATACGCGTCTGCGAAATCTTCGAGGGCAGAAGTCTCCCACGAGGCATTTCATGACCAGTACCGCATCCATCCGCAAGACAACTGCTAAACCAGATTCACTTCAGGGCGAGTCGATGGGCCCTACACCTACACCCTCACGACGACTCCACCGACCGTCCGCGTTCCCCCAACAGCCCGATGTCAGCTCGTTGTCAGTTTCATCCGACCCGTCGGCCGAGTACGCAGTCGTCATCTCCATGTATGAGGTTTACAATGACCGCATCTTTGATCTCCTCACCCCGCCTATTAAGTCCGCTGCGACGAAGGAGTACCGTCGCAGGCCGCTGCTCTTCAAATCCACCGAGTCCTCTCCCGACCGGAAGATTGTTGCTGGGCTGCGGAAGGTGGTGTGTGGCACCATGAACCAAGCGCTGATGGTCTTGGAGGCAGGCCTGCACGAGCGAAGAGTCGCCGGAACGGGTAGCAACAGTGTTAGCTCCCGTAGCCATGGGTTCTTCAGCGTCGAGGTGAAGAAGCGGCCGAGAAGCAGCCGACGAAACGGCTATGAGGCGCCCTGGGGTGGAAGCGCGCTGACCATTGTCGACCTCGCGGGGAGCGAGCGAGCCAGAGACGCGAAAACTGCGGGTGCTACGCTGGCGGAAGCCGGGAAGATCAACGAGAGTCTGATGTACCTCGGGCAGTGTCTGCAGATGCAGAGCGACGCCGCCAACAAGGACAAAGTGAGACAAGACACTAAAATGCGCGTGGACTGCAGCTAACTTGCAGCAGCCTAACTTGGTACCATTTCGCCAGTGCAAACTGACGGAGCTCCTCTTCTCCAACTCTTTCCCATCAGCGTCCGCTTACTCGGCTGCGAGACACCGCAACCCTCAAAAGGCTGTCATGATCGTGGCGGCCGACCCACACGGTGATTTCAACGCAACATCCCAGATTCTGCGATATAGCGCCCTTGCACGAGAGGTCACGGTGCCTCGTATCCCCAGCATCACCCAGACCATCCTTACGGCGCCTGTCACGTCGCCAATATTGGCGTGCTCGAGCCCGGTCGGGTCTCCGCCGCTCCACAGCCGGCCCTTCTTCCCTCCAGGGACAACGGCTGGATCGTACACGCAACTATCGCCCAACATTGAGCGGACCTTCTCTCCCGGGGCAACCAGTCCAGACAGCGACGTGCACCGAACTACTATGGAGGTCGCCGCACTCGAGATTGCTCGTCTCTCTGAGGAGCTCGACTATCTCCGCCAAGCGCTCGACATTGAGCGATCAGCCCGACAGGAGGCTGAAGCGCACCTTCTCTCCATGGAAGACCGGATGTTGGAGCTGGAGCAGGCGATACGCGAGGACTGTGTCATCGAATTTGAGCGCCGACTTGAAATTGAGATGGCGCGTTGGCGTGCCAACATGCAGGTCGAGATGGAGCGGGGAGAGGAGCACTGGGGTCGCAAGATTGAGGTGTTCGAGCGGACCATGGCCCCGTCCGTTGGGGATGAGAGTATGTTGATGACGAGAACAGCTGCGAGAACAAAGAGAATGTCCTGATGGAGGACATCAACGAGGAGAACGAGCGACTGCGTCGCGACAACGAAATCCTGCGTCGCGAGCTCGCATGCATGAGCCCGACCAAGCGGATGCCCCTGCAAGAACGCGGCGGCGATGCGCCAGTTGCGAAGGGGAAAGCCGAGCCTGGCAGCCCGAGGACTGGTCGCGCCAAGGCCAACCCGATGACTGACGATGGGAATCTGCGTCGCAAGCTGGAGAACCTACGAGTCAGCGATGAAAGTGCATCAGTCCGCAACTCAAGCGGTAGCACCAGCCCGAAGAAGATGCGGAAGCTGACGACGAAGCGGTGGGATGCTAATGCGGATGATGATATGTTTTGAGCATGGCGTTGGAATTTCGGGACGTGTTCCCCAGTTTACTATTTGTCTTTGTCAGGATACCTCGAGCTTGTCAGATTTGACTACCAGCTTGATCAGACTAGACTATACCCTTTGGTCGTTCGTGTATTTTATAGGAGTTTGGCCACCTGAATGGATTTTACTTTCTGATAGATTCTATGTGATTTGGTGGTTTCTGACCAACCGCTCTGGGTTGACCTGACATAAGCATTGGTAGTAGCTATATCCTATTCCATCTCGACCACGATCTCGCCCACAGGATCCCTTGCAGACAGCATCTCCTTGAAAGTTTCGACCACTTTGTCGTCCACCAATGGCCTCCCCGTGTCAATCAACTCTTGTTCGCCAGCTTCGCCATCTTCGTACATCCCAAAGTTGCGGAACCATAACTCGCCACCGCCCTCGTCAAAGTTGGGGTTGTACTCGATCGACACTCTGGGCCAATCGTTGGGATTCCCCCATTGGAAATCCTGCAGGGCCGGCATCCGCCTCATGGCACGTGCAATTGTCTTCATCAGCGGGTTGATCAACTCCAGGTCGGGCACGATGCGGAAGCAGTGCTTATTGGCGTATGCCGGGTCATCTAGCTCCGGGTCTGGGTCATCTGGGCCCGTGACGGCGTCGGGGTCGTCCGGATCGGTCGGCCCATCGCGGCTGCGAAAGTCCCACTCATGCCACGGGTGCTCGTCATCGTCCTTCTCTGGGCGCTTGTACAACCAGCGGCCGTCAGGGGTGGCTTTCGAGAAGTCACACCGGAGATCCTGCAGCTCGGAGCAAGGCCGTCCGTCTTCGTCGCTGTGGCTGTTATTTCGGCCCCATGACTCGTCGAAATCCCCGTCGTCCTCATCCTCGTCTTTGTCCTTCTCCTCACCGAACCCGCCGTCAGCCTTGGTTGGGTGCCGGAAGAACTCCGGGCCCAATATCGTATTATGGACATCAAGCTGTTCCGCCCTATTCCGCACATAGAAGCCCCTCAAGCTCACGCTCAACACATCCTCCTCCTCACCCGGACCCAGCAAGTTCGGCGGATCGCAATTCTCATCCCTCGGCGCGGACCCCCAATAACACACGCTGAGCGACCTTACCCTCGGCGGCAGCCCATCCACCGCCTTCGCCAACACCCTCCTTCTCCTCTTCCGCTCCTCCACGTCCCCGCGAGGCCAGTCCATCAGATTCAACCGCACAACCCGCAACGACTTCCTGCACTTCATCACCAACATCCCCACCGTCGCGGGGTCCACCGCGCGATACAAATTCCTCCCCCTCCCATCCGGCAGCCCACAGTGCTGGATCTGCAAGTCCCCCACGCGAGGCAAATCCGGCAGCTCCCCCTCCCCCTCTAAAAACTGAACCACGCTCCTCTCATACCTCCGATGCACCGAGAACGGCAGCTTCTTGACCACCCGCTCCGCCTCCTCCGCCTCCAACCTCCCCACATCACTCACACTCCCCACCTCTAATGCCAGACACAGCCCCTCCCAACACGCCGGATCCCACCCCCTCACCAGCTCGAAAACCCCCCTCACCGCCGCCGTGAAAACCTCACTATTCGCCCTCTGCTCCGCCTCGCTCTCCTTCCGCAACCTCGCGGCCTCATCGTAGCTGTCTAGCTCAATCGTGACTTTGAGCTGCCGGATGGCCTTCTGCCGCTCCGCGCCGCGCTCCCCGTTCATCACCTCCACCGCCCTCGGGAGGTCGTGCTGTGTTAGGGAGAGGCTGGAGAAGGTGTGCTGCTCTGCGACGGATTGCCACGTGCGAGAGATTACCGAGAGGGAGGGGGCGTAGCCTTTAGAGGGGGGAGCGAAGTAGTAGATTGAGGAGGTTGAGGGGTCCGAGGGATCGGGGTCGGGGGTGAGGATGAGGTAGAAGATTTTGGTGATTAGTTCGGTGGGGAGGGTTTTTAGTGACATTGTTGTGGTGGTGGTGTTGGTGGGTGGTTGTGGTTAATGGCTGTCCGTTTGGTGAAATTAATGTTTTGCCAGTGCGAAGGGTGAAATAAGATGGAATTTCCTATTGGGATTTGGGGGTGGAAGTTTAGAAGAGACGGTGGGGTTTTCAGGTGTGTTTGAGGTGCGATAGATAATGGGTGAGGTTGGTGAGGTGGTGGATGTGACGCTGGCAGGGGGCTCTCATGCCGTTGGAAGCCCGCCCCTGGGCTGCATTGTAGGAGGTCCTAGCGCAACGGGCAAAAAGGGGTTGCTGCCTTGGCCCGAGGCACCTGTGGGATCTGCTACTGTCTTTGTGCGATCCTCGGTTAGATCTGTTGGTGGGGCGGGTAGGCACTATGAGTGGAATGGACAACGTGGGAAAACAACGGCGCAAGTTAGAGCTCGAATAGAAAATAGTGGCGCGGTGGATGTTTTGGATTTAGAGAAGGGAGGTTGGTAGGGGTCAGCATTCCCACGAGACAAATATCTCATTGCCCCAAAGCATATACTTCCACTCGGGAAATCAGGCGAGGAAGCTGTTTGGAACTGGTTGGGTCTGGAGAACTCCGACAAGTTAATTCCTCTACACGCAAAAGAGGCCAGCACCTGACATCAGAGCTATCTTGTATTTCCTACGCCGACTTCCAGGCACATCCCCCCTCTTAACAATGATAAGCCAGCACTCTATCTCTACCATTCAATCCCAAACGATGAACGTTTGGTACACCTCGCTCTCTTCCTTCTGTTGCACGTGCTGAATGTTCCTACGATCGTGCACTGCTTGTTCTCACAGATGCAGCAGGTCCATTGAAATGGAAAAGGCGATTCTCTACCTAGCTTCACGAAAGTCGATGTGTCGCCTTCTTCCTTCAATGAGAGGACATGGGTACTTTCACTCGACGCACTATGCGAAAAGCAGAGTGACGAGATGAGGGCGAGGGTTAAAATGATGCGATCTAATTGTCAGAAAATCTTCTCACTCAGTCAGTATCATTGAAAGGGGTAGCTGAGAACGAGTAGATTCTGGCCGAGGGTGTAATTCAATCTTGGAGGCTGAAGTGAGAGACGCACAATGTCTACCTAGATATCCACCCAAAGGCGGTTTTCGGGCTCGCGGTTCTTACAAATCTGACCGTCTAGGGACTAAATACTACATTACCATCGTAAGTCGGCTATCACCGGCGAACCATTTGGAATCGTGAGATTCGGGCCCCTTTTCTAGGCTGAACAAGCCAAGCGTAAGCATCTGTGCCACAACGAACCACGCCATTCGGATTCTGACCACTGCACATGATACCAGCTTAGTCTGGTGGTGCCCCTTTTATTGCCCTTTGGTTCATAGGTAGACACGTGAAGATCACAGCCGTTGGAGGCGTTCCTACCTAACCTAGACATACTTATCCACTTTTCCTAGTTGAGGGAGGTAAGCTCAGACTTGAGCTTATGCCTGTAGTGAGTATGGTGAGATGAGGGTCACATCTCCATAACTCAGGAGGCGTATTGGTATGACGCATACGCCGCGAAAGCGATAAAAGCTGATCGTAATTTCTTGATTGGTTCGACCGCCGCTGAACTAAAGTATCTTGATCTGGTTGAGCTGACGAATACATGCGGCCAGCCGGAAAGTCAGGCTCAGGAGTGGAGTTGAGAGAAGAAAAGGGGTGTTGTTCCCAAAGCTGGAATTCAGCGCAATCGTTGGGCAAATGACCAAGGAGGTGGTAGCGTTCTTCAGCGCAATTGGTTCCGGGAGCCGGGCGTATTCGGTTCACTAGGTAGTCACTCACATAAACAGACATTCGTAAGACCTACGCCTGTACACCGAATCATCACCTGGCTTAATCTGCGCCTCCATCTTGTGCAAGTGAGGTGTTTTCTTCTCTTGGTACTGGGATGTAATACGAACAGTAGGTAACATCCTCTACTGTGCCGCAGAGTCAGTGGCGAAAGTCACCATTTCACCTGGCCTCTGGAATGCTGGAAGGGGCGGGTCTCGGGCACGGCGAGTCGTCACCTTGGTTTCTTCTGACGTGCCGCTCTGTGGTTCTCATGATCCTGATGTTTTTTCAACCGTGACCCCCAGGAAAGATATCTCGGGGTGTCCCATATCTCCGTCGAAAACGACACGACCGAAGTATAAGAGGGGCATTGGGACCTCCTGATTTTCTCACACAAATTCCTCAAGTCATCAGCGTTCTCCAACTCCAATTTCTCAACACCAACTTTACAACTCCAAATCTAAACCATTCATCAACAAGTCGACGCTTTATTCACAATGAAGCTTACCACGGCCCTGATCCTCCCCACCCTGGCACTCGCCAACCCCCTCGCCGTCCGGCAGGAAGACCGGGCCAAGTTCATAGGCCAGTTCCGCACCGAAGGCAACGGCTGCCCCGCGGGCTCAGTTTCCGTCGCGCTGAGCGGCGAAGGGCAGTTCGTCAACGAGTTCGCCACAGTGACTCTACGCAGCTACCGCGTGCAAGTCGGCCCCACCATCCCGCCCACCGAGCAGAATAAGCAATGCCGGGTATTCCTCGACGTGCGCTTCCCCCTCGGGTGCCAGGCCGTAACTTTTGGCAACACCCTCACCGGCGCCGTTCAGCTCGATCCCGGCGCGACGGGAACGTACCAGCGCGCGTATGTCCTGCCGACGGCCCAGCTCACCGGAAACAGACCGGCCGATCTGCAGTTTACTAGTGCGAACTTCCCGGATTACATCCAGAATGAAGGCGTTGCTGCCAGAGTGACTGTGCAGAATGAGGGCCAGCGTACCCTGCCGTACTCGCTTGAGGGCGGTCTGTCGCTCCAGCGCGGTCCCAACAACAATGCGAATGCCACGCTGTCGAATGATGTGTGGTCTGTGGGTATTACCCAACAGGCCCGCTGCTGTAAGCCCCCTGAACCAAGCTTTTCATAGGACGAAGGGAATTTTGCTGACCCCATTTCTGAGCAGAAATGCCCCCGCTCAAAACTGGCCCGGACAGAGATGGAGTAAACATCTAGACGCGGGCAACTGCACACAAGATTGGTAGAAGGAGAGTTGGGTGGTATCCCGTTTGGTTTCCTATTCTTTGCTCTTGGTCCCTGAATCAAATTTGCCCCTTTTAAGTTCGAGTATTCGTGGGGAGATCCTCCCCCTTGCCTTCTTTTGGCCTGTCTTTGTACTGCACCACAGGTAGTAAGTATACCTATAGAAAAACAACCTTGCAAGGATACGGATTGTCTATTTGTGTTTCAGTGATGCGAGAGCTGTGACAGGCAAGGTGGGAATTGCTGGACAGCCGTCAGGATGGAATGGTTCTCATCAGGGACTAACAAAAGGTGCGCAAACGTAATGATCCACCTCCTTCCCCGTGGTAGTGTACAATCCACACGGCGCCCTCCTCGTCTCCAGTGCCGAAATAACCACGATGCAGAGCATGGTCGTGTATCCCACACACATGATGACTTTGTACCACGGCTTCCCAATGCAGGGGATCACAGTCGACCTGCACCCCACCCGCGCCGTGTAATACCCATACACAACCAGGATGAACAGAAACGAAAGCGACCCGTTGACCGCCGACAGGTAGTTGGTCAGAGGGTACGCCCTGCCGCTCTGCCAGGGACCCGGCAGTGCAAACCCAAGACTCAACAACCAGAACACAACAATCGGCGCAATATACACGCCGCGAAAGATCCTGCTCGGCCACGACGTAACCAGGAACCGCAACGAGGACAATGCCTCCCCATCCACAGCTCCACCGCCACCGCCGCCAGACCCACGCATCACCACCGGCATCCCATCCACCTCCACGACCACACAATGCCTATTCCCCCCCAATGCACTAGTTTTACCCACCCCCTCCTCACACCCAACCCCCTTACCCCTCGCAACACCACCCACTTCAACCTGAAACTCATAATCGCTCGTAATCCACCCCGCAGCACACAACCTCGTCAGCCCCAAAAACGCCAACGGGAACGACACCGTATCCACCGCCATCCACGGCATCCCAACCGTCCCCACCAGCCCGCCCACCAGCAAATACACGGCCTGCAGCCCCTGCAGTGTGACGATCGCCGTCTTGACCGTGTCCACCGATAGCAGCGTCGCGTGGCCACTTGGCGGGAGCCGCGCGCAGTGCACTAGATATTCATGTTTGCTGCTGCTGCCGGTATAAGTGGCATGGAGGAAGCCCTCAGCGCCGTCCCACCCCTCCGAAGTCCAGAAGATGGCATTTGCGGAGGCGACGTCCTCGGGGCCCCAGCGGGCGCTGCGGCGCGCGCGGATGCGGCGGTCGGTGATGGCGGCGTAGCGCCAGATGATGGTGATGGGGCTGTAGAGGGCGATGTAGTCGTGCCATTTGGGGGGGCTGAAGGAGGGCGGGTATGTTGGCTGGGGGACGCCGGCGATGATGTGGGCGATTATGGGGGCGAGGAGAAGGGTGAAGAGGGAGATCCACTCGGAGAAGGCGACGTGTTGGGATTGGTGGAGGAGGGGGAGGACGGCGGGGATGGTGAATGTCGCCATCGGGGGGGGGGGGGGGGGGGGTTTTTTTGGTTTGTGGGGTAATGGTGGGGTTTGGT
>Ga0247770_1001523_pt1 | contig 17356 bp, 15 predicted proteins | sample UWRJL136409B6_FD_179943 | JGI IMG/M metagenome (GOLD analysis project Ga0247770, IMG submission 179943) | Plant litter microbial communities from Arlington Agricultural Research Station in Wisconsin, United States - UWRJ-L136-409B-6 | ecosystem: Environmental > Terrestrial > Plant litter >... | reverse complement strand
AGGGGCGGGAAGGAATCTAGCCGGGCGAAGAGGCAGGTTTTGTCGCCGATGGGTATGATGCTTGCGAGGGTAGAGGTGAGTGTGGAGGGCGTGATGGTGTTAGCCATGGTGCGGAATTTGAGGGACAGGCTTGATAGGGGGGTTGGGGACTCGGATGGGGGGTTGGTGTTGGTGTTGTGCGCAACGGCCTTGCAGTTGGCGGCGAGGTGGTGGATGAGGTTCAACCAGCTGGTGACGTCGTGGCGGTAGTGGTGCGAGTTGGTGACGAAGATGAGACCCCCGCTGGGGATGAAGTTGGCTTGGAAGGCACATACGAAGGGACTGGCGCTGGGGAGACAGGAGGACTTCTCACCGTAGCTCATGCCAGGGACCACGACGCGGGTAGTGTAGCCGAGGTGCGGGGAGGTGAAGTGCGCGGCCGAGAGGGAGAGGGATGGGACGTCATCGCCGGAAGAGAAGTGCTTGGTGATGAACTTGACGGTCGAGGTGTGCTTCTTGACGAAGGAGTGGTCGTCGTCAGAGGTATTTTTCTCGATAGTGCCGACGAGGTGGCGGCATTTGGAGAGGGTGCGCTCGAGGCCGGTTTTGTTGATGACGCTGGTTTTGGTTTCGTTGGCGTCGTCCTGGAGGCGGAAGAAGATGGCGTACCTTAACTCATGTAGGTGCAGGCCACGAAATAGTCCAGGCTCGAGAAGCGGATGCGCTCTTCTTCGGGTTGGTTTCCCAGTATAGGGGGTAGACATAGTGTTCTTCCGTGGTAGGCATGGTAGGTATATGGATATTTGGGTATGCAAAGTCTGAGCAAAGCAATGTGATCTGAGGAGGCGGGTTCGTACATGGTATACACAATGCCCTCTCCGAAGGATCATTATACCCTCACGCGGAATTATTTCGGACGCAGGTCCCGCGCCTTGGCATCAATAGTCCTTTTTCGTGTCCAGCGTTAACGCCTCCTCTAAAAACCATCTTCAAATCTGAATTCAAGCCTTCTTCCGGGAGATATGATCCCCAACCCTACAGCCATCCGCATCACCATCTCCCCCACAGCACGCAAACCTGAATCCCTCGGGGTAGTCCCTGCGAGATTCCATGGTGTCCATGTCCATCTCGCTGTACTCCCATTCCTGCCAGATCTCGCTGGCGCCGTAAAAGTCGAGATCTCCTGTTGAATGGAATTCAAGTGTTAGATTGCTCCTCTGTGATACTGATACATGCCCAGACTTAAAGTGAAAGTGTAGTAAGGGCAAACTGACCCGGGTGATATCTGCATTCCTGCCCGGAATTCCTCGAGAGCAAGAACGACGTCTTGCACCGCAGACAGCTTTGAACGTCGTCCGGCGTGCCAGCTGTGGCACGGCCGTCATCGGCAAAGTTGGCTTTGCGCTTGTTGGTCCCATCACTAGACGACTCAGAGTTTGGATCCAGTATCTTGGAATATGTGGTTACAACTTTGTCCCGCAGTTCATGATCGTCGCTTGTCAGCAGCGCCTGGACGAGCACGCGGAGTTGATGCTCCGGGGCATTGATAATGGCGTTGATGTTATCAGAGGACATTCTTCCTGGCTTGGTTTCCTGACTTTTGATGCGTTGAGTCAGCGCTGAGGTGTTTCAACGGTGTAAGTCTTGAAAGACAACAATTGACGCGTTGTGAGAATCTTGCTGATGCCAAGAGAAAGAAGCTGACCTTCCCCGCTGTTGGACACTAACCGTTCCTGGACGGCAGCAATCGTGGGACACCACCGCCACCGGAAAGTGAGACATCATTGGAGCGGGGTTTGAATCAGGCCCAGAGACGGAAACTTGAAGTGCAACCACCGTCGGGCTGCAATCGCCGCTTTATCGACCACGCGTCGCCCAACATGCGCCTCACCAACGCGACGACAATGGAGCTGAGGACCATTCTTGGTCAAGATGTCCCACGCTACGCCATCCTCTCTCACACTTGGGGCGACGATGAGGTCTCCCTGCAAGATCTGCAAAGCGGGTTGGGCAGAAACACTAAAGGGGTTCAAGAAGGTGGTGGAGACGTGTCGCCTGGCTCGCGAGCACGGCCTGGAGCACGTTTGGATCGACACATGCTGCACCTAAGGATGTTCACCCGACTACTAAGCCCTACAAAAGAGTGTGTGTTTGCCACAGTAAACGTAGGTCGCTCACACGATCTAGAACCTTGTTAAAAGGTGAACGATAATAAGTAGGGGCCTTAGAATTAGGCCTCGGCCCCGTTTTCGGCCCCTGGCTAAAGTCCCCTTACGCTGATGTTTTTTTTAATGCGCGTTGGATATATTAACTCTGAGCTGCATTCTCGCCGATTTTTGTTAAAAGGTAATAGTCTTTTGCAAAAGTGGCGGAAACTTACACTTGTCTCATCAGAGGTAATTCTTTTAATTCTTGCTAATGTGTAAGATCTGGTCTACTGATGGAATTGCAACTGTCTTTCATTAAAATCTCCATCTTACCTTGTTCAAGATGGGCTAGTAGGTTTTGCAGATCTTCCTGTGGCGGAGACACCGATAGCGTGGCTTGAAGTCTGCGCACACATTTAATAGCATAGCTGGATCGACGACGAAGGCACCGCATCAGACTAAGGCACAGTGGTACGTTACACTTAGGAATTCATGCAGATTAACGGATCAGTAACAAAAACAGCCCTCTATGGAAGCTAACTAATCACTCGCCTTTTCTGAGTCGCTCCCTTGGTGCAGAGGCCCCTGAACATGCGTTTCTGGCTGGGGGCTGAGCCTGTGACCCTTGCCGTAACGATCTAGGAACTGGAAGGTCTTATTTCCATCCGCCACAGGGGCCACAATCTGCGGATTACTCCCTGGTACCATCCGAGCGCTCGGGGAGAAGTCCCGCGAAATCTGCTGGATGGTGACGTCGCTAATCTGGCCGCCAAACTGAACGCCTTTTGAACCCACGAATATATCCTTAGCGTGTACCGTCCTGCCGGTGGTGGAGGCAAAAAACTGGAGGATTTCCTCTTCCCCCTTGATGTTCTCGAAGACATTGACGTTGACTTTTGTCACGCTTTCGTTCGCTTTAGAGCAGACGTCGATGCATAGCCTTGCCGTTTGCCATTCTGCGTGTAGCACCTCGAGTTTGGCGGCTTCCTCTGGAGACGACATGGCCTTTTTAGCCGTCACCATCAGCCGGTCGACCACGACTTTCAGATGTTCTTCTAGCCGCTGCGACGCAACGCCTAGAGCGTCTTTGCATCCTTCTAGGCCATCTGCCGTAATCGCACGCGCATCGGCAGAGCGCTGGCTGCGGTCCGCTGCCAACGTGGGCTGGATCTGGTTGATCTGCGCGTAGAGCTGAGAGCAGATGGCGATGCACTGCTGTGCGCTCGACCGTTCCTCTTCCATTTGCCGCACAAGCGCCGCATCCCCGCTCGATCGCTCGGCGGCTCGGAGGAATTCGGATTGCAGCTTCTCATTCACGTTATCGAGGTGATCTTGAAGGTCGGCCGTAGTGTCGCGGATCATGGACTTGTATCTCTCGAGGCTCTCGGTCGAGATGGAAGACTGCCGGCTAGACAAAGGAGAGGCATAGACCTCGTCGTCAGCATCGGGTACTGTCGCAAATGTGGGAGACGGCGCAGCTCGCACGACGTACAGGTTCGCGTTGGCAAGCGCAATGGTTATGGTTGACTTGTACCCCGCTAGCATCCTCCGGAACTCGTCGATGCCGTCGCCCATGTATCTGAGCTTTGCCCAGTCGCGGAAGCTCGTCCTTGGTCCGCCCGACCGCGACGAGCATTTCGCAACTACATCTTCAAACTCTCGGCACGCCTTTCCGCATCGGAGCAGCGGCAGTTTTAGCGTGGTGAGGTCGGTGTCTTTGTGTTTTTCGATTGTCTCAGCAAGGGATTTTAAGACATCAGCGAGGGTTTCAAGCTCTTCCTTGAGGTCGCGCACGTTCTTAGGGTGGCTGCGGTAGCTCTCAATCGCCTTGTAGAGCACAATGCTGGACTGGAAGGCGAAGGTCGCCAGGGTCAGAAGCCCGGAAGACAGGCTCACCGGGTCTGCCATTTGGTTGCTCGCTCAGGGGTGAGAATGTGCCGAAGTTGAGTATGCCCTGAGGAGAGATGCAAGGAGCGGGGCGGGTGATATTTGTACCCATGCACTGTCGCCTTGCGACCTGGTGTGGCCGTTCGCTGCGGGGTGCTAAGCGCCTACCGACCCAAGCAAGCCTGCTGCCAAGGAAAACCGACTGGAGTGGTCCGTGCAGAAATAGCTGCTTAACAACCCTCAACAAGCTCCCGACGCTTTCTTGTTAGACCAATATCATCAGGGGACGCAAGTGTGATGTGACGGTACTTCATGATACCTGAGGCCTCTCTAGAGAGGGGCCGCTTTTGAAGTACTAGTTTGGTGTTTTTTGTCAACAGCTTAGTAGTGCGCCGGGTTAACCGCGCGGCTCGAAGTGGGCCGAGGCGGCCAGCGGCATTACCCAGTCATATGTGCCAAGGATTGTCTGGCTGTTTCAAAAGAAAAGAGGCGCTCAGCGCTTCGATTTCCTGCGCCTTCATCATCAAAGCCCAAGAGCAGCTGTGTCATGCTACGATATGATATGTCAGAGAAACCTAAATACCTTATGCCACCTCGACAAATGAGACTACGTGCACGGATCAACTCGCTTTTGCAAGTGCGATCAAACTTGATCGTTAAGATGAGGTGTGTTCGCCTTTTTTTCTTCGCACCCTACGGCCATTAGGTTGGGTCCCGAAACCTAGCCCATTACGCACAAGGAGGGGACGAGCTAGTTAAAGAAGAGAAAGCGGCCCTGCGTCTGCCTCCGTTTTGCACACTGCTATCCGTTTAAAGGGAAATTGCAGTGGGTAAATGGCTCCGGACAACTCATTACAGGTGACACAGTCTGCATCGATAAAACCAGCAGCGCCGAGCTCTCGGAAGCCATTAACTCCATGTTCCGGTGATATCGAGACGCTGCCTTCTGTTATGTGTACCTTGCCGATCTCCCCTCTGACTTTCCCGGTCTTCAAATCGCCTTGCTATGGTGCAAATGGTTTACTCGGGGCTGGACCCTCCAGGAGTTAATTACGCCAGCCGAGATCTGCTTTTACGATTCAGCCTGGGTTCTAAGGGGAACTAAGAAAGACTGGCTGGAGCCACTTACTCTGATTACCGGGGTGCGGGTGACCGTATTGAAGGGCGTCGACGAGGCCTACGATATCCCAACGGCCGAGAAGATGTCATGGGCTTCGGGAAGAGCAACTATAAGGGTCGAGGACGTGGCCTATTATCTAGTGGGAATTTGCGATGTCCATATGCCCATGCGTTATAGCGAGGGTACGAACGCCTTCCGCCGCCTTCAGGAGGAGGTCATGAGGAAAACCAACGACTTGAGCCTGTTGGCCTGGGTATCAACCACACAGCCCCCGGAGGAGCGCCGGGGGGCATGGGCCAAGTCACCCAGCGAGTTTGCATGGATCGCTTCGGAGAAATTGCAGCTTACGGTGACTGGCCAGTATAGCATGGATCTCGAACTGACCAGCAAAGGCCTTCGTCTCTACACCAGGCTACTTGAAAGCTATCCCGGTTACGTGTCTCCCACTGGCTGGTGGCAAGCCGGCCGCTCAACTCGCCATACCGACATCCTAGATTTGGACTGCCACTTTACTAACAGATCCCGAGGCCATTTCATGGCAAAACAAAATTTAAGCATTCGACTTCGCAAGTTCGGGCCTAACTTGTACATTCGAGATGTTGATGGGCCCATAAATACACAGCTCGTGTTGTACCCCGAGCTCATCCAGGCAGAGAACCTGAGGGAATTGACGGTGGAACACAAACCCCACACCATCTGGCTACAAACCGAGGACAAAGCATTTCCATTCTGGATTGCACGGAGACCCAGCATTTTACCACAGCGGAAGTTCTTCCGCGAATTTGGCAATTACGTTGAGTGGTCTAATTCTAGCTGGCGCGACATCCATTTTCCGTGGCACCTCTCCTTCGTACGAGGCCCGCGTCCGGTACATGGCGAGCTATGGAACTGCTCGGACCGCACCGTCATGAAGGGCTGGCAGACGTCCCGCCAGTGGGATGCCATTAGCATCATTGTCACTGGCTATATCGCCCAAACCTACGAAGTTCTCGTTATTTGTTGCAGCCTTTCCGCGTATCCCTTTGTTTTCTTGATTGAATCAGAGGACGAGCTCGGAAAAGAGACCCTGGCCACGGCGCGACATCGACTCGGTCCTGATGACGAGGAGTCCGAAAGATTATGGCACAGACTAGTCAAAAAGCACACCGAAATGGACAGAGAGGGGAGCAACCTTGAATTCACTACAAAAGACGGGCTATGGAAGATTCAAGCAAGGCGTTCAAACGGAATTGTGCCGGAGATCTCACAAACTCGCGAGGTTTCGAGCATTGCCTTTGACTTTGTAAGGCTGTAGGGGCTGTCATGTGTTGGCTTGCATGCTTAAGGGTGTCACGTTCATTCGGTGGGTCCGTTGCAGTCGAGAAAGCAAGACAAAATGAAAAGCACGTCTCCCGGCAGGCGCACCTCCTCGAGCCAACTTGAAGATTCAAACTAATTCTACTGCCGTGGTGTTTACTGACCAATTGGCTAAGGCTGTGCCAGATAGCTATAGCACCTCCTACCTGAAGTACAGTACCGAAGCCTTTCTCGGGTCGACGGACATGAGTAGTGCTGTGGCGCAGTTAGTGTAGATAGAATAAATATTTACTACCTGTATAGTCACACCCGACACTTTTTTATGGCCAGTTCCGTATTAGTTGCAGATCCTGAGCAAGGCAGGAAGGAGTAAAATAATAACGGTGGGTGGACTGATGGTTAATCTACAGTATTGTCTCTGGCTCTTTTCCGTTGGGTATCGTTATTGTTATAATTTCACTTTCTACCTTTATTCACTGCTCTGTCCGTGCTACCTTTCCAAACGTTATATCTGTAGTAGATTGTTGAAGAACTAAAATATTACTTGGGTATACTAAAGTTACGTTCTGAGAACCAACGGCAGACTGAGTGGGTCTGTTAACGATGGTTGCTTGTAATCCGGCGTCTCAATTCCCACGACCCGCTGTTCCTGGGCCCCTCCATCTCAGCGAGCCCATCCGCCTGCCGACGGTTACAAGGACAAATTCTTCACCGAGGCCTTCTTCTCGACCGCTGCACGCCTGCAGAGTCCCTCAGATTGACCCAGACGACTCGCTACGGTAGAGACGGATGGGAGGTCGACTGCACAATCTCAAGATCAGAAAAGAAATGGCGTGCACTTGTAACTAGCCGCATCTTCGACTGGACGTACAAAATCGACGAAGGGACAGCTTGCTGAGGGTTTCCTTTGTGCCAAGCTGCCGCCACCAATCAAAAGTGGCGGCTAAAGTGAGGCGGGGGGCAAGATCAAGAGAGTTTGGAAGCCAGCGTTGATGTTTGTTGCTCACAAGGTGAGAGCTTGCCACTGCGCGACCATGATGAGTAAGTCGCCTTCCTACGGGGTTCGGAGTTGGTGTCCCGTATGTTCGATCCAGACTTTGGGCTCCTGATAAGCGGCCCGCGCCTAGCAAAGTCACCCACCCCATTCGCCGTGAGCTACCGATTGGGCTGGAGGGGGGCGGGCGATAAACTCTACAATCTGTATCCGGGGCGCATCTAATCGACTACTTTTGGGCGGAGCGTTGGACCGCTTCCTCCACTGTTATACTGACCCCGTTCCATTCGAAAGCAGCTGTGTCGTGTTTTGCTGTCAGTCTGCGAGGGGAGCCATAAGCAAACTTTGGCTGGCATCTTGGTTCTCCTCAAAGGATTGATCGCCTGGCCATGATTTGAAGGACCAAAACTGACAAATGCCAACCCGCGTTAAATCCGACATACGATATCCACTGACCGCTGCCGCCACCTTAGGAAGCTACCCGAGCTACACGGGCTGGTTGGGCAGTCGCATCGCGGCGCACGCCGAGAGGCAGCTTCCCAAGGGGGAGGTCAACCAAGGAAATTTCCCATCATGCGAGGACGTCCAATCGCTGCAGGGTCGATTAGCGAGCGGCACAGCGCCAGCGTAAAGCGACCCCCTGGCCCGGAGCGAAACAAGCTCTCTAGGCGATCAATCAAGCTTTTCCTGAGGCTGGACATGAAATCTCACACTAAATACCCGTAGGGAATGACACAATGCCATCACGGAACCGCACTGGACCGCACGAGCTCACCCGTCAGCAACCATCATTAGCCAATTTCTCCATATCATGCCCCTCCCACGTACTCCCAGCGGGCTCTTGGGCGCATACCGGCCCAAACGGGAAGCTGAATTTGCAAATGCCCGTCATCGCACCGCTCCACCGCCGCCGCAAGCACCACTCTAGAATGGGTAGGTGATACCTGATCGCGGCGACACCCATGGTACGACTAGGCATCAGTGGCTGAACCCCACGCGTAGCTGACCACGCGGGTCTCGGATACGAACCAGATCGCCGACGACACAGGTCTACACAGTATAAACACTCGTATCCCATCTTGCTCCGTCTCCGCTCACCCTGCAATTTCCGACTCACCCCCCTCAAGTTCTCTCTTCTCTACGTGGTTCGGAAACATGCGTCAATCCCTCCTTCTCGCCGGCCTGTTTGCAGCGCTGGGGCAATGCGGATTCACGGAGCTCGAACCCCTGCGACCAAGCCGCAGGGATGGACCCGCGTGCGCTCGGCCTCGCCCGAGACGGCCCTCACCCTGCGCATCGCACTACAGCAACCCAACGTCGGCCTCTTTGAGCAGACACTGTAGGAGGTGTCGGATCCGGCCCACGCCCGCTACGGCAAGCACCTCTAGCGCCGGGAGCTAGCCGAGTTCATAGCCCCCCGCGCCGAGTCTATGGCCGACGTGCGCACCTGGCTCCGCGACGCCGGCATTCCCGCCGCCCACACTCAACATCACGGCCTGCAACCAGACCATAACGCCTGAGTGCCTGTGCGCTCTGTACCGCGTCAGGTCCTACCAGGCCGACCCCAGCGAGCACAACCTATTTGGCGTCGCCGGTTACCTCAAGCAGTGGGCCAAGTACGACCATCTCGAGACCTTTTCCAGCATCTATGTGCCCTGTGCCGACGACGCCAAATTTACCGCCATCGGCGTCAACGGCGGCGTCAACAACCAGGGCCCAAGCGAGAACGACGGTATCGAGGCCAACCTCGACATCCCGCCGTTCGCCGTCTCCATGTCGTACAAGACGCCCATTAACTACTACAGCACGGCTGGGCCGAGCCAACTGATACCGGATCTCGAGTGAGTTTCATGACGAAAATCACAAATAGAAATAGTAAAGTGACAATAGAACAGCCAGCCGAATGCCATTGTGTTGAACTGCAGCGGCAGTTCTTAGCGCTCAGGCGCGCAGGGGCCTTAGATCATGTGCTCCCCCCACACACAGGGAGCTTCCATTTATATATAACTGGGGAGTGCTTCACACTCCCCTTTTCTACCAAATCAAGTCACTTTGCAACTGCACTTCCGCTGCTCCTAAGCCCCTCGTTCCTCAGTCAAAACGTTCCACACATTGATATAAGATGGCTCTCTTTTAAGTATGTTACAATAACACACTAGCACGGACAGAACGAAAACGAGCCCTACCTCGACTTTTTCAGCTACCTGATCAAGTTGCCCGACTCGAAGCTGCCCCAGACGCTGACCACATCATATAGCAAGGACGAGCAGTCGGTGCCGCGCTCCTACGCCGAAAAGGTGTGCCAGATGATTGGCCAGCTCGGCGCATGCGGCGTGTCTGTGATTTTCTCTTCTGGAGAGTGAGTTTACCATAATATTTCCCAGCCAAACACTCGGGTGCTAACGTTCCTCAGCACCGGCGTTAGACCCGCCTGTTAGATTAAAGACGGTAAAAACACCACCTGCTTCCTACCCATCTTCCCAGCGTAAGTTTCTCTATTTTCCCTGCCTTTTCTTTTACATACTGACACCCCCAGCTCCTGCCCCTACGTTGCCTTGGTCGGCGCGAAGCGCTACGTCTAGCCTGAAGCCGCCATGACATTCTCCTCGGGCGGCTTCTCAGACTACTGGCCGCGCCCCGCCTAACAGGACACCGTCTCCAAGTACCTGCGCACGCAGCTTAAGACAACCTGGCAGGGCCTTTATAACCCCGCGGGGCGCGTCTTCCCCGACGTGTCGGTCCAGGGCGTAAAGTACCACGTGTGAACCGAAGGCAACGACACGCTCGTATCGGGTACCAGCGCCTCGGCCCCCATGTTCGCCTCGCTCGCCAGCCTGCTCAACAACGCCTGCCTAGCTAAGGGCCAGCCGCCGCTTGGCTTCCTCAACCCTTAGCTGTACGCCGGCGACGCCGACAGCTTTACGCATATTGTTAATGGCGGCTTGACCGGCTGCACTGGCGCCGTTTGTGTCCCATGCCAGCTGGAACGCCACGCCCGGGTGGGATCCCGTCACCGGGTTAGGGACGCCCATCTTTGATAAGCTCCTGGATTTGAGTACCCTCGGCTGACACCTGCTAAATATCGGGGGACATTAAGTCTTGTGGTGATGTGGGAATGACTGGATGAGGGCAATGATTTGAAGAGAGCTGGGTATATATACGCTTAGGGGAAATGTGGAGTTGGTGATGTGGAGTTAGTAATGCGGGTAGTTACTTATTTATGTATTTATTAATAGCATTTAATAAGGGGAAACATACGCACGGCCCATTTTAATAGGGGGGCACACCCCCTTACAAATTGTATGGTATTCACGGCGCCGCTAAGCCGAAATCAGCTGCCCGCTGATCGAAGCCCTATATTAAACCCTAACCTTACTACACCGCTACTGGCGAAATTTGCAAATATCTACAGTGGCTCCGGTGTGGCTGCCGTGCTTATTTCCGGATATCTATAGTGCTAGCTAATTCGGTTACTGATTCGTCGCGGCCCCCGGAGCCTCTACTATAGTACAGGGCGCTAATACGCTGTGGCTATACCACTACAGCGGGGTTAGTGCCGTAAGCAATCGCTAGTTGCGCTTTTTAGGGAGTCTAGCCCCCCCCACTCCGCTTTAACTCTCTATCCCCAACCTTCTCTTCTTTCCAGTACTGTAAGCCGGCTTCCTTTACGCTATAGCTCCTTGGAAGTGATGAGCGCTGGCTTTAACACTGGTGCTGGCTGGGCTATTGATTACGGTAGCTAGGTTAGCTGGTACGGAACAACCTTTAACTGGCTAAAAGGGGCTAGCGTAAGTAAAGATTCTAATAGTGCAGCTAGAATGCGTTATTATTAATAACGCTAAGCTCTAAGCTAACATACAGAATATCCTTACTATAATTAAAGTAGCGTGGCTAAAGAACACGTTATTAGTGTATAAGCCGAAGTAGGAAGAATTCTAATAGTTCTACTAGTAGAAACAGTATTAAGATAGCAAAACAGTAATGGAAGATAAGCTTCTTCTTTTCCTTATTAAAGAGGTTGTGAATCGGCTATTACGGTCATGGAGCTGGAAGGCCGACGGCGATATGCCACTCTTGGAGACTTAGTTTACCTAACGGTCGGTTCGGACTTACGTTACTACAATTACTAACCTTCACCGATCGTAATAAGCCTTTAGCATAAATACTTACCCTTTATCCTAAGAGGATAACGCTTAAGAGTATATTAAATCTCTCTAACGTTATAATATAAAGTAATAAAAAACTAATTACGCTAATAAGGGCTGAGATATTGTTCTTAACGGCTATTTAAAGGATAACCTTAAATGGGTTATTAGGGAGTTATAAGGCTATACTAGCTAGTTAGTTAAATGCTACTTCTAAATTTAAGCCAATATACTTCTTAACTATTATATACTTACTTATAATAATAACTACTAGAACCTTGAGATTATAAACCTCTTTACGTTCGAATTTACTAGTAAAAGGCTTACTTAGTATATACCGCTTATTACTATTACGTAAGCTGGAAAGCAGAATTAACACAGCTACTTAAAAACTGCTAGCGCCTTTTAAAGCTAAGATCCGCTTATTTACATTCTTAGCGTGGTAACCTTTTACCTCTTATATTAGTAAGGCCTTACTGATAAGCCGTTTCCCTACTTTAAAAGCTAAGTGTAATAATACGATATCTAGCTATTAAAGAGTATTAAGGCTAGCTTTACTTTTACGTTAATGTATAATAACTAATAGGATTAAGTTATTAAGGTGTTTACGTATACTAATATCCAGTTAAATAAGAAGACTTACATTAGCTAAAGCTCTAGAGTGAAGATAATGGAGCTAAAGGGAGTAAGTGAGGTGTAGATTCGTTACGTTAGCTAGTAAAACTAAGAGTAAGTAATTAGCTGTTACTTAAATTTACTACTTTAAAAGTTTATACAGACTATAGCTAACTATCTAATGCAGATAAGGGGGTTTGAGATATATTAAAGCCGAACACTACTTTTAAACTTACTATTAATGTTAATTTAATTAAAGTTAAACTAATAAGTAGATAAGTTTAACCTTAGCCTGGAGTAAATAAATGACCTTACAGTAACTAACTTTATAAGCTTATCATTCTACCTTTAAGAGGTGATTTTAAAAGACTTAGTGCTGTTAATCTAAAATCTACTATATAAACTATCTAATATTCTAATATAAAGACTACTAGCTATATACGTACTGTATAGTGGTAATAATAAAAGAAGGCAAGCGGTTAAGCCAGTTAGCTATTTTAATATAAGCTTTGCTAATCTTTACCGACTACCTAACGGCTAAAGCTTAAAGTAAGGTAAAGATATTAAAGCTTTTAGTAACCTTAATAGCTATAGTTTGTACAGTGGCAGAACGGCTAACTAGAACCTACTAGTCTTCCTTACGTAACCTCCTTACTGAAAGCGTTTTCCAGCTGCAACCACCACTAGCACTAATACTGGCATTAGCTCTAACATTAGTAATAATACTAACTCTAACTCCAGCGTTAGCATTAGTATTGCTATCAGAAAGCCAGTTAAGCCACTCCAGCTAGTTAAGCCTAAAGCCGGAAACTACAGGGCCGTTAAAACACTACATAAGCTAGGCCGTTAAGACTGTGAATAACCTCTAGTGTAAGTAGACTACTGGCTTACAGAGTAACCCTTTAATCACAGCTTTAAATAATCAGTAGGGGAGCCAGTAGCGTGCTAGCTGTCAGGTTAAAGTTTAATAGTATTCTTTACAGCTGGAAGTTATCTAAGAGATTCGGTAAGTTATCAGCTTATAGCAGTTAAGTAAGGAATTAGTAATATTCTTTATTACGGCTGAATAACGGTAATTTAACTGTTCTCTGGATTTGTATTACAAACAGCTCCGCGTTAACAGGAAGACAAGGGAGGCTAGCGCTGGCGATAAGAAAGGTGGCCGGCCAGCGCGATAACGGCACGGCGCCAGCAGTAATAAGCCTTCTGTAGATAGATTCAGTAATTAAACCGTTATTATAATACAGTTTAGGCCTGAAATCGCTGTTTATTATGTAGATTACGCGTAATTACGCGCAATTGCTTATGTTTAAGAGCTTAGGGGCTAAAAAATCGTATATATAACCCTAACCTTACGCAGACGTAGACATCCTTGGGATATTTCCAGTTGCTGAGGGCACGGCCCCTTTTTAGCTGTAAAGTAGTGCTTAGTGGCTAAATCAGCTACTAATTAGCTACTGTAGATATACTCTTAACTTCTACCATTACTGTAATAGTGTAAGATCTTTTTTTGTAGTAACTTATAATAATTATTAATATCAAACTGTAATCTAAATGATTCTTAGCATTACTGTAAGGCCTGAAATCTATTCTAGTATTACTATTATAACCCTAGCGAAATACTTAGACTCTGCGTTTTTCCACTACACTACGCTTATTGTGTCAGAAAGAAGGGGGTTTAGAGGCCCTGGGCATCTAGTCAGCGGAGCTGACTGGATACCTGGCACTGCCAGTACGCCAGTGAGCCTCAGCCACTAGAGTGACGAAGCCTGAATCCTGCAGAATAGTTTATAAAGAAGCCTCTAGCTTCCAGCCAGAGCCAGAAGAACAGAGAAAAGACAAGCAATACAATCACGCAGTTGCAACCCCTACAACTCCACAGAATCCAGAGTGCCGCGCTTCTAACATATTGCTCTCTCCGTGGCTTTAGCTCCTGGTCTTCTTTGCAGGCCTTATAGGGACCAAACTCAATTCTCCCACCTGTTCGTTAGTAAAGACGCCTATTACAGCCCGCTTCTTTAACTGAGCATATCGCTGTAATAATACGGTTCGCCGTTAATATCACTGTAGTAGTACGGCTTGCCGTCGGTATCGCTGTCGGGGATCACGGTCCGCCTTGCATTGGCTGACATTGCTGCAGGTGCGGAACTCCGCGATTGCGCGATAACGAACGGGAATCTGGCATTTCTAATTGCTTCAGGGCATATTCTGGCCATTCCATTAGCTATATGAAACATATTAGAGCGATGCGACAAACCGTTGTTGGTGTTGTGGTGCCTGAGTGAAATCGAAAGTTGGTTGAAGATGGTAGAATTGCCACAAGGCAAATGATGTAAACGGACTTAGATCAATTTTCTAGCCATATATAACCCTAACCCCGCATGTGGAGGGTGCCCCCCTATTAAAATACGCCGTGCGTGGATGCCCCCTTAAGAAAATGGGGGTACCCCCCTATTAGATGCCTTATTGATCAGTTTAGTTAGTTAATAAGAAATAACAATCTATGACCAGCAAGCGAGTGCAATCCATGATCGGAACTTCTAACCATTCTTGTCCCGCAGATATGGATCTGCCGCCCCATCAAACAACTAGAAACCCCACCTGAGCCAAGTCCATAACAATCCCTGTAAGTGTCCACAACGCTTGGTGAACACCCCATCAGCCTGTAGAACTCATAGCTCGGTGGTAGAGCGACCGGCTACAGCTCCAAAACCAAGCACCCTCCGGTAGGTCTCGTGTTCAAATCACGATGGGTTCTTTCCTTTTTGCCTCCCTTTTTGCCGCTCGTCTTCCCGACCCGGAGCGGCGACCTCGGTAAGGTACTTTTCTATAATGCGCCTGAGCTCTGGGGCACCCTGCTCATGCCCCACCGTGTGAATTCGAGAGGTATCCAGCTCGCCATCACCGGACATCGCCGTCTTTTCCTCCTTGACGATGACGGTGATCGGGCTTCTCGCCGCCCCCCCCCCCCCCCCCCCGCGGCTTATCCGTCGGGTTAGTCTCGCTGGAGGCGTAGTTCAGATCGACAAGGTCAATTACGCGACAAGAGGGCCTGGTAGTCCGCATGGGACTCGCCATATGCATGTAGTTGATCCCAAAGCAAAGGCTATGGTTGCGTCGCCTGCGCACGACAACGAATTCGTAGACTGAGCCGTGGAGATTAGAGTCGAAAGGGGTGTGGAGATAAGGGTCGACCACCACTTTAAACATACGGCCGGGGGTGAAGAAGCTATCGCAAAAAATGCTGCCCCGCGATGGGCATAAAGAAGAATCAAAATTCCCAAATGAAGAAAACCATGGAATTAGTTGATCAAAGTCGCTATGCGGCAGTTGCGAGCCTTCTCCTGATCCCGGAGTGGGAAGGGCCGGTGACAGAGGTTGGTCTTGATGTGGCGATGAGTTTGAGAGCCTAGAAAGTAGATCCTGATGTTGTCATACAGACCGAACAGGTAGGCTGTTGGGTGTCGCGCGTCCGTGCCGTTTCGAATGAAGTTGATTTTATTGTAAAGATTCGTGACCGCGGCGACATACCGATCACGCAAGCTTCGTTCCGAGAGCGCCAGTTTTCGACTTTTCGCAAATGCAAGATGCTCTCGGACCATCTCGTCAAAGGCTAGAAGGATTTCGCCCTCTGAACCGTCGGAAACCTGTGAGCTGGCGTTGACAACGGAATTGCGGGTGCTGCTCGCAGCGGAGCTTGAGTCCCGCCAGTCATCATCACGCGCTGAGCCGAATCTCAACAGGCTCCTGAATGCCGATGCTGGGGATTTCGAGGTTCGTTTGCCCATTGATCTGACGGTGGACAAGTCTTGTCTCTGGCGGTGTGGTTGTGAGTAAACATGGGCTCGGTTGCTGCGTTGATCGGGCTTGTTGGGTACCAAGGAAAAAGGAAAACGGACCCTGACGTCCCTAAGAATGGAATTTCCACCCTGGAGAATCGTCACGTGTACGGTGTCAACGTGCTGCACAATGATTTGCTGCTGCCCTGCATTTTTTTGCGATAGGCCAAGTGCCGGACGACCTTCAAGTGGGGAGGCCTCCAAGAGAGCCACCACAAACGAAGCGCTGTACAGCGGTCAGTTCAAGCCCAAAGCCAGGAAAGCATGATGCCACGGATGCATCAAACCTCATTCGATATGTCAAACGGTCGCTCGAGGAAGAAGAGGAATTCCATTTCCTCCGCTTCGAGTTCTACAGCGCTTGAACATCGCCCAGATCCAACTCGACTTGGGGCAGATGAGGAGTGCGATACACAGCGAGGGTTCCATCTCGAAGGACGATAGCCGGGTGCTGACGGAGCGGCTAAGGGACTATGGTCAGCTAAACCCTGGGGTGAAATTTGGAGTGTGCTTAAATCCCCTCTAGCGACCGCGATCCGGGATTACCAGGATCTCAGGAACAAATGGGGGTTCGAGGGCGCGGAAAAACGAAAACGGAAGCTCCTCCTCCAGCGATACCTGCACTCCCCCACCGACTTGGTAGACCCCTTCGAGTCGCACTACGCCTACTTTGAGGATGCCGACCACGCGGGCGAGAGGATAGACCCCCTGCGACGGGGCATGATGAGTGCGCTGCCGGCATGGCTGACTTTTTCCCACAAGGAAAAGGCCGAGCGCACCAAGAAGTACCAGGAGGGGAGGCATCCCAAGGAGGTCTCGACCTCGGTTGACCGGCTGGCGCGATTCTCCGTCGCCCTCGCGGGCGGCTGCTTCCTCATCGTGCCCATGGTCATCATTTGGCATTCGCGTGTCCAACGTCGAGACTAATTGGCTAGAATTCCACTTCTTAATTCGGATTCTCTGGAGGGGAGGAAACAGGTCTTGCCGTCAAAACACCAAGACCTAGGGGGTATGTCACACAATCCAATCCCTGAATAGCCTTCATACCAGCTAACAGCCTCTATACTAGCGATCGGTCCGATCGCTGATATTTTATCAAATTACTGCGTGGTACATTCCAGGCCACAACAACGGAGGAATGGAACTGCCCCGTTATACGCAGTATTTAGCGGTTGGAAGTCCTCGGCTTCCAACGATTGCAGCAATAAACACACTCGTCTTTCATAACAGAGCCTTCGATCCACAGCGTGCAACAGCAAGGGATCGTGATGCACTTTCTTATTTCCTCGTTTTCTTAGGCCACCCCCCCCCCCCCCCCCCCCCCCCCCACCACT
>Ga0247770_1001522_pt1 | contig 17356 bp, 14 predicted proteins | sample UWRJL136409B6_FD_179943 | JGI IMG/M metagenome (GOLD analysis project Ga0247770, IMG submission 179943) | Plant litter microbial communities from Arlington Agricultural Research Station in Wisconsin, United States - UWRJ-L136-409B-6 | ecosystem: Environmental > Terrestrial > Plant litter >... | reverse complement strand
AGGCAGAATCCGGAATCAAGGACTCACATCAGTCGACGAACGGAATGCGTAGAGAAGACTCTGAGGACGCAGTCGTATCCGGAAGAGGAAAGTCCGCGTTCCGCCGTGGAACCCTCGGCGGAGATGAGTATCGAAATTTTCTGAAGAGGCACCTGCGTTCCTCCCTGACTCCTCAAGGCGCGTCGGCCTGCCCCGTCCACGTCCCCCGCCCAAGCAAAACACCGGGCGAACCTTCGAGCATTCGAGAACTGCGTCATCAGCGGGTCGGCGCGTAAACAAGCCCCTGCTCCACATCCTCCCGATGACGCGGTTGGCGAGGCCGGGTGAGCGCGAGACTTCGATCGTGGCGTGATCGGACTGCGCGATCCGGTGCGGCACGAAGAACTGAGGACTGACGACCAAGGACTAAGCACTAAGCACTAAGCACTAAGCACTAAGCACTAAGCACTAAGCACTAAGCACTTCCCTTCCCCGAACGCAGAGAGGCGCCCCCGAAGGAGCGCCTCTCGCGAATCAGATCCGGCTCAGGCCGGGTGGTGCCGCGATCAGCCGCGGACGCCGCCCGTCTTCACCTGGGTCTGGTAGGGCTGGAACTCGCAGCCAGGACGGACCGGGATGTAGATCACCTCGGAGCTCATGTTGCCGCCCTCCGAGAAGACGCTGACACCCTGAACCTCACCCGCCCGGCTCACCTCGGTCACGCCCAGGACGCGCGGCAGCCCGTACTTCACGTACTGCCGGTTGTTGAACGTGATCGTCTCGTTGTTGATGTACCAGCCGGCATTGGCCGCGTACCCGGTGGTCGCCGGGAAGGCCGACGAGAACGGCTGGCCGTTGTACGTGGTGTCGCCGCGCGTCTGGTTGTACTGCGCCGTCACCTCGGTCAGGTTGCCGTCCTGGACCACGCAGACGCGCACGTCGACGGTCTCGACCGGCGGCGGCGGCGGCGGAGTCACGGGCGGCGGCGGCGGCGTCACCGGCGGCGGCGGAGGCGGAACCTCGACCGGCGGCGGCAGGATGTTGCCGAAGCTCGCCTTCAGGCCCAGCACCAGGCGCGGCGTGAACGCGAAGCGGTCCTCGGCGTTCTGCGCGTTCTCGTTCACGTGCGCGGGCGAGTCGTACCCGTGCACCGCGGCTTCCAGGAACAGCCCCAGCCCCGAAGTGATCGGGAACAGGTCGAGGCCCAGGCCGGCCGTGCCCTGGCCGACCGTCGAGAAGTTGGGGCTGTCCGAGAGGCAGACCCCGTTGGCCACCCACGGCACCACGGCCAGGCACCCCGGGTACGGGCTCTGCCCGGCGATGTTGGTCGTCAGCCCGCCGCCGCCGATGAACAGGTAGAGCGAGCTGAGGAAGCCGTTGCCCGCCGACCAGAAGAACGGCCGGTAGACCAGGTCCAGGTCGTAGAAGTAGTTGTTCTGAACGTAGTTGTCGTTGTTGTCTTCGCCGAAGAAGTTGTCATCCCCCGGCTCCGGCAGGTTCGACGGCATGTAGGCCCCGTTCAGGCGAAGCCCGAACGACGGGCTGAGCCAGTAGGTGGCCTGCGCGCCGAAGATGGGGGCGAGACCGGGCGCATAGCCCTCCTCGCCGATCTCGAACCAGTCGGTGCTGAACGCGCCACCGCCATAGATGCCGAGGTCGAACAGGCTCGCACGGCGCCCCATCATGTCGTCCTGCGCCGCCGCGTTCCCCGTCGCCCCCGCCACCACCAGCGCAGCCGCCAGGGCGGATGTGAGCAATCGTTTCATCGAGTCCTCTCCGAACCAGGTGATTGAGCCCCGTGCTCCTGCCCGGGCGCCCGCAAACACTTCCACACATCCCCGACACAACACCTGCCCTCGGGAAGCCTGCCGGGTACGGCCTTCCCCCTTCGTTTCGCATCCACGCTCTGGCGTTCCACCTCCTTCCCCCCATTCCGGCGCCCCGCGGGACGCGCGTTACAGGCCGGCGAGCACGGCTCCCAGGACTCCGCCGTAAGCGGCGCTCCCCACCACCAGGGCGACCGGAGTCGCCCGTCCCCACCCCAGTCCCATCGTGCCGGGAGGCGGAAGCCGTCCCATCCGCACGCAGCGGTTGATCCGCGCAAGCCACGGAAGCGCCCCCGCCACGGCCAGCCCGAGGAGCGCGCCCGCGCCGGCCCCGGTGATCCACCCCGCCCCGCCCAGCATCCGCATGACCGCCGCGAAGAGCGCCGCCGTCACCGTGGTGCCCATCGCCAGGAAGATCAGGACGCCCACCGTTTCCGTGATGGGCAGCCGCGGATCGTCGAAGAGGAGGCAGCCGAGCTGGCTGGTGGGGCTGAACCGCGTCAGGTCGAGCGCACGGAAGAGCCAGAAGACGCACGCCGCGAGCACGCTCGCGATGAACCCCGCCCAGACGATGCCGCTCCAGTATCCTCCCATGCCCTCCGCCCCACCGGCCGCCCACGCGGACCCTGTCCACGCGCCGGCCCGGCCTCTCCGTTGGGTTCGTCTACGCCGTCCAGATGGTAGACCTGTTAGGAATATGCACTTTCAATGCCGCACGCCAGCGTTTCGCCCGCCGCGGCGAGCGCCCGCACCCGCCGCGGCCGCCCCCGGACCGGCTCCGGACCCGCCGCGCTAGGCGACGGGCTCGGCGTGCGCCGCGGACAGGCGCGGGTCCACCGTGGCCGGCTCGTCGCCCAGGGGCGGGAGCTCGGCGACGGCGACGCGGCTGAGCGCGCGGTTGAAGACCACGTCCGAGACGCCGTCCGGGACGGACATGATCTCCAGGTACAGGTCCACCGCCTCGTGCAGCGGGACCTCGGACGAGAGGGCGCGCGCGAACTCCAGCGCGTTGGCCACGTGCTTCTCGAAGAGGTCGTCCTCGGCGCGGGCGGCGGCCAGGTTGATCCGCTGGCGCAGGTCGTTCTCCACGCGGCCGCGGATGCGGCGGCGCACGCGCGAGAAGACCATGTCGAAGCGGCCTCCCCCCTCGTCCGGGCCGCGGCGGGCGTCCTCGCGGTCGGCGGGGTCGTCCTCCAGCAGCGCGGGGGCCTCGCCCTCGCCGATGCCGCCGTCGCGCCGGCCCAGCTCGGCGAAGGCGCGGCTCCCGACGTTGCGGGCCTGCTCGGGGTTCAGGCGCAGGATGCGCGAGTAGATGTCGAGCGCGTTGTCGAAGGGCACTTCGCCCTGCACCAGACTCACCAGGGCGAGCACGTGGCGGACGTGGGTGGCGAGCAGCTTTTCCTGCGCCACGGCGGTGGCCAGATCGATCTGCCGCTGCATCGTGCGCGACGTGTTCCGCATGAGGGCCACGGTTGCGTCCTCCCCAATTCTTCAGTTGCGGTGTGCTTCCGCTGGATGGGCGGAGGGTGCACACGTCCCCTGCCGCGCCCGGCGACCGCGCAAGTTCCATTCCCTCGCCGGGCTCAATCGGGCGTGCGTCCGGGCGGGGTAGCACCCTCCGGGGCGGAGACCCGTAGCGCCGGCGAGGGGCGGCTCGAACGGCTCCACGACGCCATTCGGACGGAAATGCGTGACGGATCGACACGGATCCGGCTCCGGGACGGTGAGGGCGCCGGGTGGACGGAGCGACGCAAGACGATCAACGAGCGGGAGTTGGACGCACGGACGAACGGCGGGGCCGGAGCGGCTCCGCAAGTGGACGAGGTGTGTCGGTGCGACACACGCGTGACGGTCGGCCGTGCAGCTTCGAACGAGTGTTCGAAGCTGCTTGGGGAGGAAAGGAGATCTGCTGCTTCGATCGAATCCGCTCGACCGCGGTCGTATGCGGGGTCGGCGGGGTCGCCGCTGCCGCGCCCGGGCCTCGCGTGGGCCTCGGGCAGATCCTGCGGCCCCGCCGGCGGCTGCGTGCGCCGAAGGATCAGCTCGGCCGCGTCTCAGGAAGACTGCTTGACGGCGACGGATGAACTGCGGCAGCGGGGAATGAGTGCAGTAGCGAGGAATGACCGGCTCGACGGCGAGGGGTGGATCGGGCTCGGAGGATCAGGCTCGGAGGATCGGGCTCGGAGGATCGGGCTCGGAGGATCAGGCTCGGTGGATCAGGCTCGGTGGATCGAACTCGGTGGATCGAACTCGGTGGATCGGACTCGTGGATCGGACTCGGTGGATTGGATGGGGATGATCGGGTGGAAGGATTGGATGCGGATTCGCGCGGGGGGAGAATGCGAAAGGCCGGCTCCCGTGGTGGGAGCCGGCCCGTTCGCCGTCGATGACCCGAAGCTTACGGGTTGGCCGGGGGCGTGCTCGCCGGGGCGGTGCCCGTGGCGGGCGCCGGCGTGGTGCCCGCCGCCGGCGCGGGCGTGGTGCCCGTGGCGGGAGCGGTGGCGCCCTGGCCGGCCGGCGCGGGGGCGGCCGGGGTGGTGGCGCCCGGAGCCGTCTGCGTGCCCGGCGCGGGCGTGGTGACGCCCGGGACGGCCGGCGAGCTGTTGGCCGGCGCGGCGGGAGCGTTCTGCAGCTCCTGGCGCAGGATGGACGACGGCCGCGTGGGCCGCGCGGACAGGATCGACAGCGCGAAGGCCAGCCCCAGGAAGACCGCCCCGGCCCACCAGGTGGCCTTGGTCAGGATCGTGGTGGCGTGGCGGCTCCCGAACAGGGTGTCGGTGCCGGCGCCGCCGCCCATGGCCGCGAGTCCGCCGCCCTTCCCCGACTGGAGAAGCACCACGGGGATGAGGATCAGCGCGTCGAGGATCAGCAGGACAAGCAGGAACGTGAACACGGAGGCGTCCGGGAGGGGGTGAACGTCAAGTGCCGTAAAACTCTGAAATCTACAAGGATGCGCCGTTTCGTCAACCGCTGGGCGGTTGCGGAAGTGCGAGAGTGCGAAAGTGCGGGGGATTCTCGCCGGGCGAGGCCGCGCGCCGGGGTTGCTGGCGATTGCTCGTGATCCATGCGCCGCGCAACCCGTCGTTCGGTCTTGCGTGAGGGATGCGCGCCCGTCAGGGCCGGGACGGCGCCGCGCGCGCACGATCGCCCGAGATCCGCGGCGGGGGCCGGCGCGGCGGCGGCCCGGCGCGGTTGGCAACAGTCGTATCGTTGCCTACCGCGCGCGCAGCCCGGCCCGGAGCGAAGCGGAGGGACACGCCCAACCCCGCCGTTCCGCCGTTCGCCGTCCGCTTCCGATCGGCCGGGGTCAGGCGGCGGCGCAGATGGCGGCGAAGCCGTGCGGGTCCAGGCTGGCGCCGCCCACCAGGACGCCGTCCACGCCGGGCTGGGCCAGGAGCTCGGCGGCGTTGTCGGGCTTGACGCTGCCGCCGTAGAGGATGGGGATGCCGTCGGCGACCTCGTGGCCGTACTTCTCCACCACCCGCTCGCGGATGAAGCGGTGCATGGCGCCGGCGTCCTGGGGCGTGGCGTTGACGCCGGTGCCGATGGCCCAGACGGGCTCGTACGCGATGACCAGCGAGCGGGCCTCGTCCTGGGTGACGGCGTCGAGGACGGGGCGGAGCTGCTCGGCGACGACCTCCTCGGCGCGGCCGGCGCGGCGCTCGTCCAGCTTCTCGCCCACGCAGAGCACGGGGACCAGGCCGCCGTCCAGGACGGCGCGCACCTTCTTCACGGTGTCTTCCGTGGTCTCGCCGAAGACCCAGCGGCGCTCGCTGTGGCCCACCAGCACCAGCTCGGCGCCGGCGTCGGCGGCGATCCCGACGGAGGTCTCGCCGGTGAAGGCGCCGGACTCCTCCCAGTGCACGTTCTGCACGCCCAGGCGCAGGTCGGGGCGCCCCCGCACGGCCTCGCGCGCGGCGGCCAGGGCGAGCGCGGGGGGGAAGAAGACGACGCTGCCGGCCTCGCGCGGGGCGTAGACGGCCAAGAAGTCGGCGAAGAAGCGGGCCGCGTCGCTCGGCCCGTGGTTCATCTTCCAGTTGCCGGCCAGCACCGGCTTCTGCGGGGCGCTCAAGCGTTCACCTGGGATCGCGGAGATCGAGACGGTTTCTAGCGAATGATGCACATCTTATTGCAAAACAATGAGATGCAGTGCAATGCCGACGGTCGTGTCGAGGCGGAATGATTCTCCCGCCTCGACACGCGCCGCCGGCTCAGGAGCCGCGGTCGCCGAGCGCGGTGACGCCGGGTAGCTCCTTGCCCTCCAGGAACTCCAGCGAGGCGCCGCCGCCGGTGGAGACGTGCGACATGCGGTCGTCCAGCCCCATCTCGGAGACGGCGGCCGCGGAGTCGCCCCCTCCGACGATGGTGATGGCGCCACGATCGGTCGCTTCCGCGACGGCCTGGGCGACGCCGCGGGTGCCCTCGGCGAACTCGGGCTGCTCGAAGACGCCCATGGGCCCGTTCCAGACAATCGTCTTCGCATCGCCCAGGATGCGGCGGAACTCCTCGACGGTGCGCGGGCCGACGTCGGCGGCGAGCTGGCCGGCGGGGATGGCCTCGCGGGCGACCACCTGCCGGGAGGTGGAGCCCTCGAGCCTGTCGGTGACGACCAGGTCGACGGGGAGGACCAGCTTGTCGCCGGAGGACTGCAACAGCTCGCGGGCCATGTCCACGCGGTCGTCCTCGACCAGCGAGGTGCCGGTCTGCAGGCCCATGGCGCGGAAGAAGGTGTTGGCCATGGCGCCGCCGATCAGCAGGCGGTCGACCTTGGGGAGGAGCGAGCGGATGACGTCGATCTTCCCGGAGATCTTGGCGCCGCCCAGGATGGCGACGAACGGGCGCGCGGGGCTGGTGAGCGCGCCGCCCAGGTACTCCAGCTCGCGCCCCATCAGGAAGCCGGCGACGGCGGGCTTCCCCTGCGCCTTCATCACCTCGGCGACGCCGGCGGTGGAGGAGTGGGCGCGGTGCGCGGCGCCGAAGGCGTCGTTGACGTAGACGTCACCCAGCTCGGCCATCTGGCGGGCGAGGTCGGCGTCGTTCTTTTCCTCGCCGGGGAAGAAGCGGGTGTTCTCCAGCAGCAGCACGTCGCCGTTCTCCAGGGAGCCGGCGGCCTCGGCGGCGTCGGGGCCCACCGTGGCCTGGGCGAAGCGCACGGGGCGGCCCAGCAGCTCGCCCAGCCGGGCGGCGGCGGGGCGCAGCGACATCTCGGGGACGGGCTTCCCCTTGGGGCGGCCGAAGTGCGAGAGGAGGACCACGCGGGCGCCGGCGTCCACCAGGTGGCGGAGGGTGGGGACGGTGGCGGCGATGCGGGCGTCGTCGGTGATGGTGCCGTCGGCGTCCAGCGGGACGTTGTAGTCCACGCGCACCAGCACGCGCTTCCCGGAAAGGGATTCGGCGGGGAGGTCGTTCAGCGTGAGCTTGTCCATCGAGGCGTCTCGTCGGCGCGGGTAAGGGAGTGGCGATCGGCCGCGGGATGCGGATGATCCGCGGCTGGAGAACGGAAGTGCTTAGTGCTTAGTGCTTAGTGCTTAGTGCTTAGTGCTGATCCTGCTTCGAATCTGCTCGATCCGCGGCTGTTGGCGGACCGGGCGGTTTCGACGCTGCCGCGCCCAGGCTTCGCTGCTGCGTCGGCTAGATTCTCACGGCCCTGCCATCCTTCGTGCGTCGGCGGCTCTCCTTGGCCGGGCCTCAGAATGACAGCTTTGACGGCGACGGATCAACGGGCGGTGTCGCCGCTGCCGCGCCCGGATCTCGCTGCTGCGTCGGCTAGATTCCAAAGGCCCTGCGGGCATCCGTGGGCACTGCAACGACGACGCGGCGGGGCCTCGGAACGACTGCTTACGAATCAACGAAAGAGCCTCGCCCGCGGTGCACGCGCGGACGCGGGCGACGCGCGGGCGAGGCTTCGAGGTCGGCGCGCGAGGCGGAGGGCGGAGGAGATCCCCCGCACCTTCGCACCTCCGCACTCTCGCACCCGTCGTTACAGCCGCTCGCCCATGTAGCGGGCGAGGTCGACGCAGCGGCAGGAGTAGCCCCACTCGTTGTCGTACCAGGCCATCACCTTCACCAGCCCGCCGATCACGTTGGTGGTCGGCGCGTCGACGATGGAGGAGTGCGGGTTGCCGGTGAAGTCGATGGAGACCAGCTCCTCTTCCTCGTAGCCCAGGATCCCCTTCATCCGCCCCTCGCTGGCCGCGCGGAGGGCGTCGTTGACCTGCTGGGCGGTGACGTCCTTCTCCAGCTCGGCCACCAGGTCCACCACCGAGACGTCCGGCGTGGGGACGCGCATGGCGATGCCGTCGATCTTCCCCTTCACCTCCGGGATCACCAGCGCGGTGGCCTTGGCCGCTCCGGTGGTGGTGGGGATGATGGACATGCCGGCGGCGCGGGCGCGGCGCAGGTCCTTGTGGGGAAGGTCCAGGATGTTCTGGTCGTTGGTGTAGGCGTGCACCGTGGTCATCACGCCGCGGCGGAAGCCGAACTCGTCCAGGAGCACCTTCACCACGGGCGCCAGGCAGTTGGTGGTGCAGCTGGCGTTGGAGACGACGTGGTGGTTGGCGCCGTCGTACTTGTCCTCGTTGACGCCCAGGACGATGGTGATGTCCTCGTTCTTGGCCGGCGCGGAGATGATCACCTTCTTGGCGCCGCCCTCGATGTGCTTGGCGGCGTCGGCGCGGCTGGTGAAGCGGCCGGTGGACTCGATGACGATGTCCACGCCCAGGTCGCCCCACGGGAGCGCGGCGGGGTCCTTCTCCGAGAAGACGCGGATCTCGTCGCCGTCCACCAGCAGCGAGCTCTCGCGGGCCTCCACGGTGCCCGGGTAGTCGCGGTGCACGGAGTCGTGCTTGAGGAGGTGCGCGAGGGTCTTCGTATCCGTCAGGTCGTTGACCGCAACGAAGTCGATGTCGGTGGCGCCGTGCTGCTTGGCGGCGCGGAGCACGTTCCGGCCGATGCGGCCGAACCCGTTGATGGCGACGCGGATAGCCATGGCCTCCCCTGTGGGTCTTCAGGAATGATATAAACGAACGCGGAGCCGGCGCCTTACCGCTCCAGCTCCGGGACGACTCGGGCGAAGGTCGCGACGCTCGCCACGCGGGCGCCGGCCTCCAGGAGCGCCTCCACGCACGCGAGGGCGGTCGCTCCGGTGGTCCACACGTCGTCCACCAGGATGACGTGCTCGCCGTGCAGCTCGCCGGCCCTTTCGGGGGGCACGGCGAACGCGCGGGCTACGTTAGCCCGCCGCTCCCCGGGATGCAAGGCCGTTTGGGTGGCAGTCGTCCGGGTGCGGACGAGGAGCGTGGCGTCCATCACGCGGCGGGTGCGCGCGGCGAATCCGCGGGCCAGGAGCTCGGCCTGGTTGTAGCCGCGCTCGCGCCGGCGGGTGGCGCTGGTCGGCACGGGGACGACCAGGGCGCCCTCGCGGTCCACGTCGGCGGGGAAGTCGATGGTGGCGGCCATTCGCGCGGCGATGCGGTCGGCGACGCCTTCCCACCCCTGGTACTTGAGGGCGTGCACCAGGGCGCGCGGCACCTCTTCCATGCGGTAGGCGGAGCGGATGGCGCGCACTTCGGGCGGCCACTCGGCGCAGGTGCGGCAGGCGGGGGCGGGGGTGCGGCCCAGCGGCACGGGGCTCCAGCAGCGCGGGCACCGCGGCGAGGGCAGCGGCCGGCACTTCATCCAGCAGAGCCGGCACACCATCCGCTCGCCGTCCGCCGTCGGGATCGGCTCGTGGCACGAGACGCACACCGGCGCGAACACCAGGTCCAGCGCGCCCGCCCACGCGTCGCGCGCAACCTTCGGCAGGGAGATAGACATCGGGAGATCGGGATCGTTAGATGAGGATCGATAGGAATCGTGATCGGGATCGATGTAGAGCGGGATCGATGGAGAGCGGGATCGGGATCGATGGAGATCGTCATCAGGATCGATGAAGATCGGGATCGAGATCGGTCGGATCAGGATCGATCGAGATCCGGATCGGCCGATGTTCCTACGCGGGCCAGGCCGCGGTCTACAATCCATCGGATCTCCATCGATCGGCTGGCGCCGCGAACTGCGTCATCGGGTGGATGATGTGCGGCACCACGCTCGATCGCGTCATCCACACGATCCTGCTCGTCTCGCCTGGCTGACCGTCATCCGCGTGATCCGATGGCGCGGCACGGCACCATGACCCACGCCACAGCCCCACGATGACGCAGTTGCGGAGCATGGGGATCACGATCGGCCCATCTCCGACCAGAGATCCACACGCGGGGCTATGGGTGCCTCTCCAAAAAAATTTCGATACGAGCCGCTACCCGGGGCTCCGCCACGTCGGATCGCGAACACGATAGCGCGGAGTGGACGAAAGAAAAGGGTGGACCGCATGGTCCGCCCGAAGCGGCCAGCGTGAGGACCACGATCAGGATCGTGAGGACAATTTGGATCGGGATCGTGGCTCTCATCCTCCAGCATCCGCATCCGCCTGGCGGGCCCGGGCCTCCCCCGACCCGGCTCGTCCGACCGGCACCGGATCGATACCCGTCTGCATCGTTCCGCTGTAACGCCATGTTGCAGCCAGATGGACGGATCGGCTTCCTCGATCCGTATCCGCCTGTGAATTCATCAGTTGGCGCCAGAACCCGGCTGGATCCGGAAGTGCCTGATGGGGGACCGCCGCTCCGCTCGCCGGGAAACGGCATCATGCGATCCGATCTCCTGCTCCTCCCTTCCCTGGCAGCTCCCTCCTTCGAACCGAGGCCTCGATGAGCACCCTGGCACCCGCCGCACCCGCATCCGCATCCACGGACCCGAACACCGACACCGCGTTCGGCGCGCGCATGCGGCACCGGCTGAAGGAGATGCTCGCCAACCCGTGGAGCTTTCTCCCCAGCTACGAGGACCGCTACCAGGCGCTGATGCGGCACGCGTCCACGCTGACGCCGCACCAGGCGTACGCCATGACCATGCTGCTGGGGAAGGACAGCACCCGCGGCTATCCCGACATGCCCAGCACCGCCGCGCTCCAGTTCCCCCGCGTCAACAAGGTGGACGCCGCGTCGCAGTTCGGGTGGTACTACTTCGCCGGCGTGGCCACGGGGATGGACGGCCGCGAGTACGGCGTGCTGTGCATGTACTTCCGCTACTCGCTCCTCCCGCCCCCCATGGCGCGCCAGCTCGGCCTCACGGACGAGCAGAACCAGATCATCGACCTGCAGCTCTCCATCGCCGTCGACGGCGGCGCCTTCCACCAGGTGGACCCCGTGGTCACCGCCGGCACCAGCGGCCGCGTCCACCTCTCCGACGAGCTGTTCCTGCGGGCGGACGGGGGATCGGTGGAGGCGCTGGAGCCGGGGAAGCCCTTCCCGCTCCGCCTGCGGGCGGGCGGCACGGACCTGGGCGAGGCCGAGCCGGTGGAGCTGGAGATCGACTTCACCTTCGGCAGCTCGCGCGGCTACCTGCTGCAGGGGTGGGACGGCGCCGAGCCGCTGGTGGGCGGGATCGGGACGCGGTACTACTCCATCCCCGGGCTGGTGCTGGACCCCGGCGCGAGCACGCTCCGCATCGGCGGGAGCGCGGTGCCGCTGGAGAAGGGGACCTTCTGGTTCGACCACCAGTGGGGGAACGGACTGGTCCCCAGCGGCGCCCCGCGCCCCGAGGTGATGCGAGCCTCCGCCAACCTGCAGCCGCCGCAGGGCAAGGGGTGGGATTTCTTCGCCCTGAACCTGGACGGCCCCGTGGCGTTCACCTTCAACTCGCTGCACGACCAGTCGTCGCTGCCGTTCATGCAGCAGACCGGCCCCACCCCTCCGGGCGTGATGACGTCTCCGGTGGTCGGGAAGTACATGGACCCGGCCGGCACCGTCTTCAACGTCTCCGGCACCCTGCGCATCGCGAAGTGGCGGAAGACCGACCACACCCCCAACGCGGCCAAGTATCCCAACACGCCCACCTGGGTCCCGCACGGCTGGGAGTTCACCCTCACCGAGGCCGTGGTGCCGGAGCGGCTGCGCCGGCTGACGCTGGAACCGCTCTCGGACAGCGCCAACACCCTCTTCTTCGCCAACGGCTCGCAGTACGTGGAGGCCGCCGTGCGCATCCGCGACGCCGGCGGCGAGGCGGTGGGGCACGGGTTCGCCGAGGCCACGGCGTACGCCGACAATCTCCACAACGTCCTGCACCTGGCCGGCCTCCCCGCCGACCTGGCGCCGATCTTCGCCGCCGAGCCCCCATCGCCGCTGATGAAGCTGCTCAGCACGCTGTACATGCTGAAGCCGTCGAACCAGGCCGCGCTCAAGAAGCTGATCGCCTGCGGCAGCTTCCCGCCCCCCGCGCGCCCGACGGACTGCGGCTGATCCTCGATCGCGACGAAACGAACAGAGCGGGCCGCCCCGGCATCAGCCGGGCGGCCCGCTCGCTCATCGATCGTTTCGCTATATTGGGCGCAGTGCAAACGCCGCAGTGCGTCCCCCACCGCTAATCTTCCCGCCCGAGAGACAACCGATGAAGAAGCTCCATCTGAAGCTCGACGATATCCGCGTGGCCGGCTTCGAGACGGTTGCGCGCGAGGCGAACGGCGCGGGGACCGTGATGGGTGCGGACGCCATCACCGCCAAGTCCCTTTGCTATCCCACCTGCGTCGGCCAGGAGGGCTGCACCACCTCCTCCTGATCCGAACGCCAGGAATCAGGAATGAAGCAGCGCCCCCCGGTGTCGCCGGCGGGGCGCTTTCTCGTAAAGAGCACGTGATCCATCGAATTCAGCCATGTTCGAGCACCCGCATCAACTCACCCGGTCGATGCTCCGCCGTGCGCGCCCCCGCCATCCGCATCCCCCGCGTTCGGCTTCAGCGCGGCGCGCATGGCCTTGATGGGGGGCTCGCGGTCCCACCAGCGGCGAAAGGCGGCGGCGCCCTGGTGCAGGAGCATCTCGGTGCCGTCGGCGGCGGGGATGCCGGCGTGTCTCATCGCCCGCACCCAGGGCGTCTCGCCGCCCCGCGCGTAGACCAGGTCCAGCGCGGCCTCGACGCGGACGGCGGCGTCCACGGGGAACGGGAGCGGATCGTCCTCCCGCAGCCCCAGCGAGGTAGCGTTGATCGCCAGGTCGAAGCTCTCCGTCCCCAGCGCCTCCACGGAATCCACGACGTCCAGCCGCCGCGGCGCGCCGAAGCGGGCGGAGAGGTCGCGGGCGCGCTCGGCCGTGCGGTTGAGCACCACCACGCGCTCCGCGCCGGAGTGGAGGAGGACGTACACGGCGGCCCGCGCCGCGCCGCCCGCGCCCGCCACCAGCACGCGCCCCCCCGCCACCGTGCGCCCCAGGAGGACGCGGATGGCCGCGCGGAGGCCGTCCACGTCGGTGTTGTCGCCCCACACCTCCCCGCCCTGCATCCAGAAGCAGTTGACCGCGCCCGTCGCCTCCGCCGCCGCGCCCAGCCGGTCCACGGAGGCGGCCGCGACCTCCTTGTGCGGGACGGTGACGTTGCCGCCGCCGCCCGCGAGCGCGATCCCGCGCAGGAGGCCGGGAAGGTCGCCGTGCGCGCAGCGGAGCGCCACGTAGACGCCGTCCAGCCCCAGCGTGCGGAGCGCGGCGTTCTGGAAGACCGGGGAGAGGGAGTGCGAGACGGGATCGCCCAGGAGGGCGAAAAGCCGGGTGGCGGAGGTGGGCGCGGGCGTCACGGCGCCAGGATGGGGGCCAGGCGGTCGAAGGCGGCGGAGATCAGCGCGCGGAGCTCGCGGTAGGTCTCCTCGTAGACCTCCTCGGGGCCGCCGTACGGGTCCGCCACGGGGTACCCCTCTCCCTCGCCGCCGGCCACGAAGTCGCCCAGCGTGGCCGCCTTCTCCGCCGCGCCGATGCGGTGCAGCGCGGCCAGGTGCGACGGCCCCATCGCCAGGATCAGGTCCGCCCACTCCGCCAGCCCGGGGGTGAGCGGCTGGGAGCGGTGCGCGGAAAGGTCGATCCCGTCGCGGCCGGCGACGGTCACGGCGTGCCCGGTCGCCTCCTCGCCGGGGCGCGCGGCGAGGCCGGCGGAGGCCACGCGCACGTTGCGCCACCCGCGCCGCTCCAGCTCCCCGCGCGCGATCCCCTCGGCCAGCGGGGAGCGGCAGGTGTTCCCCGTGCAGACGAAGAGGATGTTGAAGGTGGTGGTGCGTGGGCCGGCGCCGGCCTGGGGCTCGCTCATCTCCGGTCCCTTCGCTCCCGTGGCGTCTCCCGTCGGCACGTGCATCCTTCCGTCATCCGGGCGTCGTGGCGGCGGAGAGCGCGCTTCCCGTCCATCCGCGTGAACCGGGAATCATTCACCCGCGCCCGCCTCCGGGGCAAGGGCGAGCGCCCCGGCCACGGCCAGGTCGCCGGGCTGCGTCACCTTGAAGTTGCGGTGCGATCCCATCACCACGCGCACCGGGCCCACGTAGCGCTCGAAGAGCGCCGCGTCGTCCGTCGCCGCCACCCCGTCCGCGCGGGCCAGCCGGTACGCGCGGGCGATGCCGAGGCGCGGAAAGCCCTGCGGCGTCTGCGCCTGCCAGAGCCGCGCGCGGTCCGGCGTCCCCGCGATGGTGCCGTCGGACGCCACTTCCTTGATCGTGTCCGTCACCGGCACGGCGGCGATCGCCCCGCCCCCGACGCACGCGTCCAGCACGCGGTCGATCACCCCGCGCGTCGCGAACGGCCGCGCGCCGTCGTGGATCAGCACGGCGTCGATCCCGTCGTCCTCCTCCACCGACTGCAATCCGCTCCACACCGAATCCCCCCGCTCCGCGCCGCCGGGGACGATCTCGATCGGCAGGCCGCGGAGGAAGGACGGAGGATCCATCGCGTCGCCGGGGGGAAGGACGACGATGGTGCGGGCGATCCGGGGATGATCGAGGAAGGGGCGGAGGGCGCGGAGGAGGACGGGCTCGCCGGCGATCTCCAGGTACTGCTTCGGGACGGATCCGCCGACGCGGCGCCCGCTCCCGCCGGCCACGACGATCGCCGCCGCGCGCCGCTCAGCCATCACCCAGGCCGAAGACGTTCCGGACCATGGCGCGCACGTCCTCCGTCTCCACGATCCGCATCCCCGGCGGCGGCGCCTGCGGCCGCGCGCGCGGCGAGAGGTAGGCGGTCGTGAAGCCCATCCGCGCCGCCTCGGCCAGCCGGCGCTCGATCTGCCCCACGGGACGCACCTCGCCCCCCAGCCCCAGCTCGCCCACGAAGACGGCCTCCGGCGGCACGGGGCGGTCGTAGACGCTGGACGCCACCGCCGCGGCGACGCCCAGGTCCCCCGCCGTCTCCGCCAGCCGCAGGCCCCCGACCACGTTCAGGAAGACGTCCAGCTGGCCGAAGGGGATCCCGGCGCGCTTCTCCAGCACCGCCAGGAGGAGCGCCAGCCGCTTGGGATCGAGCCCCCCGCTCACCCGCTGCGGGGCGCCGTACGACGCCTTCGCGGCCAGGCCCTGGACCTCCACCAGGAGCGGCCGCGTCCCCTCCAGCGTGGCCACCACGGCGGAGCCGGAGGCGCTGGCCAGCCGGTCGCCCAGGAAGAGCGCGGACGGGTTTCCGACGGGCGTCAGCCCCTCCGCCGTCATCCGGAAGACGCCGATCTCGTCGACGGAGCCGAAGCGGTTCTTGGTGGCGCGCAGGACACGGTGGTCCATCCCCCCCGCGCTCTCGAAGTAGAGCACGGTGTCCACGATGTGCTCCAGCGTCTTGGGCCCCGCGATCCCGCCGCCCTTGGTGACGTGGCCCACCAGGAAGACGGCGGTGCCGGTCTGCTTGGCGAAGCGCTGGAGGCGGGCGGCGCACTCGCGCACCTGGCCCACGTTCCCGGGCGCGCCCTCCATCCCCTCGCTGTAGACCGTCTGGATGGAATCGACCAGGAGGACGTCCGGGCCCAGCTCGGCGGCGCGGAGGAGGATGCTCTCCAGCTCCGTCTCGGCCAGCAGGGTGACGTCGGCCGCGGAGCCTTCCAGCCGCTCGGCGCGGAGCTTCACCTGGTGCGCCGACTCCTCGCCGGAGACGTAGAGGGTGCGGCGGCCCGCGGCTTCCAGGCGCCCCGCCACCTGGAGGAGGATGGTGGACTTGCCGATCCCCGGCTCGCCGCCGACCAGGACGACGGAGCCGGGGACGATGCCGCCGCCCAGGACGAAGTCCAGCTCGCCCAGCCCGGTGGTCCAGCGCGGCCGCTCCGTCCCCTCCACGTCGCGCAGCCGCACGGGCGCCGACTCGGACGGCGCGCGCTCGGCGCGGGCGGGGCCGGCGGCCCTGGCGCGGCGGGGGGCGGCGGGCTCCTCCACCAGCGTGTTCCACTCGCGGCAGGCGGGGCACTGCCCCTGCCACCGCGGCGTCTCGTTGCCGCACTCGCGGCAGAAGAAGGCGGTCCTGGTCTTCGCCACGTCAGCCCGCCGTGGAGTGCGAGGGTGCGAAGGTGCGGAGGTGCGGAGGTGCGTGGGATCGGGATCGATCGATCGTCATCCGCGCCCTCACTCGCCGCCGCCGAAGTCGCCGCGCGAGGTCATGTTCTCGAACAGCGTGAACTCCTTGCGGAAGAAGAGGGGGATGGTGCCCGTGGCGCCGTTTCTCTGCTTGCCGATGATGACCTCCGCGCGCCCCTCGATGCTGTTCCCCTCCTTGTCCACCGGCCCGAAGTAGTACTCGGGGCGATAGAGGAACATGATCACGTCCGCGTCCTGCTCGATGGCGCCCGATTCACGAAGGTCCGACATCATCGGGCGCTTGTCGGGGCGGCTCTCGACGGCGCGGGAGAGCTGGGAGAGCGCGACGACGGGGAGCTCCAGCTCCTTGGCCAGCGCCTTCAGGCCGCGGGAGATCTCGGAGACCTCCTGCTGCCGGTTCTCGCTGCGGGCGCCGGCGCTGCCTACCATCAGCTGGAGGTAGTCCACGATGATCATCCCCAGCTCCGGCCGGTCCGACTTCAGGCGCCGCGCCTTGGCGCGCATCTCCAGCACCGAGATGCCCGGCGTGTCGTCGATGTAGATGGGCGCCGTGTTCAGCCGGCCGGCGGCGATGGCCAGGCGCGCGTACTCGTCGTCCTGCAGCCTTCCCTTGCGGAGCCGGCTGGCGTCCACGCGCCCCTCCGCGCAGAGCACGCGCTGCACCAGCGACTCCTTGCTCATCTCGAGCGAGAAGAACGCGACCGGCTTCTGCGAGTTGATCGCCGCGTGCTGCGCGATGTTGAGCGTGAAGGCGGTCTTCCCCATCGACGGACGGGCGGCGACGATGATCAGGTCGCTGGGCTGGAATCCCGAGGTCAGCTCGTCCAGGTCGGCGAAGCCCGTCGGCACGCCCGTCACGGAGGACGGGTTGTTCTGGAGCGCCTCGATCTTCTCGAAGGTGGGCCAGAGGATCTCCTTGATCCACACGAACCCGCGCCGGTCGCTGGTCTGCGCGATCTGGTAGATCTTCTGCTCGGAGCTGTCCATCAGCTGCTCGACGTCGCCCGTCCAGGTGTAGGTGTCCTGGATGATGCTGGTCGCCGCCTCGATCAGCCGGCGCAGCACCGACTTCTCGCGGACGATCTGGGCGTGGTACTCGATGTTCGCCGCGGTGGGCGTGGCGTCGAAGAGCGAGGCCAG
>Ga0247770_1001521_pt1 | contig 17388 bp, 17 predicted proteins | sample UWRJL136409B6_FD_179943 | JGI IMG/M metagenome (GOLD analysis project Ga0247770, IMG submission 179943) | Plant litter microbial communities from Arlington Agricultural Research Station in Wisconsin, United States - UWRJ-L136-409B-6 | ecosystem: Environmental > Terrestrial > Plant litter >... | reverse complement strand
GATAGAAGGTGGGGGTGGGCAGGAGAGGGGGGGGGGGGAGAGGAGGAGGGGGGGGGGGGGGGGGGAAAAACAAGTAGGCGGGATGGGATGTGGGGGAATGATGACGAACTAGGACGACACTGTGCGTTTCACGATGGACCGAGTGGTGGGCGGGGATGAGGCGTAGAATGGGAACTCGGACGGTTGACAAACAAAAAGAAACCTGCGCGACACGCTCCGTCGTGCGGTGGTGCGGGCTCGTTGACCTTGCTTGCCTTGCCTTGGAAAGTGCTGTGCAGGGGGTGCTGGGCATGCTGGGGAGGTTGACTACCACCTTCTTCCTACTCAACCTAGACCCCCTTTTCCCCTCTCAAGACAGATGTCTGTATCGCTTTCTTTTTAAAAGCTGGAGAAAAAAGAAGTCAGATGCCATTCATTTTGGAACTGTATCTTTCTCTCGCTCCCGACTTGGTTTCAATATCCGACCATCTAATTTTGAGTCTTGTCTTGGGATTTTGCCATCTCTCTTCCGAGAAGAAAGCGTGATATTTTTTTTTATACAGCGGCGAGATGCCTACGGTTCTAACCTTTGTGGGGAATATGTAGGGTACTAGTATATACAGTATTTGGTTGATCCCTGGTCGAGGGTGTGGGAGAGGGAGTTGAGAGTTATCGCTACCTACCGCGAAGGAAGACAAATGCCAGACTCCCCATGACAGCGGCTCCCGCCACTGCGCCTTCAAGCGCAATGAGCGACACATCGCGCATCCGGACGTCTATCCTCCTTTCGCTGCATAGGTCTCGAACTGCCTCCTTGATCAGCTTAGGGTCTGCAACGACTTCCTTCCATGGCCGCACGAATATCTCTTCGGCGAGAGTTGGTGGCTCGACGATCGGCTCCTCAACTTGTATTTCCGCTTCGGCTGCCACCGGGTTGGGGAATTCAGCCTCCGCTGCGACCTCGGCGGGGGTGACCGTCCGCACAGCCTCAGCCTCAATCTCGGCGGCCCGAACCTTCTCTTGCTCCCTGAGCCCACTCGCCTCAAGCGCGGCCCGTACCTCGCCCAGCTCGCGCCGCACCTCATCCATCACAGTCTTCTCCCTCTCGGCAACACCCTTGACCAAACGCGCACGGCGCCACGGCTCGGCAACGAATTGCAGCACGAGGAACAACAGGACGTTGACACCCATGAGGCCCCATGTTCCCCAGGTTGACTGCCGACGAATACTGTCACTCCAAATCTGCTCCTCGTGATACCGCTTAAGAATCCCGGCGTTGAGCTCCGCTCCGACGCGCGACTCGTCTGTCTCGGCCTCCGTGAGCTCCAATGATGCGGCCGCAACTTGCGCTTCGAGCTCGTGATCTGCGCGGTACAGGGTCGTGAAGCGCTCCAAATCAGGTGGGCTCCATGTGTCCTTGCGCGCCAGCAGGGTGGTCACCTCGCGCTGGGTGGCTGCCCGGTGGGAGGTGAGTGCCTTGTAGCTATGGCGAGCTACTCGGAGGCGTTCCTGTGCTGCGATGTGGGCTTCCTCGAGGGCGGTGTTGCGCGCCTTGATGGCTTCGATGGCGGAGTAGCCGGTCAGATCGTTGATTGCCTGGGTGGCGTTGAGGACTCGCGACTGGAGGTTGTCCATGAAGGTGCTGAAACCGGCGGAGAAGTGGTTGCGGCGGTCTTCTAGGTAGGAGGGGAGCTCGGGCCTTGGGCTACGGGGTGGTGCAGGGAGAGGGATGGCTTCGTCGGAGGGGGGTGAGGGCTCTTTCGCGGTGGGCTCGTCGGGTGCCTGGGAGCTGCTTGGGGGTTGGGCGTCTTCGGAGGGGGTGGGACGAGCTTCGGCTTCATCTTGGGAGGGCTCGGAGGTCGTAGAGGGTTTCCGGGAAGTACCGTCATTGGGGGAGTTCTGTGGCGGGATTGTCGAGTAGAATTGGGTGCGTGCGCGAGCTTGTATGCTGCAGCGAAGGCATATTGAGGGTTGTAGGCCGCTCTGGACGCGGGGAGATGGGAGCTTAGAGAAGGCGCTTCGGGTCGAATGTGACGACGACGCGGCAGCGGAGATGAATTGGTCGAGCAACGTCGCCCCTCGTAAGGGGCGCACAACTAATCGCAAAGCTGTGCGGGGCGACATTGAGCTCGAAGCTCGGGTCGGTGAGCTTTAAGGGACTTGTCAGGGTCGTTGTCGAGGGACAGATTCTTGGGATGGAGCCCGTCATGATCCGTGATCCTGGCACTTTCTGCCGCACGAGCATTGACCGCCTTGACCAGATGCAACCCTAACCCTTCTTCAATCACCACACCGCTGTTCACCCTTCACCGCATCACCCCCCTGATTCAGAAAAAGGTTGGTTGTCTGTCTCACATTCTAGAATATCCTTTAGGTTGCTAATTTCACAACTGGGATGCTCTATGACCGGAAATTTCTGACGTTGACGCTTGCCTCTTGTGGTTTCCCGTTGTACGTCTAGGTTGTTTGGCCCCAGAGTCTCGTGTCTGACACAAACCTTCTATTGCGACGTGAACGCTCGGCTGGTCGAGCAAAATGCCTCGGCTTCCAAGTGATACGATAGTTTTTTAATTGCAACAGTAATACACATGGCAAAAAAGGTGTTCCAGTGGCCTTACTGCCCTGTTCTTCATCATAACTACCCGACGTTTCTATTACGAGGGACAAAACACATTTCAAAGCGCAGCGGACACGGATTTCTCCCTTTCGACACTTCAAGTTTGCTCTCCGAGATTCTTGAACTGTGAAGGAATCAGCCGATATTTGGAGACCCACAGGGAGTTCTGCAGGTAACAGGCGGAGGTATAACACACCCAAGTTCGTGTCTGAGGCTGAAGCGCACCATGTGGCTGATGAGAAGGATTGTGAACAAAGAGAAACCAGACCCGAGGGAGTCTGCCGTAATTTAAATTGAAAGGTGTAACATGCTCAAACCCGGAAGCTCGCCGCCTGTGAGCCGGAGTCTTTGAGATGTGCTTGCCAGCCAGATTACCCCGATATTCCGTCATTCCTTCCCTTGTTATCGGCCTTCCCATAGGTAGCGTTGGTTGACGGACCCACCATGATTTTGGGCGACAAGATCTTCTTCCAGAAGATGCGTGAGTATGTCTCTGAGTTGTAAACCAATAACTTGAATGAGAAGCGTTTCCGTCCGAAGTTGTCCAGCTCGGACCATGCCGGCAGACGGAGACACCGCCATCACACCTGTTGAGCTCCTCTCTCTTCCTTCATTTGATGTGCTTTTGGCAACAATTTTCTGTGCCATTGTAATTCGACCGCGTCACTATCGCGGGGCATAAAGCCAGCAGAATGCGCTGTCCTTCCACCACCCTGCTCTTCTCAGTATCGGATTTGAAATTCGGACATCCTAAATAGCACCGGTCGGAGGTGCCTGCTTCTGTCCCGATCGGTTTGGCTAGTAATCCAATTGGTGCCACTACTCTCATCAAACTACCTAAAAATGCCTGGTCGCCGCCGGTCTCGCCATTCCCGTCGTCGCTCGAATGATTCCCGCGTCGATAATGCACCTGTCGATAACTCCCATGTCGACTCAGATTTTGAGTAAGATACTCAGCTATGCGCACCCTTAGAGGAGGTTGACTGATCGAAATACAGCGTCTGGTTGGTGCATGGCTTAGAAGGTGGCGATGGCTTGACGGGGACCAAGAGGAGGGACTGGTGGACAACCCTGAAAAAGTTCCTACCTCCTCATACAACGGCCGTTTTTGAATATAGGCACCCGTTCAGAAACCAATGCAGAATATCGGAGGGTAAGATATCGGACGCCGCGAAAGTTCTCCTCGGAGATGTTCAGAAAAGGCTTGAGGAAGCCAAGAACAAGGTCGGTGGCCCGCGATGGCAACGGATGTTGCAAGATGCTAGAGATAGGCTAACGCACACCACAGAATCGCTCTGTAATTCTTGTCGGATACGAAGTTGGAGGTACAATTGTCAAACGTGTATGATATCCTTTCTCACTCCCTTGTTAGGAGCGGTGAAGTTGCTAACACTTCACAAGGCATTGATGAGTGCCATCCACGATAGCGGCTGTTTAGTTGCCCGACATGTCTCCTTGTTGGTGAGAGGATAAAGTCTAGTTTCACTGATGCTGACCAGGAATCAGCTGACCAGGTATACGCAGGTGTTCTTTGGCACTCCCCACAGAGCACGAACCCAGGTTCGATGGGAGATAATAGCCGAAAGCCTTCTGTCTACAGCCTCACACTCAGGCAACAGGAGTGAACTTTCACAAGCATTGATGCGTATCAGCCAAGACCTCGAGCTTTTGCCTGGGGTGTTCGGCGTTTGGAACGGATATCGTGCGTCTGGTGTAAGTACTATCATTCTATTCTTACAACACCACTGCTAACAACGCCATAGGCTCTCACTGAATACTCGGCCACCATAGGGCTTTCTCAGTCCAATGAAACCGTATTCGTCTGTCCATCTACGAGTGAAGGTGGTGAGACTATGTCGCTCATTGCTGCAGCAATACAGGCCTCACGAAGTAATTCCACTATATTATATGCTTCTTAGCAACGACCCCGAGTTGCTGACGAGATTTAGATCCCGACCGTCGATTCATTGATTTTTTAGGAAAGCTAGCCGACTGCTTCTTCTTGGCTGATACGTTTCTGATGCCTCCCCGAACGAGCCGAGGACTTGATTGGATTGCATCACATCCGGAATATCTGGCTTGGCGGCAAACCACCAACGACACCTTGCACCTAAAAGGGACAGACCGGCTGCAACTATCCGACATCGCTTCATATTTGTCGCGGTATGTGGCAGATCAGGGAGCCTTTACGCTGATCGCAAGATTCTCTTTTGAGGCCCGCATGCCAAGAGGGCAGATGCTTGCTGCTATAATTTACCAGGTTCTCTGTCAGAGACCAAAGAGGTTTCGCCAAATCGTCGAGAATGACAAATTGCTTCGCAGCTTGGATACGCGCAAGCTGGACGAGATTCTAAGGAAATTTATTGCTTCGATGTTGGATCACAGAGAGAATGCCGTCGTGGTGCTCGACGCTGTGGACCGAGTGCCGGAGGGTAGGCACTCTGGACGGTGCGGGTTTTCTGCGCTTCAGGAGATCCAGCGCAGTTACCCACTTCGTCTGATCGTGACGAGCAAGCGGGACGCCAATGGCCTATTCAGTGACTCCATGAAACGGGAGATCGATGTCGATAGCGAGATGAACAAGCCAACTTCCGACGAAGACTGGCCACATGCGCCAGATATTTGTCTTAGGGGCGGAAGTGGCATTTCCCCAAGAATTGAAGACGACTCTTCAGATCAGTACCCGAGCTCAGAGAGTAGCCGGGGTATACGAAATGAGGATGGCTCGACCGCGCTACATGTCGCCTGCGAGACAGGAGATCTCACCATCGTACGGCAAATGCTCGACGACGGAGCGAACGTACGTTCAAAGGATAAAGATGGATCCACTCCCCTCCATATCGCCAGCAAGTACGGATACACCAACCTCATCCAAGAGCTTCTCAAGCGAGGCTCAGATCCGATGGCCTCGAACTACGAGGGGTCGACTGCACTGCACGTCGCGTGCAACGCATCTTGCGGAGCTGGAGTCGAACTTCTGCTATCATCTCTCCAAAGCAAGTTCCCGGTGGACAGACGCCTCCGAACACCGCTTCATATGGCGATTGCATCTGGCGATATCAGGACTTTTCGGCACGTACTCGATCATTACCTGGATTACTGGGGCAGGTCGATGGCGAGTGTCTGGCCAGTCGCCCTGGAGGAACTTCTTCTTAGGGAGGACCAAGACGGCCGTAATGCACTCCATACCGCGGCTCAAAATGGAAACGTCGACTGTATTGAGGAAATTTTATTGAGGGCCACTGCACACGACGCCGTATGGGATGGCCAGTGTGGAAGTTCGCTGAAGCTGAAAGACTTGCTTTTTAAGGGCCGAGATCTCCAGGGACGCTCTCCTCTTCATCTTGCAGTCGAAAAAGGCCATAACGGAGCGGTCTGGCTGCTGTGTGAGGAGGCAACTGGCACTCGCTTGATTTCTTCAGCAGACTCGGCAGGGCAGACGCCACTCCATCTAGCTTGCTTGAAAGGGAACAGCACCATTGTAACCGATCTCCTTCGCTTCGGTGCACCGATCAATGCCGTCGACCAGAACAAGGACAATCCCGTCCTCCTGGCAGCTGCAAACGGACAAAGAGATGTGTTCCGTCTTCTCGCCAGCAATGGAGCATCGCTGCTTCCTGTGGAGGCTGGCAGGGGCCCTCTCCATGAGGCCGCAACTTTGGGAAATGAGCAAATGGCACTGGAAGTTTTGCAACTTCCGGTGAGCGACAACGACGGGTTTCACATAAGCTTGAAGAGGACGGTCGACCAACGCGGCCGCTTCCCAGCAATGCTAGCAGCCAAACACGGCAACGAGGCGCTCTTTAATCTGCTCCTGGCAGATGATAACCAGCTTGCTATCATGGATTTGGATCAGCGCAGCGTGTTGCATTATGCTGTGGAAGGGGGTAATCAAAGGCTAGTCCGCTCGATCGCAAGAAGGTCTTGGATGACCTCCCATATCACCACAGTGGACAGCTTTGGATACACACCTCTACGACTCGCAGCAAAGCTTGGCCATACAGAAGCAATTGATACGCTCCTCAGATATGGTGCCCTGCCGACTGCCGATAAAGCCTCATCTTCCGCTGCAACAGACCAGATCGGATTGCAACTCCTTCAACTATCTGCGGGATTTTTGGAAGACTCTGAACTGGCAGAGGCATTCCATAACGCCGCGCAGAGGGGACATCTGGGTACGGTGAAAACACTCATTTCCGAATACTTCCCAGACCGACTTGATCCGGACTGCACCGATTTGCGAGGCAAGACCGCCTTGATTCTCGCCGCCGAAGCCGGTCAACTTGAGGTTCTGAAACTACTCATCACCGAAGTCAGCGAGATTGTTATTGATCGAGCAGACGATGCTCAGCGTACAGCATTCTCGTACGCCGCGGGGAATGGCCATATTGGTGTTGTTGAGCTGCTGGCGAAATACATTGAGGTCAATGTGGATTCCGAAGACGCGCAGCAGCGCTCTCCAATATACTTTGCTGCCACAAACGGGCATCTTGAAGTTGTCAAGACTCTGGTAGCTTCGACTCGTTCTCGCTCGCAAGGCAGACCAAAGCTGTTTGCCCCTATGTGCTCAGCCGCAGAAGCCGGGCATGTGGAAATTGTCTGGTTTTTGCTGCAAAAGGGGGCAGACCCAAGCAAGGTCGATCCAGCCGAGAGACTGAATGTTTTTGAGCGCGCTCTGAGAGAAGGGCATGCGAGCCTCGTCGGTTTACTGTTAAGGCACGTAACTGAAAACACGGCGCGAGACGGACAGCCGTTTTTGCACCTTGCGTGGAAGCACCCTGATGTCATTAAGGGACTTCTCCGCAAAGTGAACGTCGACGCCACGGGGCGAAACAATGTCACGGCGCTGGGGCTTGCCATCCATAAGGGCTACATGGACTCCGTCCTGGCGCTCCTTGCTGGTGGAGCCAGCATCCTACATCGCGATACCGATGGAAGAACACCGCTGCATTATGCCGCCACTGTCAAGAAAAGCAAGAAGAATACTCCTGATCAGAAGACTATCCTCCATGGGGAGCTGCTTGAAATTTTATTACTACATCTTGGGCCTAGCGAATCCGCAGATATTGCAGACAATTATGGGAACACCCCCCTGTCCGATGCTGTTGCGGCAGGCGCCATCTACTCGGTGAGGGCACTTCTTGAGAGAGGCGACTCAGACATCGGGAGGCGCACTCGCGGCGGCCGGTCGGCCCTTTGGATTGCAATTGAGAAGAATCGCCATGAAGTGGTCAACCTCATGCTCGAAATGGCTCCTTGGCCGGCTCCAACGTCACTACAAAGAGAGTCCGCTCGGGACTTGATTGTGTTGGCTGCGCAGCACAAGCCGGACTTACAAGTCATACTTCTGGATCGGTTGCCCGATATCGATCTCCGAGATCCTTGGGTCTCTAGGCTTGTTGGAAATGATACTACAGGCAAGGTGGTGAAGTTCTTAGTGGATCAAGGTGTCAACTCCTTGGAGTCTGATCAACATGGCTGGAGCATGATGGATTTTGTGTACGCCACCGACAAAGTATTTTGTTCTAACAAGTCAGACGAAGAGATTACGAGGACGTCTAATCAACACTACCGCCACCCTGACCGATGGATCCCTCTCGCCACGGCCGAGCAGCTGCCGGCCCGTCGCAGGTTCGCAGACCCGGAGGCAAGTACGTGTTAAGCTAGGAACCCGAACTTGTGAGATATTTATCTAACAGGTACGCAGTGCCAGTTGCTAAGGGGAGAGCGGGATGGTATGCCCCTTACCGGGCAGACCACCCGATTCCGCCTCACAGGGCATACTACTTCCAGGTCCGGATTGTCAGCGAAGGCACGAACGGGAGGTAAGCAAAGACAGCCTCTGGACATGGAGGACCCTCGAAACTAACACGCCGCAGCACTGCGATTGGCTTATGCACCAAAGACACTCTTTTGTCTGAGATCGACCCGTCAGAGCCGAAACCGCGGTGGCACAACCTGGGGTACATGTACTTCGCCTCCGGCCGCGTTGAGAAGTCGGGTGTAACTGTTGGACATGCGCAGCGTTTTGGCACCGGCGATGTAATTGGCTGCCATGTCGATACAGCCAAGGGCATCATGTATTTCCGGAAGAACGGCCGCAGAATTGGTGAGTCGCCGGAGAGGGGTTGTGTCTTTTGGAGAGGAGACACTGCTAACATTCCGTGCTTTCAGGTTTGATTTCGTTGCCGAGTGAGATTTTCAAGATTTCTGGGAGGCTGTTTCCGTGTTTTGTCACGGGTTCTCTGAACTGTCTGACTGGGACGGACTTTGCCCCTGGGTCTGAGCCGTTCATATACGAGAGGGAGCAGTTAGAGTACTTCGTGTGAGAACTGATGATCTTACCGTGGTAAAGGGAGGAACGTTTTGCTAAAGGGGAAGAGTCTGATTTTTAAATTTACTGAATTATTGATGAAAAATTGGTCCTTGTCATGTTGGTGTATAGTTTTTTTCGTACTTGTAGGACAATTATACTGTATGAGGGCTGAGTATGTGAGCATTTCACGCTTTGTGTAAAGTGAGTGCTCGACAGTCATCTTGGACGGGATGGTGACAGGTTTTGTTGTCACTAACCATGCGGGAATCTACTGCCAAAACTGATCAGTTCTTCTCCGCGTCTGTGGCGACTTAATCTGGAGAGGAAACATGCGTGACAAAATATCTGTTCGTTGATTACCTACTTACCCAGGGGGCAGGCGAACCTCCGGCCGCCAGATCCCAGCAACCAAAGGCGGCCCTGGAGAAATAAACTCATCTCATCTCAGCCCGGCCTAGATAACAGACTGGCTCCGGGGGTAATTAATCATCGGAACGATGGTAACGTGGGACAGAATATGCCGCTTATCTATCATCCAGGTGCCTGGCCTTCTACCCGACCCTTCCTTCCCTGGCACACCGAAATAAATGATATATCATTGGGTGGTATTGTTGAGATCATAGATGACGTGAATTCAAGAGTTCTGCCGGAGTTGCTTTTGTGAAGTTAGCGTTGGGGCGAGCACCGACTTGGCGTACTCTGCAACGCCATCCCGCGTGCCCTGTGCTGGGGTGCTATCATGACAGGATGAAAGGTAGCCTGAGTTCTGAGACTCCTCCAGTAAAGGCGCCAGTCTATCATGACATCTAGGTACCATCTCGACTGATAGGAGTGAATGTGGCTCGTATGCACTTGGAGCACCAAGGTCCAACAGCCAGATGGAATCCGCGTCAAATTAAGGTGCCTGTAATATAAAAAGCCCTCTTATCGTGACCCACACCTTTTCCTGTCATTCGTTCACGCTTCTGTCCTCTGCACCTTCCATCCCCGGGCTTAGAAAATCCCCTGGCTTAGAAAATCAGAGTTTCAAGCCAAGGTTCGCATCTCCAACTTCCAAGGCTCAGTTTGACCAGCTCTCCAACCTATCACCCTCTTGGACTCTCCAACTTATCATCTTCCTCAAACCGTTACCCCATTCTTGTCTCCATCATCCCCAGGTCTGCCAACTGCCTGCAGGAACAACTGCTTCAGAGATTTCCCGCCATCATTGCGCAGACATCAGCTCAAGAAATGGATCAGCTTGACACAGGTAACCCGCAGACGTGTAGCGCAGTTATCGCCAAGGCTTTCCAACATGCTGTGGCCGACCTGAAAATGATCATCGACAAACTCCCAAACACCAACATCGGCGCCCAGGTGCTCCTCTCAAAGGCGAAACGTTTAGAATCACACCTGACCACTGCCGCGATTCTACCAGAGGCAGCTGAGGCGAACTATGAAGAGACAGAAAGGGCCGCGGAGAAGGCCCTAAAAGATGCCACAGAAGAGGCCAAGGAAAAGGCTTCCAAGTTCCCGCTGACCGCCGAGGCCTTTGAGACCAACGCGGCACAGGTGGTAGCGCGCGACAATGAGGTCATGGCTGAGTTGGTAAAGATCCAGTCCTCGCAGAAGCGCTCGCACGATGTGGTTCTGGTGAGAGAGCAAACGTCCTTCAACAAAAACAATGAGATGATGTGCGCTATGGAGGACGCCATCCTCAAGCGCGTTGATGGAAGGGCGGACGACATCAAACAGACATTGGCTGCAGTCGAGTCAACTGTCGGCAAAGCCGGGCCCTCAGCCTCGGATTTTCAGAAAGAGTTGGATGATTTCAAGAAAACGGTTAGTCTACAGGCTCAGCATGATTTGTGGCGTATATCCTAACAGCCTAGCCCAGCTCTCAAAGCAAATCGAGACATCGATCGCAGCATCGACTCGCAACATCGTGGTTGCCCTCGCCAAGTCCCCCCAGCCGATTCCTCCTACCAGCCCATTTGGCAACCCTGCCATGACCGGGCCCTAAATAAAACTTGAAACCCCTGCAGCCGGTCAGAAGCGACAGAGTCCGTCCTCCGCTACGCCGCATACACATGTAGAAAATGACGAGAGAGGGGTCAAGCGGCTCAAGCTCCAAGCCGGCGAGACCAAAGCAGAGGGGGTGGAGGAGAGCGTGGCCGAACTCATCGAATGCTACGCTAAGCTGATCTCCAAACTCGTGCCGACCGGTCTTGATAAAGAATCACAAATGAGGACTCTCCAGAAGGCCACTTGGTATATTGAAAAGTATTCTGAGCGCGTCAAAGGACTGTATGCCTACATGGAGATGGGACCGATGCTAGACAATGGTGGTGTCCCAAAGCGGGGATGTCTATTGTCCCTCCTCAAATCCCTTTCTGGCTTTAGCGAAACCTATCAAGTGTGCGAGGACGACATGTATTGCAATAAGTGTTTACAACGCAGTGCGTGCGTTCAAATCAAGCGCAACGGCGACGGTACCAAGCTCTTCTTCCGCATGATGTCCTCCACTGAAGCTTTCCGCAAAATGCGTGCGTAACTGGACCGCGACTAGAGGGCATCCGGTTCGAGGATTCACGGGTTGGGAGGCGGGAGGGCTACCCCCGTGGGAATTGAGGGAAAAGATGGACATGAGTCCCTTGGGGTGGTGCTGTTTGTTATTCTGACCAACACCGGACCTGTCTCTTGGTTGCGAGAAAAGAGGATCTCGTCTTCACTGTTATCTCGTTACATTTTCCCTTGGCATTATCATTTCAACTGCTTGATTAGGCATGCAGCGTTGCAGTCCAACTACTCGCAGCATATCTCGCCGGGCTGAGCTCATCAACCTGGCTTACGCAGATTTAGGGAGTTTGGGGGAAGTTTCTTCACGGTCACATTTGAGAGCCAAATTTGGGCCCATAGACCACTCGCAGCTTGGGAAACATGATGTATTTATCCCCATATCTAGCCCATAGAGCTACCAAAGCCTCATTATTTAGCTAGGTTATGCATTCAAGCACTGCGCAAATTTCAGATTTTCAAAGGCGGTTTACCCGTGATATATCCTCGGCCTGCCATACCTTACAAGTACAAACCCATCCCCATCCTCCTCCCTAACAAGTACAAAAACACCCTGACCACCGCTCCAAGACCACTCCCCAGAATCACCACAGTCAGCACTGCACGACCCGATCTCCAGTCGGAAATGCAACATCATACTCGAGCGTCAACCTCGCACTCCGTCCAGCATTGAGCACCACATCCCACGAGACCTCACCAGCCTTCTTCAGCGTAGCCGTAGCCTTGCCCCAGTCCTTCTCATCCTTTCCGTCCTTGCCAGCAATACCAGTAGGGACCCCACTTCCGGCATACATGCCGCGCGGATGGAGAATATCGATGCGGAGCTTCTCGTCCTCCGAGACAGGGACCTGGTCTAGCACCGTGATGTTGACGGGCTTGCCGGCTGTGGCGCGGGTGTTGACAAGCGTGATGGTGCGCGTGTACACTGAGTTGTCACCCTTGGTGAAAACACCGGTGGTGCTGCGCTTGACGTCGGGCTTGGGGTAGGCGACCCTGATGGCGGGATCGACGCCGAGGCTCATGGTGAAGGTATCGCCTGCGCTGCACCGGGGGAGGGTCGAGCGGCCCATGAAGGTGCCGTCAAGTGTGAGGCCGGTTGGGCCCTTGAGGAGGGTGAGCTTGCTGGTGTTGCGGAGCTTGGCCTTGAGGTAGGCGGCGGGCTTGTACTTGGCGACGACTGTGTGCGAGAAGTAGACGTTAGAGAAGGACACGCGGGCGACGCGCTGCTTGGAGGCGGTCGAGCTGGGCTTCAGGGTCTTGAGGTTCGGCAGGTCGTATGTCGCAGTAAGACCTGTTTCCTCGAAGGCGGATTCCTGGAAGGAGAGCTCAGGGGTTGCCTCGAGGATGGTGTCTCCGTCTTCTTCGTCATCCTGAGGAGCGTAGCCATCGTCTTGGACGAGAGAAGAGCCCTGCCTCCTTTGGTCGTCAGCTGCCGCTTTGCCCTTCTTCATGGACCTCAGCGGGGCAATATTAGACGATGGGACGAGAGAATTCGACATGGGTTGGAAAGAAGATGCCCCGAAGAGTCCTGCGCTTGTATTGGAGGTGATATTGAGAGACCCGTAGCCGAGGCCTCCGCCGCCTGTGTTGGAGTTATTAGCCCCAAATCCTGTACCAAAAAGTCCGCTTCCCGCTGGCTGGGCAAGAGGCGGAGGAGCCCCGAAGAGGTTCATACCTATCCCAGCCGGAAGCTGGTCTTGAGCAGAACCACCCCACGCCTGCTGCTGCATCTGCTGCTGCATCTGCTGGGCCTGTACTGGTGGTTGTGCCATAGCGGCTCTCTTGCTCTGTGCCAGTAGCTCCGTGTTCATATACTGTTTGGGTAGTTGCTCGCTCACACCGAAGTACTGTGCCCGTGGCTTCTGGGCATAGTTTGCCATCTGGGCAGCCTGCCAGACGCCTTGATGGGTCCGCTCCTCCTTGCTGTCAATAAGCTCGTTTTGGACTCCGCCGGTCCACTTCCCTGCCAACTTGACTCGCCAAGGCACCAGAGCCGGGATGGCATCCTGCAACCCCGAGAACGTGGTCTGCGAGGTGCTGAGTGTGACCTTGCAGTTGACCCACGTCTCCGATGTCATGTTGGTGAGCTGTGCATCAAAGCAAAGGAGGCCTGTGTTGGCCGTGGTTGACAGTGCCAGGTCATAGCTCGGAGACCAGAAGGCAGACGAGGTCACGTATGATAGCGAAAGATCGCATGTGTGGGCCACATCTGTATCAGCCGTCTCCTTCTCCGAGATCACCTTCACATCGCTGGCGCTCGCGATCGAGCTCCGTCGAGATGACGACGGGGTGAAGATCGCGGCGTCCAGTGTGATACGCACCGAATAGCAGCTGCGGGCCCAGAAGTTTTCGCGCTCCTTTCGGACGCGAGTTCTCTCCTTAGCTCGCTCCGCCTTGCGCCTCTGCTCTTTCAGCGCCTCCCTGGCCTTGGCGCGAGCAATCTTGGCCTTCGCCTTCGACACCTTGATTTCCTCCTTGCGCACCAACATGTAAAGGCGCGCCTCTTCCTTCCGCAGATTGAGAATCTCTTTCAACAACTCTCGTTCGCGAACCGTGCCAGCCATGTGATCATGGAACACCTTCTCGCGCTCCTTGCGGTATGTCTCGACGCTCGTCTCGATATCGACACCCCGCTTCTTGTCCAGAGAGTTGCCATAAGCATCCAAAATCTTCAGCCGACTCTCTGCGCTGGAAACGATCTCCTTAGACCGCTTTTGTTCGTCCTCTAAGGCCTGAATCTTGTCGCGAACTTCATCCAGGGCCTCGTTGACCTTCTCTGCATATTCGTCCACCTCGAAGTCTGACTTGTCCTCCTCATCGTCATCGGATTCGGGGTAGATGTCTTCAAAGATCTCGCGGTTCGGGAGGAGCTCGACCGTAATGTCAGTGATGATGGCAGAGCCAGTGCCCTCCACCTTGATGCTGTGCTCGTCGGTAGTAGGGGTCAGTCCCACGACAATGATCTCGTTTGCGCCTGGCTGAGAGGGTGGTTAGCAATAATCTTCCAGGAGACGGGGCTGTTGTGCCTTACCTTCAGGGCGACATCTTTGATCTCTCGGACGATTTGCGCACGAGTGGGAAAGAGAGTGACGGATTTCGTAGGGAGGTCGCGAATGCGATACTCCTGTTTGTGAGTGGTGTCCATTCTCAACTCGAGCAGGAGGTATTCGCGGAGTATTCGACGGACAGCAGGACGGACGGAGTGAGTTCAATAAGGAGGTGACGGTGCAATAGGAGAGGACCTTGACTCTCGGCGAGCATATGAGAGGGGACTCTGACGAGAGAAGACGGAGGCGACAAAGGTATACTTATACCTAGAGCTGAACAAGAAACAAAGAGAACCGGGTCATCAAAACAGCGCCTGCTTGCCCCTGACAGCTGCCTCGATTCCAGGGGCCAATGAACGCGGGGCCGTTGCGATGCCTGAGTAACTGCGCGCCCATGCGACAGCTGTCGTGGTGGTTGTGCATGCGAAAGCTGGGACCTAATGGGAATCCGGGGACAGCCCCGAAGGCAGTGCACGCCACATAATTTCACGGCGGCCTCCACCAATAAACCGTGCCACGCTTCTCTGGGAAAAGCGGGGCGTATCCTACACAAAAAGGAGTCACTCCGCCGCGAATTTAAGGCAGCAGTGACTCAGAAATCTAGACGATCCCATTTGTCAATGGCCCCTAATGCCTGAGAAATTAGGCGTATAGATAGGTAGCTTGTTGCTCAGGTGTGCAGACGAGCACTGGCGGGAATGTTCCGCTGTGATACAGGCAGTCAACTGGAGTCTGCCTTGCGTTTCACGTTGCGCCATTCTGCAAGTTTTCGCTTCTCTCTGTGGGCCTGGTTTTCTCTTGCGCGCGCGGATGCATTCAACAGTCATCGCGCCGACAAGGTCAATAGTTCTAGACTGGAGTCAAGCTGTTGAGCATCGGCACTTGAGGGTTCAGACTCTCAGGCTGTCTTCGGTGGGCCACCAGTACCGGCTTCCCGCCGAAATTCGACCTCGACTCCCCAGGCGTTCAAAGGGATAAGTAAGTTCTGTCTTTTCTGCTGGTTTCTTGTGGACATCATTTGAGATGGAGGGAGCCGTGACGGGAGGATGCCGTCCTCAAATTGATGACCCGCTGTTTTCCGGGATCCACACAAGCTCTTCCCGTTGGCGCAGCTCAGGGGGCTAGCCGCTCTTGGAGCCCCCTGTCTCACCTGCCGTGGGGTAGCTTCCCCGCGGATGCTGTCATCGCTTATCGATTCTCAGATCCCAAGCTCCTAGCTCCCAGCTCCCAGCCACCCACAATTGCGAGGTCAAATGCCTCGTGAGGCAGCCAGGAGCTCTCTCTCTCAGGAAAAAGCGGCCGGCACCGCACCAACTTATCTGCTCGCTTTGAGTCTGACCGCCACGTTTTCAGGGGAATATCGGAATTGAGTTTGTCGAAGGGTGAAGTCGGTGGATCTGCTGCGTCTGAACTTTGAGGATCCGCCCCGAACTGGCGATGGCATCCCAACAGCAACCCACCACGGGACCCCCGCCGTACCCGCCTCTGCAGCAGGCCCTGGGACAGTCCTACGATCTCCCCTCCAAGCCTAGCACGGAAGGGTCATACAGACCTCAGCCGCCTACGGACCCGGGCTACAGACCCTCTGGAGCAGCCGAGTCCTACAACAGACCACCCGTTGACCCATCGTACCCGCCGCCTCCAGGTGTCAACGGTTCGACATATCGCCCTACTCCTTCAGGTGTCGATGATCCCACGTCGTATCAACCCCGTCCCCAAGGCATCGATGATTCGGCATATCGCCCTCGTCCTCCGGGGGCTGGTGATACCACGTATCGCCCGGCTCCGCAAACGAGCGGTCTCACGTACAATGGACCTCCCCCGCCAGCCAGCCAGGCGCCCTCCTACCCCCCTCCTCCGCTGGCGGTAGTTGACCAGCTCCCCGTCTCATCTATGACCCCCCTCCCGCTTGCAACAGCCACCAAGCCCAACCTCAAGGACACCAAGGTTGCCACCGAGTTTGCTCTGCGGGAGTATATGAACCTTCAGCGCAGTCGCTTCCGCAAGGGAGAAGTAGGCATCGAAGAGCGTCTGCGCATCCAGGCGTCCACAGTCCTAGGTGACCTGCGCTCGCTAAGACAGGAGGTTGGCGACATGGTCAAGGCAGCCGAGAAGCACCGATGGCGTCGCTTCATCATCGGAGGCGCAATGTGAGTCGCTCGTACTTTGTTCTCTGGTCATAAAACCCCCGTGCCCATCCACAAGTGGAACCTATCATCTTTCCCGTGCGAGCTATGAGACTGACACGGCAGCACCAGTGCGACCTTCATCCCCGCCGTGCGGACCATATTTCGCCGGCCGAGGGGTGAGACGGAGGCAGCCAACGATACCGAGTATGCGTTCAGGAGGAGCAAGTCGCTTATTTCGCGTATTTTGAGGTCGGTCTCCCGGCCGGGATTTGCGACGCTGGCGTTTTTCGTCTTTGCTGTGATGTACGTCTTCCAAAACGAAGTCACGCTCCGCATCGCGAGGACTGTGTCAAAGCGTCTGAAGAAGCTCAGCTCCAAGGTCGAAAGGGGTGATGAGGCGATCAACGAGGATGATGTGAAGCTCCTGCAGGGCTGGCGGTGGAACATCTTGCTGTGGAGCTAAGTCATGAGCTTGATGATGATGACGATGATGTGATGACATTTATTGGAGTGCAGACACATACCGGCGACGGCGTATCTCGGGAGATTGTATGTATGGGCAGGTTGCATACCAAATGATGAACGACACCATGTCTTTTTGTTTCTCACGACCGCATTCCAGTGCTAGTCCCTCGCCGTTGCTGACAGTCCACGCCCCTTTTCCCCTCCCTATCTCATCCCCGCATCCGCCCACAACCCCCCAAACTGCCCCTGACCCCCTGAGTACATCTCCCCCCTCCCACA